>Ga0307510_10006212_pt1 | contig 14251 bp, 15 predicted proteins | sample 12_EM_MG_FD_207224 | JGI IMG/M metagenome (GOLD analysis project Ga0307510, IMG submission 207224) | Populus trichocarpa ectomycorrhiza microbial communities from riparian zone in the Pacific Northwest, United States - 12_EM | ecosystem: Host-associated > Plants > Roots > Unclassified | place...
GCGCCATCCTGAGTTCCGGCGTTTCACAGGCGTCGGCGTCGACGGTGGCTGCTTCGGCGTCTTCGGTGTCTGCGCGCGCATGTTTACGACGAAGAGCGTGTCATACCGCGTGCGCTGCTAATGCCTGCTGCTTCGCTCCCAGCAATGTTGGCGTCGACGTTGTTGTAGCCGAGAGAAATGCATAGGATGGTATAGATGTGCGGGAAGTCGTTTTGCCTTGTGAAAGGATGGAAGATCGGTCTGAGACGGAGGTATGCGCTGAGGGAGGGCGCGAGCGCGGTCGCGGTGGGTATGGGTGCGGGGTGGCGACGGTAGCGGCGGTGGAGGAGGCACGCGTTGCGTGTTTGTCAGAGAGAGGGAAGAGATGCTTGCAGAGGGTGTGCGTGTGAGGACCGGAGAGTTTACACTGGAGGCGACGGGGGAGGGCGTAGAACGCTGCGAGGCGGAACTGCCCATGGAGCTTCGGGGTCAGGAAACCGGATGCTGGGACAACTCGGGCGGATGCGCTGAGAGCGGAGGTGGCGGTGGCAGCTGCTTGGTTGCCACGGCGAGCGCGGGCTTTCCAGGTAGTGGTGGCTTTTGAGGATGAGGCGGGAGGGTGATGGGGGGGGGAGGGGGGCGCAGAGACGATTTCGAAGAACTCACATAGGCTTTCGCCGTCTTCGGTTTCCGTACCTGTCTAATCCCGTTCTAGGGGGGATGCGGTCAGTGCATCGGCGCCCCCAACTGGTGCGGAGTCATCCCCATCGGAAGTGAGCGAGACCGGAAGGGAAGGAAGAAACGGAGGCTGCGTGCCCTTGGGCACATCGCATGCCGTCAGTCGTGAAGAGGTCAGTAAGTGTGGGTGGGTAGGGCTGGGGGTATGAGTATGGTCTTTGTAGTCGAAGGGGTTGCGGACGCGGAAACGGAACGAGAGTTGGACAACAGGTTGTATGGAGGTAATGGGGGTGTTCTGGAAAAGCTTGGAGAGGGGCCCTCGAAGCCGATTAGAGGTGCGCTTCGTACGACAGCAGTTTCATTGTTTGGAGGGAGCAGTAACCGGTGAGGATCCTCGTGGCCGTGCCATAGCTGGGAGGAAACGGCCCATGATCGACCTTTGAGGTCTGTTTATGTCGGAGTGAGGAGGTTGCGGAGGGAGAATGTGTTGCGGGTACTACTGAAGGGATGGGCAAAGGATGGGCGCTGCAGAAAACAGATGTGGACGGTCGAGGAATTGGGATCCACCGGGACGGCCTTGTCGTCTTGTGGTCTAGCATCGGAAACTCCCAACAAAGTGCGGCAGCTCGTTAAGAAACCTGTGAAAGCTAAAAAATGAGTTCCGGGCAGCGTTGGGCCTCAGAACGGCGTTGTAAACACGGGATTTAAGTGTACAACGAGTCCAGATTATCAAATTAGTCTGAGGAATGGCTAATTGTACTGTATGTCGAGCGAGTTTCTTTTTTTTTTTGGAAAGCGATGTATTTCTCATAAGTAGTTAACTACCTATCTAAAGAGAAATGCCACATGGCGGGAAATGACTCATCTCAGATGAGACATCAGCGCATCAGCCCAGTGGCGCGCTATAGCCGGACCGTGGGCCGGGGGTGAGGAAAAAATGCGTTTTCGCACATCCCAGGCGGGATAAGGCTGGGGTGACGTGTCCCACTACCCACTAAAACCTCACGCATGTATTATCCGTTCGGGGGTGTCTCTTTCTTGGGATGAGACATGTTCCCAGGTGTTCACTAGAAGGTTAGTAAACCCTTTCTTTGGTTTAATCATGATGCAATTGTTTTACGAACGAGTTTCATTTTTTTTGAAAGCGTTTTATTTCTCAATATGTAGCTACTAAGACTAACTAATTGAGATAAGTGCTGCATGGCGGGAGACGAACGTCAGCCCCATTTGGCGCGCTGAGGCCAGGGTACGAACGAGTTTCAATTTACGGTCCATTTTGACAAGGTCACGTGCCTCTGTGCGGACTTATGCCACGTTCCATACAGCCGTTTCCATGAAGGTGAAGCGCGTGGGTATTACCCTGCTCCTGTTTAAATCCTACTACTATCACAGTACAGTCTTTGAAGGAACTTGCACCCCCTTGGCGATACCCACCTTCCCACTACAAATACTCAAGGCCATTTTCTGTGCTTCATGGATCAGTATCCAGGGTTTGATGTGGGATTAGAGCCAGAGGTTCCTGAAGCCCCTGAACACCGTAAGCTATGACCGGGATCCTGTCCTGTTTGGGTACCCACAAGAGTGGCTAATTCTGTATTTTGACAGTTCTTGCATCAACATCTGAAACCAATGATCGAATATCTCATTATCGACGCATTCTCTTGTCATCACTTCGCGCTTATCCTTTACGCTCTTCACATCTCCAAGCTTTGGCCAGTTTATACAACAATCGCTATACACAATCGGGTCAGAAAGAGGACTTAGACATGTCAATCCTCTACAGCACAGAAGCGGTATTCGTCGCATCTCAATCAGACAGAGTCGATCAAGATACCGTTCAGGCTTTCTATCACCTTGCGTCCTCGCTTCTTGATCGCCTGGCACTATTCGGCCAACCGAGCGAGGCCCAGTACTGTATTGAGTACTTTCGTTATCTAGAATCCCTGCCACTGGAAGTGTTCGGTGTCTCATCAGATGCAGTCAAAATATACTTGCTGTTGGCCCTGGCTTCTCGGGTGAAGCTATGCATTGGCGATGCGGCACGGAATGTTCAGGAGATGGCGGTCCGCTGCCGCCACTTCCTTGCCTCCAATATCCCACAGCCGATGTTAAAATCGGCCATTACATGTCTTATAATATCTAGTGAAGTTTATCAGGGGCACCCTCTTGTATGGGAATACATGGACCAAGTGATTGAATGCCTCCGGGAGGCGAATAGCCACCACTACTCTCCCGAGTTTGCCGACCACCTTGCCGTGCTCCTCTCGATTCGCTTTGGAGGAACTGGTTCAATTGATGATCACGAGGAGGCGGTGGCTCTTCTGGACAAGATCATCACCAATAGAGATTCTCCAGCACCCAATGTCACGGTGACGCGTGCCCGGTTTCACTCCGCCTCACTTTCACGTGACCGAGCCCACAAGTCTGGGACCCCAGAGTGTGTAGAAGAGGCGATCTACCGCAATCGCGAATTTCTCAGAACAGTCCCCACAGACGACGTCGACTGGAATCACCGTGAAATCACTAGGAATTTGGCAGATCTTATGGGGATCCGCGCACGTGACCTTGGTGTCACCGAAGAAGGCCTTCCAGAACCACTTTCCCCTGATCCAGAAGTCACCTCATTTCCCCACCTTATTGCATCTCTGCGTGCCAGATCCACCACCAACAACACAATCTGGATGGTGGCAGAAGAGTCGACCGAGCATTTCAGGGCACTCGAATCTGCGTGTCGTGCCACAAATATAGCGGAGATCGGAGATGCCATCGAGTACTGTCGACTCCTCCTTGCTTCAAGTCCACCAAGTCATCCCGCCATATTATACGTTGCGAAAGCCTTGGGAAAAGTCCTCTTTCATGCATTCAAATCCACGGATAACATAGAGTACCTCAATAAATCAATTACTACTTTCTATGACATCCTTCAATTGCCGATTGCGAGGTTCCATCTCTGCAACGTCATACGTGATCTTACCTTCCCTCTATCAGCCCGCTTGACACTTTCTGGAGACAAGAGGGACTTTGATGAAATCATGCAACTGTGTTCTAGGGCGTCCAAAGATACATACGCAAGGGCATATGACCGACTCCATATGTCATATGAGTGGGCGAACAATGCACGATGCAACGGGCACCACAGCACTTCAGCTGCATATGAGACTGCACTCTCGTCGTTGGAGGATACTCTGCTATTTGCTCCAACCCTTGAAACACAGCATTTTCATCTCGTGACACAGCGCCCCATTGTTGAGAAGCTTCCACTGGACATCGCATCATATCTTGTCGGCAGAGGTCAACTAAAGGAGGCAATCCAGGCTCTGGAGCAGGGAAGAGCCCTAATCTGGTCTGAGATGCGCGGCTTGCGCGCCTCAATTGACCAAATTGCAGTTGACTCGCGCTTAGCACGGGAATTCACCGTCGTCAACAACGAACTCGAGAAGTTGACGATATCTTTCTCTTCGCGTATTTGGAGGAATGACAATGATGGGGTTGAGGACGGCGAAGGAATGGGCAAATTCAGACGTCTCGTGGTGCGGCGTCATGAACTTTTGGCGAAGCGCAAGGATCTTGTCTCGCAAATGCAGGCGCTGCCTGGTCTTGAGGGCTTTTTGAAGACACCATCGTTCAACACTCTCCGTTCTGCTGCTGTGGGTGGACCAGTTATCATCGTTAATCATTCCGAGTGGCGCTGCGATATCCTGATCGTTCTCCACCACATGCACCCTTCCCTTATCACTACCCCTGGATATTTCTACGGCCGTGCAATCGAACTGAGGAATCGGCTGGTGCACACGCGAAACAATAACCCGCTCGAATCAAGGCAATACCAGCGTGCTTTACGATTCGTACTCAAGAGTCTTTATGAACTCGTTGGCCAACCAGTCATCAATGAGCTGCGGAGGCTGGAGATACCGGAACAATCCCGAATTTGGTGGTGTCCGACATCTGTGTTTTGTTCAATTCCTCTTCATGCAATGGGCCCGATTCCATCAGACGATGGTGTCCCGCGTTACTTTTCAGACCTTTACATCACTTCATATACACCAACGTTATCGGCACTCATTGATGCCCGCAAGCGCAGCAAATCGTCTTTCGAGAAACCCTCGGTGTTACTTGTGGCAAACCCCGATGATTCCCTGCAAGAGGCGTGGCCTGAAATCTGGTCGGTACAACGTCTCAATACTGTGACGAGAGTGACGACACTCTTAGGTAAAAGGGCAAAGACTTCTGTCGTGCTTGAACGCCTTCAGGATCATCAGTTTTCTCATTTTATCTGCCACGGAAATCTAGTGCCAGAGAAACCATTCGAAGCATCGTTCGGACTTTACGGCGGCGATCGCCTCACACTGCTTGACGTGGTGCGATCTCGACTCCCCACTGCGGAGTTTGCATTCCTCTCGGCTTGTCACACAGCAGAGTTGACAGAAGGCAGCATCGCCGACGAGGGACTCCACCTTACTGCAGCGGCCCAATACTGTGGATTCCGGAGCGTAGTTGGGACAATGTGGGCGATGGCAGATCAAGATGGAGGAGATCTGGCAACACATTTCTACAATTTGATGTTCTCGAGTGATGAACCAGGAGTCCCATATCACGAGAGATCTGCGCGGGCACTTCGGGATGCTGTGCGAACTATGAGGAAGGAGAAACGACTTCCTCTTGAACAATGGGTGAACTTTGTTCACTACGGCGCGTGACTGGAACCGGAAGTGAGTTATCGAGTCGGTGTTGAACGAGTGTTGTCTTTGCACTAACTAGTCAACAGCACGGAGAGTCGAGGGAATGATAATGTGAAATGGGATTTAGCCCCCTACATCACAATGCGGCGTTAGATTGGATGTAGCTGGTACATCACCTCTCCACTAAGATGGTCGTGTGCTTTCTATTTATATTGCATGTACTATATAACAGGTGATATACGGAGACGGAATCGGTCCAAAGACTGTTATGTATCGTTTTTACAACCAATCTCTCTGACCTCTGATGTGTGATGGGTGAATACTGCGAGGAACGTCACACCTTGTGGGTTCGAAGAAGGAAGGGGGAAAGGGAGATTCGACAATGAATGAGTTTCGCAAGGGCGGGGCGCATCTCTGCTTGCGATGATCTCTGCCCCATTTGTTGGGTTGAGTCGGGGGCTACAATTTGTTGCTCATCTTCGAAATTCTGCTGCAGTTTCATACGCTACGCATCCTTCTCCGCCCACCATTGAGATTCACAGCCATTGCAAGGATGGTGACCCCAGCGTTTTGTGCACCCCCACGCCTGGCGCATCGATGTCCCTTGCCGCTCCCAGCAACGTTGACGTCGACGTTGTTGTAGTCGAGAGGAAGGCACGGGAGAGTATAGATGTGCGGGAGGTCGTTGTGCCTTGAGAAAGGATGGAAGATCGGTCTGAGACGGAGGTACGCGCTGAGGGAGAGAGCGAGCACGGCCGCGGTGGGTATGGATGCGGGGTGGCGACGGCAGCAGCGGAGGGTGGGATGGAGTGGGGGAGGGACCCGTCGCGTGTTTGTCAAAGAGCGGGAAGAACTGTTTGCAGAGGGCGTGCGTGTGAGGACCGGAGATTTTACGCCAGAGACGGGAGGGCGTGGAACCCTGCAAGGTGGAACTGCCCATGGAGCTTCGGGGTTGGGAAAACGGATGCTGGGACAGCATGGGTGGATGCGCTGAGAGCGGAGGTTGGGGTGGCGGCTGCTTGGTTGCCACGGCGAGCGCGGGCTTTCCAGGTAGTGGTGGCTTTTGAGGACGATGCGGGAGGGCGATGGGGGGGAGGAAGGAGGAGGGCGCAGAGACGATTTCGAAGGAATCGCATAGGCTTTCGCCGTCTTCTGTTCCCGTGCCTGTCCAATCCCGTTCTATGGGGAATGCGGTCAGTGCGCCGGCGCCCCCAACTGGTGCGGAGTCATCCCCATCGGAGGTGAGCGAGACGGAAGGGAAGGAAGAAACTGAGGCGGCGTGCCCTTGGGCACATCGCGTGCCGTCAGTCGTGAAGAGGTCGGTGAGTGTGGGTGGGTAGTGCTGGGGGTATGAGTATGGTCTTTGTAGTCGAGGGGGTTGCGGACGCGGAAACGGAAATGGAACGAGAGTTGAACGTTGAACGACAGCTTGCGCGGAGGGGGTGCTCTGGAAAATCTTGGAGAGGGCTCGAAGCCGATTAGAGCTCCGCTTTTGTACGACAGTGGTTTATTGTTTGGAGGGAGCAGCAACTGGTGGGGATCATCATGGCCATGTTATAGCTGGGAATCGACCTTTGAGGTCTATTAGAGAGGATTTATGTCGGAGTGAAGGGGTTGCGGAGGGAGAATGTGTTGTGGGTACTGCTGGAGGGATGGGGACTGAATCCATCGGGACGGCCTTGTCGTTCCGGCATCGGAAACTCCCGAGTCCCGACAAAGCGCTGCGAACTCGTTGAGAAAACTGTGAAAGCTAAGAGAGGAGTTCCGGGCAGCGTTGAGCCTCAGAACGGCGTTGTAAATTTAAGTACAACGAGTCCAGAATATCAAATAGTCTGAGGAATGGCTAATTGTACTGCCAGTGTATGCCGAACGAGTGTGTGAACAGTGAACAGAATTCAGCCAACTACGCCACATGATACAGCTCAGGTAAGCAACCCTAAACTAGCCAGTGATGCATTGCGATCAGGTCACGTGCCTCGGTGCGGACCTAATCTTAGTGATATGCCACGTTCCATACAGTGAAGGCGAAGCACGTGGGCATTACCCTTCTCCTGTTTAAAACCTACAGTACCAGTCCTTCTTCTGTCCTTGGAGGAACTTGCACCCCCTTAGCGATACACCTTCCCACCCCAAATAGTCAAGGCCATTTTTCTGCGCTCTATGGATCAATATCCAGGGTTTGATGTGGGATTAGGGCCAGAGGATCCTGAAGCCCCTGAACACAGTAAGTTATGACTTAGATCCTGTCCTGTTGTTGAGGTACCCATAAGAGTGGCTAATTATCTATATTGACAGTTCTCGCATCAACATCTGAAACCGATGATCAAATATCACATTATCGACGCATTCTCTTGTCATCACCTCACTCTTATCCTTTACGCTCTTCACATCTCCAAGCTTTGGCCTCGTTATACAACAATCGCTATACACAATCGGGTCAGAAAGAGGACATAGACATGTCGATCCTCTACAGCACGGAAGCGGTATTCGTCGCATCTCTGTCAGATACCGTCAATCAAGACACCGTTCGGGCTTTCTATCTCCTTGCGACGGGGCGTGAAAATCGCCTGCGCCTCTTCAACGAGCGCGGTGACGCCCAGGACTGTATTGACTACTTTCGTTATCTCGAATCCCTGCCACTGGAAGTGTTCAGTGTCTCATTAGATGGAGTTAAAGTACACTTGCTGGCGGCCCTGGGATCTCGGGTGATGTTAGGTATTGGCGATGCGGTGCCGAATATTGACGAGATGTTGGTCCGCTTCCGCGACCTCCTTGCCTCTAGTATCCCACAGCCACTCATAAAACAAGCCATGGAGGCCTTGGTTCATGCTAGCGATGTCTATTTCGACCTCTCGCCTGCACCGGAACATTTAGGGATATTGATTGGCTGCCTCAGGGAGGCAAATAGACTCCTCGTCTCTCACGACCATTACGTGGCCATGCAGCTTGCCCTACACCTCTCCCGTCGCTTCCGAGAAATGTATTCAATCGATGATTACGAGGAGGCGACAGCTCTCTTTGACAAGATCATCAGTTCCGATCTCAATAGAGATTGTCCAGGACCATACCCTTCTACTGCTCTGTTTTACGCTGCGATACTTGCAGCGGTTCGAGCGGGTATTTACAAGAACCCAGAGTATTTGGAAGAGGCGATCTATTGTCATCGCAAATTTCTCAGAATACCTTCCACCGACGACCTCCGGCGCAGTATTATCACTCGGGTGTTGGCAAGTCTTATAAAAGAGCGCTCAAGTCAATTTGGCATCACCGTAGAAGGCCTCCCAGAAGCATGCTCTCTTTATCCAGAAGTCACCTTCTCCCACCTTGTTGCGTCTCGTCACGTTAGACCCACCATCAACAAGGCTAACTGGTGGGCGGTGCCAGCAGAGAGGGAGAAGCATCTTCAGGCACTCAACACCGTGTGTCGCACCACAGATATAGCGGAGATTGAAGAGGCTATCGAGTACTGTCAACTTCTCCTTGCATCAACTCCCCCAAATCATATTATCACATATTGCCCTGCTAATGCCTTGGGGGAAGTCCTCTTTCACGCATTCAAATGCACAGATAACATAGAATACCTCAACAAATCAATTGCTGCTTTCCGCAACATCCTCGGAATGCCGAGTACAAAGTGGGCCCACTTCGGAGTCATCGGTAGTCTTCATAATGTCCTATCAGTTCGCTGTATTCTTTCTAGAGATATGGAGGACTTCGATGAAATGATGCAACTGTGCTCCATGGCTTCCAAAGATCCATATGCGAATGCACAGGACCTACTCAAAGTATCATGTGCATGGGCTGAAAATGCACGGCGCCTCGGGCACCGCACCACCTTGACAGCGTACGAGACCGCCCTCTCATTGATGGAGGACAATGTGGTGATCGCTCCGACCTTCGAAACACAACATCTTCGTCTTGTCTTGTCCCGATGGCGTTATGGCTGTTATGGCTTCGAAGAGCTTCCCAAGGACATGGCATCATATGAGATCAGCAGAGGTCGATTGCCGCATGCAATCCAAGCTCTAGAGCGTGGAAGAGCCCTGATCTGGTCTGAGATGCGAGGCTTTCGCACCTCAATTCATCAATTCGCAATCGCCCCGCACTTGGCTGAGGAATTCACTGCGGTCAATCGGGAACTTGAGACGTTGACAACGTCCGTCTCTCCAGATATCGTGACGAATGACAACAATGGACATGAAGACGGCGACGGGATGGACGAATTTGGTCGTCTCGTGGTACGGTATCGCAAACTTTTGGCGATGCGCAAAGAGCTCGTTTCGCAAATACGGGCGCTGCCAGGTCTCGAGGGATTTTTGAAGACACCATCGTTCGACACTCTCCGTTCTGCTGCCGTGCATGGCCCAGTTATAATCATCAATCATTCCAAGTGGCGCTGTGATATCCTGATTGTTCTCCACGACACCGACCCTTCCCTTATCACTACCCCTGACAATTTCTACGACCGTGCAATCGAACTGAGGAATCGGCTGGTGCACGTGCGAAGCACTGACCTGCTGCCTGAATCAAAGCAATACAAGCGGGCATTACGATCCGTACTCAAGAGCCTTCATGAACTTGTCGGACAACCGGTGATCAAAGAACTCCAGAGGCTGACAATACCGGAACAATCCCGAATTTGGTGGTGTCCGACATCTGTGTTTTGTTCACTTCCCCTTCATGCAATGGGCCCGATTCCATCAGATGATGGTGTCTCGCGTTACTTCTCGGACCTGTACATCCCTTCATACACCACAACATTATTGGCACTAATTGAGTCTCGCAAGTCCAGCAACAAATCGTCCTTCGAGAAGCCCTCGATACTACTTGTGGCAAATACCCATGATTATCTGCAACCGCCGGGGCCTGAGATCTGGTCGGTAGAACGCCTCAATACCGTGACGAGAGTGACGACTCTTGTTGGTAGAAGGGCAACGGCCTCTATGGTGCTCGAAGGCCTTCGTGATCATCAGTTTTGTCACATCACCTGCCCTGGATATCTGGTACCAGAAAACCCATTCGACGCCTCATTCGTACTTTACGGGGGCGATCGCCTTACTCTGCTTGACATCGTGCGAACTCGACTCCCCTGTGCAGAGTTTGCGTTCCTCTCGGCTTGTCACACAGCAGAGTTGACAGAAGGGAGCATCGCCGACGAGGGACTCCACCTTGCCGCGGCAGTTCAATACTGTGGATTCCGGAGCGTAGTCGGGACAATGTGGGCGATGGCGGATCAAGATGGAGGTGACCTGGCAACACATTTCTACAAATCGATGTTCTCTAGTGATGAAGCAGGAGTTCCGTATCACGAGAGATCTGCGCGGTCACTTCGGGATGCTGTGCGAGGTATAAGGAAGAAGAAGCGACTTCCTCTTGAACAATGGGTGGGTTTTGTTCACTACGGCGCATGACCGGAACATGCATATAGTACATGATTGTGAGTCATTATTTCAGATTTAAATGAGCCATGCCTCAGGCTGACCACTTCGCAGCAACAAACACAGCTATTCACATCGAGCGAATGGTAATGTTACATGAGGAGCAGCCTGAGCCGACTGCATTCCTGTATGGCGTTAGATGAACTTTGAAGTGGTTATCACGTCATCACCCCGTCACGATTGTAGTAAATGTTCCGCTTGGGTTCCATGTACAATATGACTAGGAAATACGGAGACGAATCGGTAAAATGTATACCTACTTCTCCCCTCGCGGTTCTGGTCTCTGAGACACGTAGACGGGCCACATGATATAGTCCTTGTCCATTGAGGCATAAAGTATGCGTCATCAGGTGAGTTGCCCGTCGGGATTGAAAATTCCATGTTGCGCCGCTTTCAAATTATTTTGGGACAATCCTCACAAGAACGTGATGGGAATTCTTGATACATGTTCGAGACACTCGATTGGTAGTAAGGGCACAGAAGGGGCTGAGGAGGGGGCGGGTGTGCTATCCGTGCTTTGAGGAGACGATGGGGGTTTTTTTAATCGAAGGAAACACTGCAACGCAAAACTCAGCAGATAATTGGATGGGAATGGAACAGCCAAAGCGTCCCAGCGGCACTCGGGGCGTGCCAGCGAGCAATTAAACGACAGCGCACTTTCGTTCCCCGCAACTCCTCGTCGATCCGCGGTATCCCGTGAGCAAACGGGGCACGATCGAGCGAACCCGCGCCACCTAGCTCAGACACATTCCGATCAAAAAAGGAAGCTGAGTGGATGATTGATTGAAGTCCATGAATACACACCGGATGTCGCACAGGCGTTTGGGCTCAAGCTCGAACTGAACAACGTCGCATGCACGAGGTGTCTGTCCAGTCTTGCATAGAGCCTGGACTCTGCCGCTGGCTCTGTCTGTGCAGATCCTGTGGACAACCGCGCCCGTGTACACGTTGCTTGGCAGGTTGCGTCATCCTGTGTTCTGGCATTTCGTGGGCGTCAGCGTTGACGTTGACAGTATTGGCGTCGGGGGCGTTGGTGCGTTTTTGCAACAACTCAACAAGTCACGATGCCAGAGGCGCCTGTGGCGGATTCGGAGTGTGCGGGGGCGTAGAGCGCTTTCACAAGCATGGGACAATACTCTATCACTGTCAACATTGATAAATGGCCATCTTTCACCCACACGCGCCGCCTGTTGACAACTGTTGTATGTATGCCCCAAGTCGCAAAATCTAAGGGTCAATTGTAACTTACAGTTTCGAAACTCACGTGACGTTCTGTGGCACGAGCGCTTCTATATATGTGTCGCAGAACTTTTTTCCCAATCCTTCTACCACCCTGTTCTGTGGCCTACAAATGCCAGGGGTCCAGGAGGACAAGTTTACCCTCATTATTTGGGAGGTGCGCTGCTTCTCGGAGTACTAGTTGAGCTGTTGGTATAGCTATCGTTTCTCCTCCGTTGGTTGAAGTTGACAGATACGCAGCAGGTGTTGCGGGGGCGTTGAGGCTCGAGGCTCGACCTGAGCTACATCGCACGCATGGGGCATCCCTTGAGCAACGTCCGAGGCATACCCAAGTGTGACCGTGTCCTCAAACTTGGCGCAAGATCAGACCGATCCAGGCCGCAAGTGTTGGTTGGCACGAGTCCAGCGTTCCAGCGCGCTACTGTGACACTTGCATGACACTTGCATGCCAGTGACCAAGCACTTAGCCCTCTCCATGACCCCTCTTCGATCTACGTTATTCCGGGTGCAGACGTGACACAATTGAGAGAACCAGTACAAGACAAAGAATAGGAGAAATGACCCTATTATGAGAGGTTTGTTGAGGTCGATGGATACCCATCGGATATCATGCAGGCATTTTCCCTTCATATTCGACCTGAACCATCGGGCGTGGGCTCCGGTTCTGTCTCTGTCCGTGCGTGCCCTGCCACCACTCCCATGTGTGTGTTGATGTTGATAGGCAGGCGGCGCCATCCTCCACTGTGGAGTTTTGCTGGCGTCCATGTCGATGATATCGGCTTCAGCGGCGTCAGCGGGTGCGCCAACACGTTTGCGACAAAGAGCCCGGCATGGCAGGAGTTGTAGCTATACCTCCATGGGAAGGGGGTATGTCAATTGCACTCAAGCCGGGACTGAGCTCTCTGTGGGTGACTCCCTTGTTTGTCAGAAAGGTCCGCTAAGGCTTTCCATGGCCTTCTCCACGCTCCTCCTTCGCTGCATAAATTCTTTGCGCATACACCCTATTCGAGTCCCACGAATATCCGATCAGCAAAATACGTTCATGGATATGTACCACTTTTACACCTATCTCCTTGGAGTCTCACTCAAATGCTGCTGCTCCCTTCCCAACCAATTTCTATAAAAGATATCCGGAATATCTCCTGGCCGGAAGTCGTTTCGAGTACTGTAATCGGGGCTATCCATAGTTAAACTCGGATCGATCGACTCACCACTCGTCTTCGCTCTACCCACGATATAGCTGACCGCATCGTGCGACGGGAGATCATCGATCGATCATCGTCCATTTAAAAAGGCCCCTTGACTTTCGTGCTCCTCCAGCAGGGTCAGTCTCCAGAAAATGGCAAAAGCCGGACAGTCACACGTTCCCTGGGGTGGAACCTCCAGCTTTGTTTCGTTTGGATATCTGCATGGTAGTGGAAGGGCACAGAATCAGAAGACGTTTCATCGTTATGGGTTGACTAAACGCCATTCTTTGCCGTTCAGTTGCTCGAAGTACTTCTTTCTCTTTTCTTTAGGTAGAAATCCTAATTTCGAAATATGGAGCCATTCTTTTGAGTGGTGTCAATCAAAGATTAATCGTCGCGAATATGTAAATGAATCGTCGTACAATGAGAACCTGCAATGGGCCAATGGCCTGATTCGCGGCATTCATGCCTGATTCTTTTGCTGCCGTCCTTCTTACCACCGCCACTGACCACGATCTTGTCATCCACCTCGAGATTATTCCGAATTTCCGTCTCTGCTGGTATTCTGGCCATTGTGCGTGGCATGATCCCCGAAGAGGACATGGTGTTCGACTCAGAAGTTCCTATGAAGCCGATCGTTCGTTACATACATTACTTTCCGGGGGAGTGGCAGGCTAAGACGATGGAAACTCAACTCGGTGAACTTCTCGCTATGAAAGCAGTCACTTTAGCGACAGAGCTCGCGAACGTGGTGTTGAACACATTCGTCCTCTGGCTTGCCGTGCGCATCGGTGATCGTCGACTTTTTCCACAAGTTCGCTGTCCACGTAAACGGACTGGGTTATGTGTGTAGCTTTGCCATGTTTGACTCCCAACAACACGGCTAACGTCAAGGTCCATCCCTCATGCAAAGTGTGGTGCGCCCATCAGGAAAGTGCCCCCATGATAATTTGGGTTCGTTAGCGATAATTAATAATATTTTACAAGTAAATTATATTATCGCTCGCTAGCTTGCCGCCAGTAGCCAACTTCAGATTATTGATAAATTATT
>Ga0307510_10006214_pt1 | contig 14251 bp, 12 predicted proteins | sample 12_EM_MG_FD_207224 | JGI IMG/M metagenome (GOLD analysis project Ga0307510, IMG submission 207224) | Populus trichocarpa ectomycorrhiza microbial communities from riparian zone in the Pacific Northwest, United States - 12_EM | ecosystem: Host-associated > Plants > Roots > Unclassified | place...
AAAACAGATCATAGGGTTGGTCTCCGGGACGTGGGCCTGTTGAAGAGCTGAGAGTGTAGTTTCTAGTGGAAGGACTTTTATCTAGCGTGCGGGGTGGACTCCCTTTGTGCCAGTTCACCCCGCACCTTAATAATATTATATAGTGAGAGATCATGATCGAGTGTGCTCTAGTATGGTCGAGCAGTACTCCTGATCGAGTAGATCGGTCAGATTATGAGGGTACTGCTCGGTCAGGTCGTGATGGAGGGGCCCCTATGACCGAAGTGATCGAGCATGAGCTGATCGTGTCCGTGGCCACAATTCTAAGTACTGTAACTTTGAACAATAGAAGGTTCAAGGGCGAGTATGAGAGAGCTTCATCCTCGTAGCATTTGCTATCTTAACAACCACAGACATTGGCGTAATGAGGTGGGGGTGTTGGCAAATATTGGGTGAAAGTGTGCAAAACTCATGTACTTCAAGTCTTCGCCAATACTGCTGTGGGGCATGTCGACTGCAGTAGTAGAGCCATCACACAGAATACTCAAATCAGACCAATCGCCTACTGCGCCAGCATTCACTAGTTATGCCTTCTTCAAGTTATGTTCCTCCTTAGGAGATATATTGGCATATGGGCGCAGGATAGCTTGTTCCCTTTTACAGGAATTCTGCTAGCAAATTAGCTTCACTATTGAAATGCCGCATAAAGCATTCCAACACCCGCCGATTTCATGATTAGGTATGATTTTGGGGTGGCTGCGTTTCTCACAGTAGGCTTGGCGACTAGTTGATTGTCTATTCATTTATTTTTCACTACCTCTCGAACCAGACGAACAGGTGCTGTAGTATTATATTGCAAAACGCGCTATTGGTAGCAGGCAACTTATATTCCGGGACGGGAATTTTTGCCCCATCTCTTCCTTTCCCCCCCTAGCGGGCATCATATTGAATTTTCCAAGAGAGAGCTACGATGAAAGCCTCAGAGTATTTGGCGGATGCTCTCCTCCCTTTGTTTCTCCAGTCCCTAAGTACCGTGTAAGGGATAATATACTCCTCACTGAGTGGTAATTCCGCTTCCGCCATAGCGTTGGAGACCCATTATAGTTCGAGGGCATGATAATTGTTACCTAAATTTTATACTGTAATATATTATGTTTTCTAGATAACCCTTTCCTCCTGTGTGCTCGCACACTCTAATGTAGATCCTTGGGGTGGACCTTGCCCCTCCTTTATCAGCACTGTCGGTGGGTACGTGTGTTCGTTCAGGGGCCGATTTTCTCAATTGGCATCTTAGGGTTTAACATGTAGAGTAAGATACTGTGTGCAAATCAGTATGATACTGATGGTATAATAATCCCAGTATAATAGTAGAATGTTGTTTTAGGAGCAGAGATGAGCGCAGGAAAAGGGGAGTGCACATGGTATGGAGGAACACTGAAGTGTGGACAAGCGAACGTTCTAAGGCATTAGCGGATGTATAGGGCATATGAGGAGACATAGGGTTACACATGTACTAGCAGAGTTTTCGCTACAAGGTGAACCGTAGCTAGCAACCTCGATAGAGAAAACACACCAGATCATCTCCCGTCAACACACGAGCCCACGATCGTACCACCTCCGTCAGATACAAGTAGACGACCTCATCAAGACAGAATAACAAGAATAATCTACTCGAGGAGTAGTCTATGGATTAACACCACATCTCTTTATATTCTCCTGAGTTTTACTGTCTCTCGGTGTTTGGGCGAAGCCCATGCGAGCGGTGCATACTCGGGGAGAGTAACTTATAAGACATGTGAAACACCTCTAGGTTTGCCTTGGGGAAATAGAGGTGAAAATTTCTAAGTGAACAGCAGCCTTGTCTCCTCATAGTGGCGTGTGTCTCACTTCCGCTGATGGGCTCCTGGTGGAGGAATTTTAACGATGTCTGTAAGGAAAATGTGGGCCAGCGACAGGCCAGTTAAACTTATTTTTTATACTAGAGTAGGGAACAGTAAACCTGAACGGACAGGGATACATTTGGCTGGTTAACCTTAAATAACTGTTCAATTACCTCTTAACGGCCCCTGTACAGCACAGTACCCCTTTGAAGATCATAATCTTATAGCCCTAGCTTCGCAGGTTATCACTCGCTTGCTTAGCCTCGCGGATGTGACCGTGTGAAGCTTCTCGGCCTGGTAGTAGGTTGCTGCAGCCGCCGTTCTCTACCAGGGCCCGCAGTTAACGCTTTTTTCAGGGTGGCGAAAAAATTAGGAGAACTCCCCACGGGCGAGGCTGATATATCTGTCACGTACCGTACCTCATTAAAGCGAGTTGGACCGAGGGCTCCCGCCAAATTCTTCGCTTCTCGGGCACGGGTGGCCAATACTGGTATCTCTGTCGGCCACTCAAGTGCTAGCACTTTAGCCACGGCACCTTTACCATATTCGCATATAGACTTAGAAGTAAGCCAGAACAGGTCCGTCTCACTCCCCATTAATCACTAGTGTGCTTCAGGGAACGGTTCTTGTATCCCGGCCGGAATCATCCCACAAGTGCCGAAATTCTGCACTCTAGGGTCCTTCAATGAAGCTCTCTGAAAGGGGAGTCTGATTGTTTTCTTACTGATCGGGGAGCTCCATCGCTTTCCTCAGAACCTCCTTCGAGAATCAATGCTCAACTCCAGGTCTGCGCCACTATCGAGAGCATATCTGTGAGGTATTGAGCTGCTATGGTCCCAAATGGGTTTCTAAAAGTAGGATCCCATTTTTATGTACTGGAGCTAACGGAACTGCTCGAATGGACCCTCGATGGCTATACCACGTGACGGTTCAGGTTTGCACGAGTGCTCGGGCGTGGTAGCCGGGGGGGGAGGTATCGTATTTACTCTTCCGATTGACTATCTCCGCCACGTCGCCGATCTCGGGGTTTAGAGACAAGTTTGTGGGAAGGACTAGTGGTTTCCTGACACGGTATAAAGTTAAACTGAGAAATTTGGCTGTGCTGGTCTCATTAACTGGCTTCCGAAATTCTATTAATTTTTCAAGTTAAACTTAGCTTGGGCTGAGGTCGCGATCTGCAGGGAGATTAGTGACATGACGGAAGCAGCGAATCGTAAATACGGCATTTATTCTATGGCATCTGTGGGACTCCATGCAGAGCGCTGCAGTATCAGGAATCGCGGACGCCGAAGCTTATGCTTAGGCGGACTTCTTGTTTCTGTTTGCTTCTTCCCACTAAATACTGTAGCTGGTGCCTGAGTATCATTCATTAGTTCAATCGAAAAGTATCATATCTGCTCATGGTTTGAGACCGCCGGGAGTCGTGGCGTGATTGTGGTCCCATTAGGGCCTTGGCATTGAAATGCCTCAAGAGGAGGTGCGCCACCGGAGTTCTGCTGCGGGGATGACAGGAGCGGCCCTAAAATTGGCATCCGAGCAGGCATATTCTTTAACAAGGTGCTACGAGAGTGGAAGAGTTTAGCTTGGTAGTGCTGTTCAAGTATGATGCCGTATCATATCCTTTCCTTTCATAAAGCAGGATTCGCCTGAGAGAGGGTGGTCTCCTCAATTGCTTCTTACTTTTTACATGAAGTGTGGTGATTTGGGCCCTATTGCCTTTTTTGGTTGTTTCGCTGACCATGGGCCAAATCCGACTTTTGTGGCGCAAAAGACACCTTAGTGTACCGTGCTTTACTACCTGTCCCAAAGTATCTGAAGGCAGGGGTTGATGATTTGTTACTTGCACAATAAATACCTTATTCTCGACTCGCCCAATTTCGCCGTGGGTGCTGTGAGGGCTGTGTGATGCTCGGGTGCAGGAAACAGCATCGCGGGTGCTACGGTATTACAAGTTCGCACTCGCCAGGATGAGCTTATTTCTCAAGCTTTGATAGCTGGGGTGCGTAAATCCCTTAGTCAGTGTGAGGTAGTAGGGTTCGTTGTTAGCCGAAACTAACTATTTGGTCCCGTTTGTCTCCACGAGTACAAGCAACAAGACGTTTTCGCACAAGGTGTGAATAGCAGGATGTCTAAGACATGGAGTTTTGTTGCATAGGAAAACACAGCAACATACGACCACATTGTTTTCCTGTTCTGTGCTTTTTCTTCTCTCATCACCACTAATCAGTATCTGCCCGGGTGGCCTGAGAGACCGTCTATCGTACGATGGCGAAATCTGTTTTTTTCGGCAAGCCATCAAGGCTGATTAACAGCACTCTCAACACTTATTTGTCGCCGTTGCCCACTATCCCTTGGTCGGATGAGACGGTCAAAGTTGTAGCCTGGTCCGTGCACTTTCCCCACTCTTAGTGACGAGAAATTATTTGCGAGAAGTTCTCATCATGAAGTGGCTGTGTTGCCCATTCTCCTCCAATCAAGTTTCTCCAAAAGCAGTGCACGGACCAGGCTACAACTTTGACAGTCTTATCCGACCAAGGGATAGTAGCATTTGTGTTGCCGGGCGTTCCTGAATCCGGGGAGGTTTTCAGACAGCGAACGGGGGGAGGGTGAAGTGTGATCAAGGTTGGGAGAAATCACTGCGGGTCACTCGAGCAGATTCCCAGCAAAGCGACTTGGCTTGTTCGAAGGTTAGTCTTATACGAGAAGAAAGAAAGGTGGGTGCAAACAGGCACTCTCCTCCTTGGGGCGGACTGGTAGGAATTAGCCATTTTGGAAAGTTTCGTGGAGGGGGTCCTCCAAAAAGGAACAAAAGGCTGAACCTAACATACTGATGAGTTTTTAGACATTCACCTATGCTTGCTTTTTTTCTCTTCCTTTTCTTCTCGAGATATTCTGGGCCACTGCCTACCAGTAAATGGCTGCGAGCAATGAGCCATATAGGCTCTCAGGCCATTTGCAAGCCTCGAGGAAACTCTTGGAGCGATACCTCATTTTATGTCTCAGCCGGTCAGTTCGTGTATTGGGGTTCCCTTTTTTACGCGCAAACCGGGGCAGGCCCAGGCTTTCTGCTGGCTAACTTGCTAGCTAATTATTCCGAGGTATTGTCAATTCGAGGGCATTTTGATCCTCCCTCTCCCCGCTTTATCATTTGGCGTTCGGGATTTCCCACGTATGGTTTGGTGTGACGATGAATTTGCCTTACTTTATAAGAGGGGCTCCTGTTACCTTCTCTCCGGGAAGTTTTCTTACTTCTTGAGACTTTCGAGAGCTTCAGAATTTCAAGTCTTCCGATATTTTAGTACTTTCAATACTTCCGCGGCGCCCAAGAGGGAGAGAGGGAAAAGCAGAAAACAACACAGCAACAGGAACGCAGACTTGAGGCGAAATACTGACAATGGTTTATTTGCTCTTTTTATTGCTAGTGCTCCCATTTTCCCTCGCAGTTCCTCAGGGCGCAGTAGGAACTCGTAGCTCAATGGGTATCAGTGCTGCAACGGGGGCAGCTCTGGTCTCTATAGGCTCAGCTACTACTGCGAAAGGGGCTACTACCACCACGAAAAGGGCTACTACCACCACGAAAAGGGCTACTACCACCACGAAAAGGGCTACTACCACTTCGAAAGGGGTTACCGCGGCACCCCCACCAAAGCCAACAACCACACGAAAGGGAATTCCACCGCCTGCAAAGGTTGACTGTTCCGACCGATCGTGGGAGCCAACTGTAGATGCGTGGATGAAGGAGAAGGTTGATCAGAAGCTCAGTGCGTGGTGGGAGTCAGTTTCGAATAGGACTAGTGGGAACTTTGTCGCGGAGTTTGGCAAGGCTTTTGGAGATTTTGAACATAATCTTGCCTGCGGAGTGGATACCGAGGACCAGTGCGTTAATCCGAGCTGCAAAGGTTTGTTTTATACACTATTTCTCTCGTCCATCTTGGGTTATTTGTTCTAATTGCTTTCGAATTTAGTATTCCTGGATGCAAAGGCCCCGAAATGGACATACTTTGTCCGGGTTGCAATCTCGAATCTAAACCGTTTCATGAGACTCCTTCATGTATGCTCATCCATCTTACGAGCCCACCTCGTCCAATTATGATATTTATCGTACTAACTCCCGCAAAGGACGGAATAGGAGATGGTCAAGTGGACTTTGAAGCTCTACGCGAAGACGTGGCACAAAGCTTCATTCCTTGGAAAGACAGTCGTACAAAGTTTGAGAAGTCAGCACATTGGCTCGCAGCGGCATTTTCCACCGCTGCTGCATTCGTTCCGGGTAGATTCGCTGGAGTTTCTGCTGCTGCTGCTGCATTTGGGGGGGCGGTATTAACGGAGATCACTGGTGATTCCGTAATGAAGCCAATGTTAGTTGCGTTCATTTTGTTATCACTTTTCTTTTAGTGTGGGTAATCAGGGTCTAACGCAGGGCAAGTATCGAACGGATGGTGAAATTGAGCGAAATGGGGAATTTTGTGGAGGACTATTGTTCTACTGCGAGGGATATCTTGGGGAAGTGGTCTACCGTGATATTCAATGGGGATAAGGACAAGTCCGGGAGGGATATTTTGTTCGTTCCCCATGTTTTTGTTGTGATTTAGTTCTAAATGTCTAACGTGGGGCAGTGACTACCTCCGCGGCGGACGATTTGTCCTTCAGGACAAATGGACGAGATCGGACCTGGAAAATTTCTTCAAGAAGCGGCTTGTGGCTTGGTTCGTGAATAGTGAAATCAGGTATGAGCTCATTTCCCAAACCCAAACATCACGACAATTACTAACACCCACCCACCCACCCACGACAGAGAACACACCAAAACATTTGTCCTCTGTGCAAACAGCACAAACCCAGACAGCGTAGTATCTCCCTCGGAAGCGAAATACATAACCAGCAACGGAACCCGTGTGTGCAGTCTCTATCGGTACCATATCCCTCCCACTTTCATTTTATCGCATTTTTTCCCGTCAACTGACACCCCCACCACCGTAGTCTTGACAATGGCAAGCTCCAAGACCTCATTGCAGTGGAAAAGCTCAAGCAACCCCAATACAACATCGCGGCACGAGACATGATCCAGTCCAGCGTGGACGCATACTTAGCTCACGGCTTGAGCTACACCGCCGAAGAAATGACCTCGAGGTTACAGATCTCGGCAACACTCCCATCTGACCAGCAATGGTTCGCAAAAGGTGCAGCAGGAGAGGGCGCGTTCACGATTCCGGTTTGTGATGTCGGAACGAACACTGAGTGGATGGATAAGGGGATGCCCTGTTGTTGTGGTAAGTTCTCTCTTTTTTATTCCTTCCTTCCTTCCTTGGCTTGGAAAGTAAGTGTTGATTGGGGTTTGGTGCTAGGTATCGGATGCGATGACACAAAATACTTTATGGAGAGCGCGAACATGGGTAACTATAATCCCGTTAAGAAGGAATGCGAGAAGATTTGCCCTGAGTGCACGGCGGTAGATTATGGCAGCGATACCTCTTCTTTGTCGAAGCCCTCTTGGAGGGTACTAGCTGGGATGTTTTTCGCAATTGTGGTTGCTCATTTCTTGCTTGCTTGATGACTTCCTCTCCTTCTATTTCACCTCTCGTTCCACCCACCCCATCCACCCTCCCCCCTCCCCTCTTCTTTCTTTCTTCTTTCTTTCATCGCTTTGTCGGATTCAAGCAACAAGACAGCAAAGATAATTTCCTGTCCCACAGTGGCTAGGTATTAGCTTTCGTTTCAGTCTTCTACTCGGAGTTTTTTTTCCCTTTTTCTTATTTCTTTTGTTGGGGCGGCTGTCGGTGGGTTGTAGTAGCCCCCAACAGAATGGGGAAGATTTTCATCTCTTTTATTTGTTCCCATCTCGTAGGCTCCCTAACAGGACTATCTCTTCCTTACAGGACTTAGTTTGTTTTTATCCCTCCACTACTCATTTACTAAATTTTTTGATTCCTTTTTTCATATCATCATCCATTTATCAAGTCCCTTAAGTTTCTCTATCTTAGATGGGTAGATATATACCTATGGGAAGGACACGAACTTGTGTCATAACTGCGCACTCGTTGCCATTTCTGGGAACGAAAAAGTATGATAAAATAAAGAAATTAATGGATAACGGTGGTACGGTACATCAGAAAAAGGGTCTAGAATTGAAAAAATAGATTGAGTAGTAATAGCGGCGCTCTTCTAACTACTCATCCCATGTAAGAAGGAAGCGATATTCCCTTATAATACTTGAAGTTAATCATGGCTTTCTAGTGTGGAAGGGGCAATTCAGTTCATGCTAGCAGGGAAGAGTAAGACTAGCTCTTTACATAGAAGCTATAGTGAGGTTTATCTCGTGTGCTGTGTTCTAGTTTATTAGTATCATTCGTATAAGTTAATTGTTTCAGTCGTAGAATCCAGTTTACCCGGAAAAGTAAAACGGGCGTGGAGGATTATAGGAAAAGTGGACAGTCGAATAAACCATAGGTGTTATAGGGTGACCCCAATCGAGTGATCGACCATGGCAAGTGCTCGAGCATCTTCGGGTATTGTCGATTTCTATCGGTTGTGCTCGAGCATGGCCGATTTCATGTGCATTTCAGATGAAAAACTCGTCCCGCTTTGTTGCCATAACCCCTTATCCAGTACCTAGGTTTCCCGATTACTACCAGATCATTAAATAGCTCTCCTATCGATTGAAATGAGATGGGTTATCAGTATTTAGATCTATGTTATAACAAGAATAGAGGGGCACTAACCGTGCCAAGGTCGCGGCCATGGCCGCAACCCCCGGATATTCGCAGGCTCACAACCTGGGACACTCTAAAGAGTGCCTGCCAGCTCAACACAACTTTGCGGCTCAACACAACTTTGTGGCTTACCATACAAACTCTGTGGCTTAACACCACTTTATGGTGCAACGCAACTTAGTGACCCAGGATAAATTTGTTACTCAGCATAACTTTGAGGCTAAATATAATTTTATTTAAAATGAAAGAGTGCACAGGCATATTATCAGTTGGAGGATAGCACTGCCAGACTTGTAGCCTGGCCCGTACTCGTCCATTGCCTTTTGAGCAACTTGATTGGAGGAGAAGTAGTAACAAAGTGACTTGGTGATGGAAAATTGTCTCAAATGATTTCTCTTCATTAACAGAGGAGAAAGTGCACCTACCAGGCTACAGGTTTGACCCTGTGATTTGCCCAAGGGATAATATACCTGTGTACTCTTTCATTTTAAATAAAATTATATTTAGCCTCAAAGTTATGCTGAGTAACAAATTTATCCTGGGTCACTAAGTTGCGTTGCACCATAAAGTGGTGTTGAGCCACAGAGTTTGTATGGTAAGCCACAAAGTTGTGTTGAGCCGCAAAGTTGTGTTGAGCTGGCAGGCACTCTTTAGAGTGCCCCAGGTTGTGAGCCTGCGAACATCCGGGGGTTGCGGCCACGGCCGCGACCTTGGCACGGTTACCCCATTGTCCATCTAGTGTATCACGGAAACTGTTGCCCGTGCATGGCCTTTGCCACCATTCCGTTCACTCGCAAGATCGGATGTAGAGTGTGCCAGCTACCATAGACGGGGGATGATGAGAGTGAGGATGTTGTGATTTCGCTGACCTTCATATGCATATATATGCTAGAGCCACTGCCGTATCCAGGCATTCGTGCAACCGGACAGCATTGCAAGCCCGAGGTAAGCCAACCAAACTTGCACATCCAGTGTTCACAAAGGTCCGGGGCCCCCGTAGCCCCACGGGGCGATTGCCAAGATCCCCGGAAGGGGCAGGACGACAACGCTGTCCGTTCTCGTCCGGGAAACCCCAGGACGGCGGTCATTGCTAAGGACGGTGGGCCTTGAAATATAAGACAAATTAGCGTAGGGGACTATGGAGGACTGTGGGGGTCTGCCGGGTAAAGTTCTTTGCGCCATTCAATAATTTCGTGTGCCAAACAGAAGTAGGGACTTACGGGCATATAGTGCCCGAACACTAGCAAGCAGTCCCACCGCAAAATTTGGCTGGAATTGACCCAAGGGCATTACCAACCCTAGACCTACCCCCCAGCAAAAAAGTGGTTCGCCGAGCTTTTTTTTAATGCTCGACTAATCCACTGCCCCCGGATTCGAACTCATGATGGTCCCTGTTTCAAATTAGCCGACCAGTCTCCTAAGCCATTAGACCATAGGAACTGGCCAACAATACTTTTTCTTCCCGACCTTTTAACTGCCTCTTCAGAAAATAGTCATTCAGGCGCCTGATAATTTATCTTTGGTAAAAAAGGACATTGGTATCCAATCATAGTGCTCTCTCATGATATCGATAGAACGAGGAACGGGGGGTGGTTCCGGTATATATCCATGCACGGCCCCTGAAACACTACCCTTCCCCGTCAGAGGACAAATGTTCCCCGAATTCCATGGCTAGTATCCCCGATGTATCTATTCTTTGGTACAAGGGCAGGGATAAAACCTTTGTATGGTAAATTACCTGTGAGTATTTGATCGACCATACAAGATTCGGACCCAAGTGTTTTGATTCTATATGCCTGTAACTTGTAAAAGACAATAAAAGAAGTGTGTTATTCTATTCTAACCGCCCGAGGGAATGGACTCTTATTGAATAGAGTCCCTCCCAAAATATCCTATGATTGCCCGAAGTAGAAAATACATCGGAAATATGATAGACTGTGAGGATAACAATGAAGCACAAAATCCATCGCCATGATAATTGATATCTCCTCGTGCACAAGAACCTGCTGTAGAGAAAGTCTTTCACACCATTAACCATTGTGATGCTACAACCCCAGCACTCGTGATGGCCACTAATTTGCATTTCCGTCTCCAGTTCCATCAATCCAAACCGGGTCACGGCAGAGAAAAACGAGTGACAAGGAAAAACACCAAAAAATAAAGGAAACAATACGGCAGTAGTAAATATTGTCCCAAAGCGTAAAAAGAAAGAACACAAAAAAAAACAGGAAAAAAGTGAGTGATCCCTGGTGACTTTCAACAGGAAGTAATAGGGGGACTGCGGTTGACTGCCGGTGACTACGGGGGATGGCAGGACGGCTAGTATGAGACATTTCGGGGGACGGTGGGGCCCTAGTCCTTGGCAGTGAGTTGCAGGGCAAGTTTAGAAAAAGACCGGACGGGACGACATGTCGTCCGCCCCCGTCCAGGACGGACGGACTGCCCGATTGAGAACACTGTGCACATCCCGTAACACATCTGGAAAGTGCTGTATCGCCTGCGCAGTTAGTAAGGAAACCAGTCCCCCTGAGAACCTGGACAGAACACTGATATCTCTAAAGATAAAACAAATGGCAGAGTTGGTCCCCGAGATGTCAGTTTAAGCTAACAGTGTGGGCTTTGATGGAAGGGCTTTTATCTAGCGCGCGGGGAAGACTCCCTTTACGCCAGTTCATCCTACATCTTTTTAATAATATTATGCAGTGAGAGATCATGATTGATGGTGCTCTAGTATAGTCGAGCAGTACTCCTGATCGAGTAAATGGACCAAATCATGAAGGTACTGCTCGATCAAGGTCTGATCGTGTCCATCATCTCACTTATAAGTAACTTTTAAACAGTAGGAGGTTCAAAGAAGAGTAAGAGAGAGCTTCATTCCCGTGACCTTTGCCACCGTGAAAACCACAGACATTGAATTAGTGAGGTGAGGGTGTTGACGAATGTTGAGTGAAAGTGTGCAAAACTCATGTGCTTCAAGTCTTCGATAGCACTGTTGTGGGGCAAGTCGACTGCAGTAGTAGAGCCATCACACAGAATACTCAAATCAGACCAATCGCCTATTACGCCAGCATCCGCCAGCTATGCCCTTTTCAAGTTCTGTTCTTCCCTAGAAAATATAGTAGTAGCACCATTGACACATGGGCGCAGGATAACTTGCTCGCTTTTATAGGAATTGTGCTAGCAAATTCCTTTCACCATTGAAATGCCCCCTAAAATATTCTGATACCCACCGATTTCATCACTAGGTATAATTTTGGGGTGGTTGCGCTTCTCACTATAAGCTTGATGACTACTTAATTCTCTATTTATTTATTTTTCCACCATCTATCGAGTTGAATGGACAAGTGTTATAGTACTGCAGACCGCACCATTGGTAGCGTGCAAAGTATATTCCGGGGACGGGAATTTTCGCGACATGTCTTTCTCCCCCCTAGCAGGCATCATATTGTATTTCCTAAGAGAGAGCTACGAGAACTAGGATGAGGGCATCACAGTATTTGACCGATGTTTTTATTCGTCCCTTGGATTCTGTTGTGCCTAAGTATCTTGCAAGATGTAATTTACTCCCCACCAAGTTGTAATGCTACTTCCGCCTTGGTACTGGAGAGCCATTATATTTCGGGGGTATGATAATTTTTACCTAAATTTTACATTTTTGGGTATTTTTTTCCTCCTTATGTGCTCGTGCGCTGTATTTAGCGTTTTTGGCACTAAGTCGACAGAGTTTGTGCCATTGCACAACCCTTCAAATCGATGTGGCCGGCACGGCACTATGCGGTGCCCGGGCAATACACGTACAAATAAAATGACTTTTTAAGAGGAAAAAACAAAGAAACTATCTACAAGCCTAATTAATATTGAATATCCCCTATTTCCCATCCTTCTGAGTTCTCACTGTGCTGAAGAACATGAATATTTGCTTCCTCAATAACAGAAACCAGCCTACAATGATTGAATTGTGCAAGGTAGTGCCTTCAGCTAATCTCACTGCAACGCCGAAGGATCGGTAAGCCCGGACGGGTGCCATCCTTACTGTTAAAGTTGAACAAAATATTGAACTACACTCTGGCATTTCGTAGTGCCGTGCCGGGCACGAGGCACTTCAAGTGCCAACAACGCTAACTGTATTGTATAACCTTCGGGTGGGCTTTGCCCCTAGTTTATCGGCACTATCGGCGGATGTGCGTGCTCACTTAGGCGCCATTTTTCCCGATTGGTATCTGGGGGTTTGACTTGTAGGGTGTAAGACGCGTATGCAAATTAGCATGATATAAGTAGATGACTGCATTAAGATAGAATAACATGAATCATCTCGTGTTCTACTGTTTAAAAGCACGTTTCTTTATATTCTTCTGCACCTCACCGTCTCCCGGTTTCCAGGCGCAGCCCATGCGGACTGTGCATAATCGGGTAGAATAGACGACATGTGAAACCCCTCGAGGTTGCCTAAAGGAGAAAATAAAAGTGCAAAATTTCTAAGTGAACCGCAGCCTTGTCTCCTCACGGCAGCATATGTCTCACTTGGACTGATGGGCTCCTGGTAGAGGAAATGCAGCGGGGTGTCCGTATGGGAATTGTGGTCCAGCAACCAGCTAGTTAAACTTAATATGTTTTACTATGCCCCTTTGAAAGTCATATAGTCCTAGTTTCACATTGTATCACTCGCTGGCTTAGCTTCAGCAGCGTGACTGTACTGTACTGAGGGCTTCCGCCCAGTTCTTTGATTCGGGTGGCGAATATCAGTATCTCTATCGGCAGCTCAAGTGCCATATGATACTACCAATGCTCTAGCCACAGTAGCCCACGATATTTCTAAGAGATTCAGGAGCAGCTTGCCCACCAGAATCATCCGATACTCAGCAACTTTAGGCTCTACTAGTCACATTCGGAAAGGTAGTTTAATCCTATGCTTAGCAAAAAAGTGCATCAACCGTTTTTTATTTTCTTATCAGGGGACTCGGCCACTTCCAACAGGTCCCCCTTCCAGAGTTGGTTCCCAGCTCCAGATCTGCACAGCCATCGGTGGCACATAGGGGATATCAAGTTGCCATTGGTCCCAAATAATCTTCTACGGGTATGATAGCAGTTTTTTTTTCCATACAATACAGCCAACGAGGCTGTTGGACTACCGCAGACCCTGGTCGTGAGTCGCTGGATGCCACTTGATGATGCAAGTTTACACGGATAGTTCGGCCAGGCAGAGAGGTGTTAACTTAAGGGTCGTACTCAGGCGCAGCTCCTGTAAGGCTCCTTGGAGAACGCTACATCATCGGGAATCACAATATTGAGGCTTGCACTTAGATGGACTTCTTGTTTCCTTCAGCTTCTTCCCACTAAATACCGTAGCTTGTGCCTGATTGTTTGTTGGGTGTATTGGGGAAGCATCCTTTCGTGGTTTAAGACTGCGGTTAATCATGACGTTAATGATGGTTTCGTTAGGGCCTTAACAGAGAAATGCCTTGGGGGGAAGGAGAAGTACACAACCGGTACTCTACTCGAGTATGGTAGGGGTAAAAAGAGTGACTCTAAAATTGGTATGCGGTAGCCTTCAATTGGAGCACGACTGGAGTGGAAGAGTGAATAAGGGTATTTAGTGGGCGAAAAAGGGGGCAAAAAGGAAAATCTCCAAACTGGAGTAGCAAAGCATTTCGGGTTACTAATTTTTGTTCGTCACTCGCCCAT
>Ga0307510_10006215_pt1 | contig 14249 bp, 2 predicted proteins | sample 12_EM_MG_FD_207224 | JGI IMG/M metagenome (GOLD analysis project Ga0307510, IMG submission 207224) | Populus trichocarpa ectomycorrhiza microbial communities from riparian zone in the Pacific Northwest, United States - 12_EM | ecosystem: Host-associated > Plants > Roots > Unclassified | place...
AATCAAGTAAAAAATATTTTAAAAAATAATTGCTACTACAATATTAAATACTACTTTAATATTATCATAAAGTAACATATGATTGTTACTTATAACTCTTTTGATATTGCGTTAGTCGTTTTTTTTTTAAAGTATTTTTTATTAAAAAATATAACTAAATAATTTTTTAATTTTTTTCTCAAATTTATTTAAAAAATAAGGACCAAAACTTGAGATGATAAAGTTAAAGAAAGATAAAATTAAAAAAAAAACTAATTTTATAAATTATTTCAAATAAAATAAATAATAATCAAAAGAAATAAGACTAAATTTGACAAATAAGAAAGTTAAAAAATGATGAAATTAAAAAAAACTAATTTCATAAATTATTTCAGATAAAATAAGTAGTAATCAAAAGAATAGAGACCAAATCATAGAGATAATAAAAAAAATTCCAAATAAAGAGAAAAATAAATAAAAATCAAAAGAATAAGGACCAAAATAAATAGAAAAATTAAAATCTAAGGGATGAAATTGAAAAATAAATAAATAAAGGATTCAAAATAAAATATATAACAATCAAAAGATTAACAATCAAATTTGATATAATCGATAAATAATATGATATTTTTGAATTTTCCATAACTTTTAGAAAATGCATTTCAACTAAAATTAAAAAAAAAAACATTTTTTTGAAAACTATGTGAAATTTTTCTTTAACTATAAATTTTTTCTATTGACCAATAATTTTAATGATGAACAAACATTAAAAAATTTTAAAAATAGTTTTAGGAATCCTAATTTTTCTTTTATAGGTTATAAAAGAAAACTTTTCAAGAACTAAATGAGGCCCTAATAGTCTCTTTATAGGTTATAGCCATTTTTCTATTTCATTTTCAGTTTTTTTTTACCCTTTCATTTGCAATAAAAAAACTCAAAAATATGTTCCTATCCAAAAATAAAGAGAAATGTTTTTTAAAAAATAAAAATTACAACTATTTTCTATAAAAAAAATCAAAATAATAAACTATAACAATATTTTAAAATTTTAATTTATGATAGTTTAATTATAAAATAATAATTTTTTATTTAAACCAAAAGTTACTATGAAAAAATTATACTTGTTAATTAAAAAAATAGATATTTATATTAAATTTATAATAAAAATAAATTCATGACACTAACCAAGTATGAAATATATAAAAAAAAACAATTAATGTTTTGCATTGCTAAAAATGTCTGTATATAAAATATAAAAAAAAAATGCATTGTTCATTTTTTTTTTTCATATGAAAAAACAGTGAAAACTTGTAAAACAAATGTGAAAAATATAAAATATGTTTTTCAAACTAGGAATATTTTCAGTTTTTTGGATGAAGAAAAATTATATTTGAATAAAATATTCTAGTTTCCTTTCTTGGCTCCAATTTTTCAAAAAGTTGGAGTATTATTCTATTTCCAAGCAACCCATAAAAATTTCCTCCTCTCTTAGCCTCGCTAACATTTGCACCATTTACTGTTAACCTAAAAATATATTTTTTATTAATATTTCAAACAAATAAGCAGTACTTGGTTGGCTCAAATTGCAATAGAAATGTGATATAATACAAGCAATGGATATTAAATTTGGTATGGCTTACTGTATCAACATGATGAGTAGTTCAACTGATCAGTTTCTAAGTTTATTCTTTAAAGATTACCAGTTTGAGTCCCACAAGTTCAGAGTCATTGGAGGCTTACAAGGTCATTAACTTTACGGCCCGTGAGATTAGTCGAAGTGCACGCAAGCTGGTCTGGACACCCACATCAATCTAAAAAAAAAATATAGAGCCTAGTCTAAACAGAGTTTTTTTTAATAGTTTCAAACATTTACTTAATTAAACTTGGGTGGCCAAATAGTCAAGTAGTAGAACTCGAGAGAGACCTTTTAGGTCAATTCCAATCATTTTTTTTTTATTTTTTTCTAAAATGATATCGTTTTGAAATTAACTATCTAAAATGATATCGTTTTGAAATTAACTATGTAATCCATAAGTTGATTTGAATACCAAGTAACCCAGGCCACATCTTGGACCATATCTGACAACTATGAAACAAATCAACAATAATTAGTCCAACTAGAGCCTTTTGTATTAGAAAAGCAACTAGATCATTGACCCGCACTACGCTACCGATCATATCATTTTTTCTTGACATTAAAAAATATCTAATTATTGATAACGTGTTTTTTACTAGAAAAAAATGTTGAATCATGAAAGGATTGACCTGGTATAATTCGGTCAACTTGACAGGTCTAGAGAATATAGTTTCACTAAAAAAAAATCAAGATGAAATTTTTAAAAAATATGGAGACGGAAACATATTTGATCGACCTAGGTCAATATAAGTTAACTTGTCAAATCCGTAACTTAGATCATGAGACTAAGATAACCCCACAGAAAGCAAATCAAAGCAAATCATGAAACTTAATTCATAATCAACACAATATTGAAGGATGATTTTTTTTAAAAAAAAGATATAATTAAAAAAACAAACAATTCAAGACAACCTAGGTTAACATGCTAAACCGACAATCTGGATCATGTAACTGAGATAACATTGTAGAAAGAAAAATAAAACAAATTATGAGGCTCAATTCTCAATCAACTTAATGTTGAATGATGAAATTAAAAAAAAATATCAATTAAAAAAAACAAAAAAAAAAAACTCGAGTTAGCTTATCAAACTCGTAACTTATATAATGAAACTACGGTAACCTCATAAAAAGTAAACAAAAAAATATATATGTTTAATTCCAAATTAACCATGTAGTGAAGGATAAGATTGAGGAAAACAACTTTAACTAGAAAAAGAGGAGAAACTCAAGTTAACCTGTCAAACTTGTGTTATAAGTCATAAGACTAAAATAAGTAAACTCAATGTTAAAGGATGAAATTAGAAGAAAAAAAAATACTAAACCTAAAAAAAAAGAGCATTGTTAAAGTGAATTGTGCTTTGTAAGGACGAGAACATTGAGTCCTCACGCAGGTCATAAGACCGAGATAAGCAAATCCAATATTAAATGACAAAATTAAAAAAAATCTTTTAAAAAAACACAGAGCATTGTTCAAATGTTTTGTGAGGCAAGGAGTAATGAATACCCCTCCTCAATTGGTTTGTGTTAATATTTCTTTTAAAAAAAAGCTTTATTTAATTTCAAAGTATTAATTACTCTATTGTCACTCGTATCCCTAATTTTTTTGATTTTTTCAATTCTGCATCAAGTATAATAAATATAAAATAATATCACTCTCTGATTTATCTATTGTTAATGATAGTTAAATATTATAACCACTTTATTTATCCTAATTAGATGTTTTTATTAGAAACATCAAAATAAACCATAGTTTGCCCATGGTTATAAGAGTCAATCTAAGGTCTTGGTCGTAGGATACAAGGTTGACCTAATTCAACATAATATTTTCTTTTTAAAAAAAGAAGAAGCTAGAAGCAACGTTATTTTGGTAAAAAAACATTTTTTTCACCAATTTGGCTTATACCAAGCCTCGAGACAGCAAGTCATCGTATTGACCCATCATGTTAGGCTAGGTCTTACAACTAGGAATCTAGGAAAACCACTTTTTTGTCTTTTTTTTATTTTATTTTATCAATTATGCATCAAGTGTAATGAATATAAGACAACATCACTCCCTAATTTATCCATTGTTAATGATAGTTAAATATTATATCCACTTTATAAATGCTCGTTAAATGTTTTTTTTTTTAAAAAATTAAAATAAAACTCCAATCTACCCTTAGTTACAACAACTGATCAAAAGCTCGTATTGTGGGCTAGGAGATTAACATGGTTCAACATAACCTTTTTGCTTTTTTGACAAACAAAGCTAAAAAAACAACACTATTTTGATAAAAAAAAAAATTAGATTTTTCCACCAACCCGGCTTGCACTAGGCAATGGGACAATGAGTCATTGTATTAACCCACTAGGCCAGGTCATTAATGAATAATTTGTCTCTCAAATCATTGTGATTGTTTTTTACAAGTTAATGAATTGTAAGGGACAAAAGAAAAATTGACCATGATTTGATGCTAAGATTATATTTTAAGGTATATCTAAGTTTAAGTTTATTTTAATGAGGTAAATTGAAAGTATTTTATCATTAATAGTGGATAGATTCAAGATGATGTTATATAGTATGTATCATGTTTGAAATAAAATTAAAAGTTTTGTAATTCAATTTATACTAAATGATAGTTTAAAGCTAGATTAAGGTTTCTCCACACCATAAAAGAATACAAAGAGGTGAAGGAAAACATTATATACCCATACAAAAAACACTGTGATTTGAAACAATGTTTTTCTTGTTTTTTTTTTATATTTAAAGAATTTTCTACTCCAGTCGTTGATTTGTTTTTTTTCAATATTGTCATTTAATGTTGTGTTAATTGAAAATTAAACCTGATAACCTTTTTGGATTAGTTTGCTATGAGGTTTAGTGTCAAAAAAAATCCCGAGATTAAGTTAATGCTTTGTTTAACATGGTAGAATTCATTATCCTATTAAAACAAATTGAAATTATAAGGAACAAATTTGATATTAAAACAAAAAAGCAGCTTTGTTTTTTTTTTTTCACGATTAATGAAGTATAGATTTTAAAATTTTGGCACCCAAAGTTCCTTCATTTTTTTATCATTGTTTTTAGGTTTTGACATTTTGGTCTTATGCTTTATTTATTTTATATTTTAATCCTTGAATTTTATAAAAAAAGAAAGTAATAAAAAAACAAAGAAGAAGTAGTTCATATTCTAGTAACTAAAAAAGCTGATATTAGTCTCAATGAGTTCTATTTAACTGCAAGAGTTCTGTTTATTTGTTTTTAAAATAATTAATGTTGTTGAAAAAGGAAGATAAAGGCTTGGATATTTTTTTATTCAAGATGATTTTTTTATGTTTTTGACATATTAATTATTTTAGTTTAAATATGGTTTTATTAAGGTTTATGGGTTCCTTCTTAGGTGTTTTTATATAAAAAATAGTGAAAATAGCTTTGATGAAGTGTGTTTGGTATTGTGGTAGCTGTTGTGGTTGTGGTTTAAAAAAAGTTGTTTTATAAAAAGTACTTTTAGTTGAGGTTGGTTTGAAAAAATATATGTTTGGTTAAAACTGTGGTTAAAATTGAAGTTGAACAAAAAGTAGTTTAATGTGTTTGGTTAAAAGAATGCTTTTCAAATTAAGGTTATAAAATAATTAATATATATATTAATATTGATGATTTTTAATTTAAATATTATAGATTTAACTACTATTATTACACCATGAAATAAATAATATTGATATCAAATATTTTTTATTATTCCATTAAACTATGTGCAATTTAATCACGTAAGAAATCTACCAAACAAGGACTATATTTTTCATGGTTTCTTAAGCGCGCAACAACAAAAACTGAATTTTTTGTTACGTTATCAAACGATCTCCTTTTAATTTTTCGAATAAAACACATTAAAAAAAAATTTCACTGTGAACAGTGCCAATTGAATAGCACTGTTCACTTCAAGAACACTGTTCACTTCTTGAAGTGAACAGTGCCGAGGTGAATTAATTCACCTGGGCACTGTTCACTACAAGAAGTGAACAGTGCCCAGGTGAATTTCACCTGGGCAGATGCGAACGCGTGAGAAGCAGCTGAGAGCTGCTTCTCACAAAACACCGTTTTTTACGGGCCCCACGTATACAGTAACTCATGTTTTATTGTTACCAAACGCTTTGTTTACACAGTTTGCGTTAAAAACAGCCGCAGCCGCGTAAACAAACGCTACCGAATCCAAAAAATAGGGAGCTGATTTCTGACCGCATGAGGTGGTCACAATATTACCAGTAGATGACACATGGTTTATCCATTAAAAAAAAGGAAAAAAATGGTGGTCAGACACGTAGGTTTGATTTTATAACCCACGCGTCTAGCTTTCTTTTTAATGGCTTCAACAATAGACCAGGCACGCTAGCCCACCTAGGCCTAGGAGCCTTGCTTTTTTTCCGGCCTTGATGTTGTTTTATATATTTCTTTCCTTAAGTTTTAACTAAAATTCATTAAAATACATCGGGGGTGTTATTTTTTTGAATACCATTTTTTTTAAATTTTTTTTAACAGGATTATAACATTGTTTTTATTATATTATTATGCATTCTTTTTGTACATCCTTCATGACGTTTTTTTTCTTAAATTGTTTTAGGTGACTTTCTTGTGTATATCTATTTTTATCATTGTATAATGAAATAAAAAATTGAAATCCAATCAAGTTCACAACCTTGATCGAGTAACTGCTATATTGGGTTTTATCCAATTTTTATTGCTATATGTTTTTGCTGCACTGCGAAGGGGGAGATAAAGCTAGTAATTATGTAAACTAAGTGAAAGAGAACGACAGCTAACAAGTAGATCACTGTCTGTTCTTAGAATAAAATGAATCTTCGAAGGTCTTGTTTTGGGATTGGTTACAAAACCCTTGAAGTTTTGAAATCTTCAATTTATCTCAAAGTTTTAAGCATCCCCTTCAAGGAGAGGGGTAGCTTATTATTGCGGCATAATTGCGCAATATAAAAAATTAATTTGTTTTTGTTTTAAATTATTTTTTTATTTTTTAAAAATTATTTTAATATATAGATATCAAAAATAATTTTTAAAAAATAATATAAATTATTTTAATACATTTCAAATAAAAAAAACAATAGCAAGGAAAATCATGCAATTGGTTTTCTGCGTTGCTTACTGTGCATCAAGCTAAACTGAAAATGGTGCTTTTACGGGAACAACACAGCATGCCTGGAATACAAGTCTTTAGACATTCATAATTTTTTTTTAAACATCTGGAATAGATAAATATTCGCATACTCGGATAACAAAGACAACAAATAAACAGCGCTCCAGTCCGTCCACTGCAGCTGACTTATACCTAGAATCTTGTAGACAATCACCATCTCCATAGTACTGCAAAACGGAAATTCTCTTTACCATAAGCGATTGAGCAAATCCTTTTCCAAAGCAGTCTTCAGCCTGAAATTTAATATAGTCTGCTCGTGAAAAATAGTATCTTAAATCATGCAACCAAATAGATGAATGAATTGATTCAAAGTTTTAAATTTTTACACGGGAAAAGTAGACATTCAGTAAAGATTGATTAAAATGTTTTGAGTCTCTGATTCGCTTGGCTCCCCTCTATTTTTTTTCCAGCCCAACTTGTCCAAAATTGGATTAAAAGCTATCTTTCCACCCTTATCCTTCATGTTTTGCCGTTAAAACCCCATCTAAACAGGCTGTTATATTCCAAGAGAAGGGCTTTCAATTCCTCGGGATAAGAAAACACTCATTGGAATTTTTTTGGTAACCAAAAGTCATCTAAAAATGCAGGGCTGATAAGTGACTATAGACTTGAGTGGAATACAGGGAAAAGATTGCCGTATAATAACTTTAGGAGATGCTGGAGTGGGCAGAAACTTTGATTGAAATGAAAGGGCTAAGCAATAACACAAGGAGGTAATATGGTGATGCCCCCCTGTCTCTCCCACCAAATTAGATGCACTACACTTTTCATTGATGAGACGGCAGTATCCATAACATATTGATTTACAGCCTAATAAGAAAATTGCAACTCCCCATTTCCATCCACTTGAGCTTAACTCAACTCGCTGATTACATTTGTATGCTACCTATTAAAACTTGCCAAAGCCAAAGCACCTCAAACTTCTGACACTATCAGTTCGATTGCTCAGAAACTCGTGCCAAGAGGAACCTAATAGTATTATGCTATCCAGCCACGAGTAAAAAGCGAGCGCTCAAGTACGTGCCCAAACCACCTTATTAACAATATATGAGATAAGAAATATGCGTTGACAGATACAATGCAGAGAAGGGACAGCGAAGCAAAAGACACAATGAGTGTTTACGCTTTTCCAAGGATATTGCCCACAGGTTCAAATCGAAAAGGTATAAACGAAAAAGACAAGGATTAGAGTGTTTGACTTGAACTTAAAGAATGAGAGGTTACCTTTCGTAACTAGACATCACTCATCATCTTCATGATGGCGTTTCCTGATCTTCTTCTCAGAACGCTTTGTATCTCTTCCCACCCGAGGATCATCAGAGCCAGAGGCATCAGGATCAGACAAAGATGATGTCTTCCTGCTCTTCTGCTTGTGCCTTCGACCAGAATGCTCATGCTCATCTGAGTCAGAATCATCAGAATGCCGATGACTTCTCCTTCTCCTCTTTTCCTTCCTACTCTTCCTCTTACGGCGTTGCCGATCATCCTCTTCATCTGATGACTCGTTCTTCTTCCTCCTTTTCTCCTTCCTCCTCTTCCTCCTATCCTCATCCCCATCCTCTGAATCGCTACTTACCCTCTTCTTAATCCTCCTTTTCTTCGACCTTCCTCTCTTCTTCCTCCCAGAATCTGAACCATCGTCATCAGAGTCCTCCTTCTTCCTAGATGACTTCCCCAGAGTACTACTCTTCTTCTTACCATACCTTTCAGCAATAATCCTCTCAATCTCCGAATCCTCCTCAGAATCCGAAGTCTCACTCTCATCCTCATCATCCTCGCTCTCCTCACCCTGAACGACTCGTTTCCCATTCCCTTTTATCTTCTCCAACCCAGACAAAACCGCAGCCTGAACTGCTTCCGCATCCTTCTCTTTATCACCATCCTTGACACTCACAAAATTCCTACATTGAAAGGCAAGGTGGCCTACACGACCACATCTTTTACAAGCACCACGAGCCTCATCAGCATTGGATGAGGTAATACGGGCAAGCGCCAGGAGACCCTGAAAGCTGGCATAAGCATTCTCACCTTCAGGCTCAGCGGTGGAGGACTTCTCCTGGGATGATTTTTTGGAGTCATCCTTGTTAGGTGCATAGGGGTCATACCCAATTGCACTCTGCCATATACCGTGAGTCTGCAGGGCTGCACTACTGTGCACCCTGTTGTTCGCCGGCATGCGAACTCTTCCTGCTGTCGCCGGCATCTTGAAATATAGAAATTGATCTGCGATAAACGAGTTGAATAAATAAAAACTATTGAAAATTTTCGAAATTCCAATTGAAAACCTAAAATAGGGCTTGTGATTTCATAAAATAAAACTGTTAATTAACCTATTCCCAAAAATCTAACTAAATCTACGTATTCAAACCCTAAAATATGCAATCTATTCAATCACGAGGAAGGAGGTGTTGATCGCTTACCAGATTAAAAGGTGGAGAGAGGCGTTGACGCCACAGGCGAAGGGGTGTGACGCGTCGGTTGGCTATCAGAGAGAGAAAGAGAGAGATGGAGTCGGGGGAGCCTGGAGGAATTTGAGGATGGAGAGAGAGAGAGAGAGAGAGAGAGAGAGCAATTTAAAAGAGGGCCTTTTCTAGTTCTGAGTCCAAAGCGGCGCGTTTCATAGTTTCTGGATAACGCTGTCTAATGAATTGTTTAAGACTATTATTGTATTGTTTTTTTAAATAATGCCTAAATAATATTTTCAAAAATTAAAAATATACAAAACAATTTTAAAAAAAATATTTAAAAATGATAAAATAAGCAAGATAAAAAATCATAGAAGACATAAATTAAAAAATATTAAAAAAATGTATCATAATCTTTAAAAAATAAGAGAAATTAATATTAAATAATAAAATCAGAAAAGAGAATGAGCTAAAAAAGAAGATGTTGACCCACTTTAATTTCTCAAACTTGTGACCCGAGTCATTAGACCAGAAGAATTATAAATAAAAAAACCACAAAACTCAATTCACAGCAAAGCAAACGCTGAAGGATGAAGTCGGGAAAAAAAATAAATTACACAAAAATATTTAAAATAAAAAATTATGATTAAAAAATAACGGTGAAAATCAAAATAAAAAATAAATAAGAGGGTAATAATTTTTTTTATTAGAGTGTTAAATTGAAAAGAAAAACTACTTTAACAAAAGAAAAAAAAATAAAAGAATGAGGACTAAATTGAAAAAAATAATACACCATAAACTTTAATTGAATGATAAAATTGAAAACCAATAAAACTTTAACAAAAAAGCTAGTAAAAAAAATTACAATTCAAAAGAAAAGAAGACTGAATTGGAAAAAATAAGATATAAAACATTATAATTAAATGACTAAATTGAAAATAAACAAAAGTTTTATAAAAGTTTCATAAAAAAAAATAGAAATCAAAATAATTATACTAAAATGAAAACACCAAAAATAAAGAGGACCAACATGTACTTTTAGGAGGAGGATAGAGAAAAGAAAAAAAAAAGTCACCGACGACAAATTACCCATTTGTCACTGATAGACGCCGCATTAAGAGCAAGAAAACGCAATGATGCTTCCAACAACATAGTAAAAAAACAATTGTAACTATCAGGAACTGCCCACACATTGGAGCGTGGACAACACACACCAACAATTTTTTGGATTGAAAAACTATAGATTAATGTTAAAAGATCAAAACACCTTCAAAGGATATGAAATTAATAAAAAAAAACTTTGTGAAAAGATGAAGATATTTGTGGGTCAATGACTTAATTCTTTTTTATTCAAAGGGAAAAAAATATTTTTTAACTATTTTTTTAAAATGAAAAGATGGAAATAACTTTGGCTAAAACAATTTTAGATTTAGAAAGTAAATTAGTCATTTTAATGTTCAAAAATGTGAAAATACACATATACCCTTGAATAATTATTTAATGATTAATAAGCTATTGGAAAAGACTAAATTACCCCAAATTCAAGGCATTCATTTTTTTTTTTATTTCAAAGGTAAAATTATAATTTCATTGTTGAAGTGAATAGTAATCTGTGTGGATGTACAGTAATTTCACGTGATTTACAATTTTTTTTGTTAATGTTAATGTTTTTATCAGCACAAAGGAATCACGTACTGTGTCTCAATCGGAAGCTTAAAACCATTTACTTGTATAAACAAAATAAACCGACTAAAGTAAGGTAGAGATCAAAACAAAGCACGTTTTCTCTTCTTTTATTCTTCGCTTCCTCTTCTTAGTAACTCCTACTCCTGACAAATAGCATTTCAACTCTCGATGCTTCCACTAGAGATATAACAAACCGAACCTGCAAAAAATACGCAGAGGATTCCATGACTTTAGTTTAAGTTCTCTTCAAACAGTTCCTTTCAGTCATGCTACAAACCTTAATGGACTAGAAATAATCGGCACGGAACTAGCTCTAGAAAACGCAAACACCACCGTTTCAACCGTCATCTACTTGTCGAGCACCGAAACTTTTGAGTTTTGACCTCCTTGCCTCGGCTTATGGATTGTTTGGAACTATATACTTTAGTTTTCAACGGTCACCAACCACTTTGGTGATGATCTCTTTTCACAATGCCAATACATCACCCATCGATGTCTATCAAAACAAAATTTCTGACTCCTTGCTTTAATTATAGGCAGCTCAATCGAGCTAGCAATTATCCTCGAACTTGCCAGTTTTTAGCGACCTAGCCTTTCCCTTACTCATGGTCATTTGAGTGATTCTATCAGGATGACAAAATTATGTTGTACTGTTATCTTTGCAGCAGTTTTACATGCTCCAACAGCACTACAACTACACCCATGAATGATCTTAATGACCACAAACATGTCGCCTATGGCCAGTTTAAAGTGGCAAAAGGTGATGACGCTTTGAAACCGTACTTATGCTAGAGGTCCTGAAGAATTGGGCCTGTTGTATGGCGGTCGAATCTTCTTTTAAAAGCTAAAACATTAGCTTGATCTTATAGTGCAAGGCCAGGTTCGTTCCTAACAACTTCAATGATGATCATAATTTTAACCTAGTCAGAGAGCATACATAATTAAAATCACAATTGAGACTTTTGGGAGGGGGGAGTGCCGTTGATATCCGTCATAGACCCACCAGGCCATCAAGTTATTGAACTCAGAGGAGGAAGAAATCATAACTACGATATGCATGTGTTGCATGGAGAATATTACTAGGTCGTTTGACATGATAAAAAAAAGAAAAGTCTATTGAAAACTGTAATTTCACTGTATATCCCACAACCTATGACCCTATAACCAACCTAAGAAATACAAGAATATCCCAACCACGAATCTTTCTAGTCCTAGTTCTCAACCACTCAAGTTATTCCAAAGAGTTCCTCAGGCACAGAGGAAATGCTTCCCAAATAGGATGGCAAATAGAAAAGGAAAAGGACATAAATAAGTTAGTCAGTCATTTACATATTAGTGAAATATTGTTCCAACAGGGACAATCGTACCAATGTTTAAGAGTTTCAAGGTATCAACAATCACATCCCCCTGCCTGAGGCTGTGTCTGAGATGAAGCTCCACCGGAAGACTTTAGGTTCACATCAACCATGTCCTCTTGCTTTGTTGAAGAAAGTGCCTCCATTCATAGTAAGGCTGCGGTGATTTTTCAGAACAATGGCTGCACAAAATTTCATTGATAAAGTAAGAGACAAAATACCCAAAGTAAATAAATATGTAAACTAATATGTGCTGAATAAAAAAAACAGCAGTCACGTCAAAGGACACTAAGGCATTGGATCCAATTTGGGGAATGTGGTTGAGGGCTGTGGAGTCCAGATGTAGCTCAAATAACCATTAAATGCATATTATTAGGCAACGTTGGACACCTTCAGGAGATGTCTAACTGAAAGATGGGAAGCCCATCTATTAGATTTCTTTCCTTCTCTTTGATATCCCAGACATGTAAGGATCCTTACCATTAGATAAGGTAGACATCAGGACTATGTCAGGTTGAGACTTCAGAACAGAGGGAAAAAGTTATTTACATATGTAATTAGAATGGAAGAGCATGATTTTGTGAGAGTTTAAGCAAATCAATAAACAGTATTGGAGCATATAGGGTCCTTGAGTTCAGATGAAGCTCAAATAACCATTAAATGCATATTATTAGGCAATAATGGACACCTTCAAGAGATGGCTAACTGAAAGATGGGAAGCCCATCAATCAGATTTCCTTCCTTCTCTTAAATATCCCAAACATGTAAAGATCCCTTTCATTAGACAAGGTAGACATTGAAACCATGTTCGGTTGAGACTTCAGAACAAAGGGAAAAGGTTATTTAAATATGTAATTAGAATCAACGAGTATAATCTTGTAACTTAAGCAAATCCAAAGCCAGGTTTGGAGAATAGTTCTTTTATTCAAAAGAGAATAATTAATTAGCCAACAAAATAATTTCTATGCAAGCCTACTTTCTAATAAGTTCACTGAAGCAAAACAAGGCAGAGAAAAGACATAGAACCCTTTGCACAACTTCGTAAGGAATTAAAAATGTTATGATCACAAGATAATGGAAAAAATACCATGCTCTTAATCTACCCTCAATAGATTGAAAAGGAAAAGGCATGCGATGGACCTGCATCTGATTTTTCATTTGGCTCGAAACTTTCTTTCTTTTTCCTTCTTTTTACCCTCTTCTTGGAGAGCATTGGCCATTAACTCATAAAAGATATTAGGCAAAATGATTGTGTTCATTTTAGGCTCATGAAAAACTCAACATCACTAGGAGGTAGTATAGAGGGAGAGCATGAGCTAGAGAACAAACCTTGATATTAAAACCAGCTTTTGCACTAGTTTCGATAAACATGACGTTAAGGTCACGAGCTTTAGCTTCTCCTTCTTCTATAGAAACTTGCTTGCCAAATCATCCACGGAACAAAATGTTAGTGGACACGAGGCAAGAAAGATCGAAGACTTTAATTGATCAAACTGCAGAAAGGGAAAACATCAAATAATTCAGATCTGTCAGTATTTGTTCCGACCACAAATTTACAAGCCAAAATGAGTGGCTAAGATCAAACAGATCATGGCGGACCAGTAGAAAGTAATTTCAAAAACAGTGCTTTTACTTGTGTGTATGTGAGACTGTGACCTAGAGTAGACATAAAACATCATAAACAAGCCACGCCGATCATGGCAATACTTAACAGTTTAGTGCCATTAAACATTCACCTCTTTTCCACAAGGTTGGTTTTGTTCCCAACAAGGACAATGATGACATCGCTGCCCCTCTCAGTGCGAACCTCTTCAATCCATTTTGAAGTGTTCAGGAAAGATTGCCGACCTAAAACATGGACTATTGAGTTAGGAAACTGACACGACCAAAAGATTGATGTCTTCTCCCAAGTGCAGGAGTGTCGAAGTAATAAATAACCCGGCAAGACCGGGGTCGAACCACAGAGAGGTTAATTGTATAAATTATAAATAACAATGCAACA
>Ga0307510_10006217_pt1 | contig 14247 bp, 13 predicted proteins | sample 12_EM_MG_FD_207224 | JGI IMG/M metagenome (GOLD analysis project Ga0307510, IMG submission 207224) | Populus trichocarpa ectomycorrhiza microbial communities from riparian zone in the Pacific Northwest, United States - 12_EM | ecosystem: Host-associated > Plants > Roots > Unclassified | place...
ACACCGGATAGAAAAGCACATGTTAAATCCCCAAATATTATCCCAAAACAACCAATAAAACACCATAATATATATCTTAGCTGTAGTAATGTAAGCGGTGTACAGGTAGAGCCGAAACACAAACTAAGTAAAAGAATACACGGTAGTGTTATGAAATGCACATAAGAAATATAACGGAATTTCAACAACTGCCCATGCTGAATGATGGTTCGAAAAATATCACTCCCAAACACAAGTATTTTTTCTCGCTGGGAGCAGGGCTACCTGGCTAGCCTTCGGGATGGTGGAATATGAGTGAACAAAATTCATAATAGAACAGGTGCTTGCAAAGCTTTAGTTTTAGCTGAACGAAAAAAGTAAAAGTCAAAAGCCAAATATAAAATTGCTTCCTCAATTGCGCTCAATACAAGAGACAAAGTAGGGCCTTTGGCAGAAATTGCGTCGTGTGTTAAATGATGGTCAAAATCTAATTCTCGAGGTTCAGGTGTCAGAGCGGCTGGTACCGTTCGGGAGAAGAGCCATGGACAAGCCAAATAATCCCTGTCTAGTGCGGATAAACCTCTCCGGCAAGCCTCTCTGCCCTCAGGAATTGAGTCACGTGGCCTGCTACGAATGAACTTGCGACAGCAAGCGAAGTGGTGTTCTTAGGACGCGAGGACATCAGCCCATCCGGGATATCGGGCTTTATCACGTATTCTTCAAAAAGGAAGGATTAGAGTGTTACAAATATAATGAATCGCTTTAACGCCCTCCACGGCTGCCCGTTTGTAGCGAAGGGGATATGAAGCTTCCTCCCCATCCTCGTTCCCTACTTGTAAACTCTAGGGCCTTTCTAGTGTACCTGCAAAGTACTATCAATCTTCCATCTCCTCTAGCCTCTCAAACACAAGCCAAACCTCGACCTCCCGGGACTATTATATAAAACACAACTCAATTACATGCCCCAACACTAGTAATTAGAAAAACTCACCTTAAATTTCATAATCTGAGCAATTCCAGAAACGCACAAACATAATCGCACCTTTTGTACGAAGACTTGTGCATTGAAAAAAAGGATCCCGAAAAATGGAGTCTATCATAGGACTAACTTCGGCGGATAGAAATTGGTGTTGTCGGTGCGGGTGAAGTTGGGGTATCGGGGAACGAGGGCCGATGCGGAGAGGGAGTTTTTTGATTACCGAGTGAGTTTGAGAGTAGAGGACTTCGGCCGGTGAAGGGCAGGAGGTGGATGTCTGATAGCGTGTGACTTTCGGTGATTATCGCGTAGCATTTCCTTCTATCTCAACTCACTGGTAGGCTATTTCTGTAGACCTCGTGCGATCCCTGAACCAAAATATTTCAAGTATGATATTATACGAATTCGGGGGTATCCATAGATACACTATAAGCGCACGACTCACCGGTAAAATAAAAGAGTAAAATAAAATGGGCGGGGGGAGTCCGGACGACTCTTATGGCCAAGACCGTGATGCTATGGGGCATTCCATCGTTACGAGCTTAAGATACGTGCCCTGGGGTGCGGTAATAGGTGGAGATCGTGGGGATTGTTTGTAAAGAGAATCTTGTCGCAGTCTCATAACTGAGCGGATCATCGCTCACGTATTGTGAGGCGCCCGTGATTTACATGGGGCGCTAGACTTTTGGTGGGAGAGATGGTGACCTTAATTAGTGGCCATCTATTTATTATTGGCCAAATTCTATCCCCAGAGTGGGAAAGCCTTCTATATCTTAAGTTGAAACTCTCACTATCACTACTTGCGATGATATCTGCGGCTTCCACCCAGGATTGTTCTTCGCAGTGTCAGCCACCAAGGCTGCCATAATTTATGCATGGATCCATTTGGGCTTGCTCTCTACTGCCGACGCCTAGGCGTTGTTTGTGAATGGCTGCTTGTATGGTGGGACAGTTTTGAAGTGATATGTGCAATGCTGCCTTAATGTTAGAAGACCCCTGCTTTCCTTGAGCATGACCCCGCTTTCCCCCAGCTCCCAAATTTTCCCAGGTCGCAAGAATATCATCAACTAACAATACTCAATAACCCCTCCTCTACAACCGCACGAGCAGCAAAGAGCCGAAGATGTCGCAAAATCCCATCCAGAATAATATCAACTCCTTCAATAATACGAACACTTTTAATGTCCAGAATAGCTATGTTGCTAATGATCGGTCCCAAATTCTAGCCTGGCTATCACCCCTAGAGCCCAGGCTACGACACCAGGATATCCAAGAACGTCGCGTCAACGATGTAGGAGAATGGCTCCTGCAAGCGGAAGAATTCAAAGCCTGGTATGAAGGGAGTGGTGAAGGTGAAGATGATAAGCCGGTATTTTTTGGTTATGGTGGTCCGGGGGTCGGAAAGACTTTTATGAGGTGAGAATAATTCTCCGAGGAGAGAAGAAAGGGTATTTTTAGTGCTAACAGGCCATGATGTCAGCTCGCTGGTGGTGGACAGATTGTGCGATCAGGCTAGAGGACAAAGAACAGCCGTTGCGTGTTTTTACTTCGACTTCGCAGCGCGAAAAGAGCAACCAGCGACCAGTATGCTGGGTTCCTTGCTGAAACAGGTCGTCGGCGGGATGGAAACGATTCCGGAGGAAATATCAGAGGCCTTTCAAGAGCAGCAAAAGGTCATTGGTGGACGGGGGCCGCAACTACTCAATATCGTTAAGATGCTACAGTCCATTACGTCCTCACTACGCACATTTATATGCATAGATGCCTTGGATGAATGTGCGGCGATTCATCGAGTTAAACTCCTTAATTCGCTGAAACAAATCCTCAAACAGTCGCCGCACACACGAATATTCATTACCGGAAGGCCTCATATTCACGCCGAGATTGTAAAGCGTCTAGCTGAGCGAGCGGCAAGTGTATCTCTAGGTCCCAGAAAAGATGATATTGTTGAATACCTTCGCGCTAGGCTGGACGAGGATGTAACACCAGACGCCATGGAAGGGAGCTTAGAGGCAGAAATTCTAGAGAAGATTCCGGAAAACATGTCGGACATGTACGTAGGCAATAATCCTGAGAGTCCTGCCCCCACACTATCCGCTAATAGATATGCATCTAGGTTTCTCCTGGTTTCCTTAAATATAGATGCAATCATGCACGAATCAACAATCTCCCGGAGACGAGAAAAACTGAACAAAATGACAAATGGATTAGAATTGGGAGATGTTTACGGCGCGACGATCGAGCGGATAACGGCGCAAGATGGGGACAAATCGAGGCTTGGGATGACAGCGTTGATGTGGATCAGCCATGCGGAACGGCCGTTGCGAGCGGATGAGCTCTGCTACGCCTTAGCAGTTCAGCTAGGCTCCACGGATTTCGATGTTGGCAACATCCCTTCAATGTCGACATTGGTGAACTGCTGTCAAGGCCTTATTACTGTAGATAAAGAGGCATCAACTGTGCGATTGATCCACTTTACCCTGCAGGAATATCTTTCCGTTCACCTCGATCTATTCAGTAAACCTCACTCGGAAATAGCTGAAATCTGCTTGACCTATCTAAATTCCAAACAAGTCAAAGCCATTTCGATCGCTCCTCCTCCTGATACCCAAAGCACACCCTTTCTAGAATATTGTTCAGTATACTGGGGAGCGCATGCGAAAAAGGAGCTCTCGGACTCCGGGACATCGCTTGCACTCGAGCTGTTAAAGGAGGATTATAGCCTGATATCGACCGAATTACTCCTTGCGCATGCAGACCTGTATAACAAGCGCTACGATACTTGTCCTCCATTTAATGGACTACAATGCGCATCGTTTTTTGGAATTGTTAAAGTGGTAGCTACTTTAATAGAAGAGGAAGGTTCTGACATCAACGGGGGAGGCTATTTGGGTTGCACACCACTTTCATGGGCCGCATATAATGGGCATGAAGACGTGGTGAAAATTCTGCTCGGGCGGGAAGAGGTCAATTCCAACAAGGGAGATGAATGGGGCCGAACACCGCTCTCGCATGCCGCTCGGAATGGACATGAGGGAGTGGTAAAAATACTACTCGAACGGGAAGAGGTCAATCCCGACAAGCCAAATAATTGGGGCAGTACACCGCTCTTATTTGCCGCTCAGAATGGACATGAGGGAGTGGTAAAAATACTACTCGAACGGGAAGAGGTCAATCCCGACAAGCCAAATAATTGGGGCAGTACACCGCTCTCGTTTGCCGCTCGGAATGGACATGAGGGAGTGGTAAAAATACTACTCGAACGGGAAGAGGTCAACCCCGACAATCCGGATAATTCGGGCGAAACACCACTCTCGTTTGCCGCTCAGAATGGACATGAGGGAGTGGTAAAAGTACTACTCGAACGGGAAGAGGTCAATCCCGACAAGCCAAATCACGGGGGCCAAACACCGCTCTTATTTGCCGCTCGGAATGGACATGAGGGAGTGGTAAAATTACTACTCGAACGGGAAGAGGTCGACCCCGACAAGCCAAATAATTGGGGCTTAATACCCCTCTCGTGTGCCGCTCAGAATGGACATGAGGGAGTGGTAAAAATACTACTCGGACGGGAAGAGGTCAATCCCGACAAGCCAGATAAATGGGGCGAAACACCGCTCTCGTATGCCACTCGGGAAGGACATGAGCGGATAGTAGCGCTGCTACAGTCTCGCAAAGCGGCAACCCCAAATATCATTTAAGCAGTAGGAGACCCCTCCCCGAGGAAATCCCCCCTGCTCCTCCCCTTTCTGGGCATCTCTCCCGCTGTGATGCACTCAGACATCATCCTAACGACGGAGGTAATCCCATGAGCTAGGAGTGTAGATATACGCCATATACTCTTGCGCCTTTTGTCTATCCCTTCTTTCAAGATTTACGAGTTTCCGTTTACATGTCCCGTCGGGTTTTGTTCTAGTAAAATATCTATCCTCGAGAAGGTCGGGTTTATATATTCCTTGCAGATTTCATCCTCTCATATTTAATTCTTCCCTCCCTGTAAATTCCCATGATGTCATTTTTTTCTTGTATGTTTTTTTCCCCTTCCTTTTCTTCCTTTCGATAGATAGACTACACAATATAGTGTTTTTTTAACTAGAGAAATGTGGTATATGATAGTGCGAGGATTCTTAGGGAGATTTTTAAAAACTGGATAAAGACAGTACTGTACAGTACCTACGGTAGACGACTAGTATCACGTACCGACTAGCACTTAGATATACCAGACAGGCCTCTTCGAGAACTATGATTGAACGAATTTTGATCATCCTTTGACAGTGCTCCACTTATTGCAACACAATACGGGTAGAAAAAGAAAAAGAGGATTGCAGGCAGTTTTAATCTCTATTTCAAATTATGAGGCAATCGGAAACCCGTTTTAGATTTTACTTTTGCTAAATGTCTCAGAGTTCTGTTATATGGTTTATAAAGTAGTCTACTCTACTATGGGTATGTCGGACGCAAACTAAGTGTTATTAAAACCCAAGCCGCATAGGAATAGACAGTAAAATTATAAAGTGGGGCGCACCCCGCTCAAGTACTTGCAAAGTATCATATCAATCCCCCATCTCCTCTACCTCTCATCCACAAGCCAAATCTCGCCCCGGGACGACTACAAAATACAAACTCAAGTATCCAATTATGTGAGACAACTCAATTACATACCCCAACACTAGTAATTACAAAAACTCCGCTTAAAGTTCAATTTCAGGAATATGAAAACATAATCGCGCCTTTTGCACATTTCCATTTTCATAGGTGAGGATAGTCTAATTCATTTCCGTTCTTATCCCAAGACAGCTCCCTCCTGGTTTTGTATAACAATGACGCTTAATAAGTTCCCACAATGGCCTTTAGGAATGCACTTCACACACCGAAACCATTGGAATACTCCATCGCGCCCCGGCACGATCCGCAACACTCCCGAAACTCCCAGAATAAACAACAACCTCTAACAAGGAGTGGCTATCTGGATACCGCCCTTAGTCACATCCACTTTCTTCTCGGCTCAGCGAATGCAGGTCCTGGTGACTTCGTTTCCTATTTCCAGTTGAAATACGATGGTGCTGGAGGTGATTCCGACACCAATTAGAGTGCTGAGTGGATTTCTGTAAACTGGACCAACCGCCAGAAGAGACATTTCGTCAGCAAGGACTCATCGCTACGAGCCGGGGGACGGATGACCTACTGCGGTAGTTGGAGTTAGCTTGATAAATTTGTGGTTATGAAGTTGAAAATCTCACAGGTCACAGGTCTGCTAGTTGCTCCTGAATCGAACAAGAGTCAGTCTTCAAACTCAAGCAGGTTAGGGTGATGTTAAGTAGACACACCTTGTCCTTGTCGCGGAGATGGTGGTTGCATCCTCCGTTATACAACCAGTGGGGGGAGTCCGGCCCCCGAGCAGGCTCACCCGAGGGTGCTATGCTAGGATAAGAATTGTTTCCTTAGTTTCAGGGTAAATTGCAATAGTCTGGTGTTGAAGGAAGAGCAAAATTCAACAAGGACAATGGTAACGCCATCTTATCGATAAAATACGGCTGCGGCCGAGGGTCATGCTCGCAACATGTTTTATCAGAGCAACCCTGGACCGCACCTTGTTATTATGTTACACCAACATTAAGGAGCCGCATGCCAGACAGAACTACTCACTCCTTTTTGCCAAGAATACCTCTACCAGCCGATTATGCTGGAGTTCTCACCAAATGTGCGGCTCACTGAGGTATCCTTGGCAAAGGCTGGTCAGCACAGCCAGCATGCTGTCGGAAATGCTGGTAATGTCTCCGCGTTGAGGCACACTGTGGCTCGGATGGAAGCGCGGGTGCGAGTACCAAGTGTGATGCTCGGTTGGAAAAAGGGATGTTATCAAGTGCGGTAGAACCAAAGATCTGCCAGAGCCTCACTACTTTTATCTTGTCAACAGGGATTATTGAGGCGGCCGGATGCATGGTAACCAATGCCGCACGGTATCCAAACTATCCACCGAAGCTCTCACAAGAACCAGCACCGCACATTCTGAACTATGGTTCGAAAAATATCACACCCGAACACAAGTACCTTTCCTCGGTGGGAGCAGAGCTATCTCGCTAGCCTTCAGGATGGTGGAATATGGGTAAACAAAATTTATACCAAGACAGGTACTTCTGGGGCTTTAGTTTCAGCTGAATGAAAAAAGAAAATGAAGCCAGAAATTAAATAATATTATTATAATGCTGTTCCCTCAATTGCCCTCAACGCATGAGGCACAGTAGGGGCTTTAGTAGAAATAGTGCCCTGGGTTCAATGATGGTCAAAATCTAATTCTCGGGATTCAGGAGTCAACAGATTCTCCCGCCCAGAAGAACAGTTAACCCGCCAAATAATCCCGTCAAGTGCCGACAAATCTCTCCTGCAAACCTTTCCGCCCTAAGTAATTGAGTCATGTGGGCTGCTATGGATGAACTCGCGGCAGCAAGCGAAGTGATTCCTAGGATGCGAGGACCCCAGCCCAGATACCGGTAGACCAGGCATATCGGGCCTTATCGTGTATTAATCAAAAAGGAAGAATTAGAGTGTTACAAATCCAATCAATCGCTTTAAAGCCCTCCCATGTTGCCCCTTTTTCGCGAAGGGGATACAATCCTTCTTCCTCATCCTCGTTCCCTAAGCTCTAGAGCCTTCCTGGCGTACCTGCAAACCATTATATCAATCTTCTACCCCCCCATGTACTAGCCAGGCCTCAACCTCCCGAGACCATTTTGAAATACAAGCTTAAGTATGAAGTCATGTAACACAGCTTAATTACATTCACTGCTCCCGACGGGGCGGTCCATCCGTCTTAAGCCTAGCCGAGGATGGACTACTTTTTGTCGTCTCATCCCATCCTCCAGCCAAGTTGCCCCACGATTTAGAGTATGGGACGTCAGGCCCCGCATCCCCCCACCCTGATCGTACCCCTGTAATGTCTCGGGTCGGCTGCCCGCAATTCTGGAGCCAGAAAATGAGACCGCTCCGCGCACTACTCCAAGTACTCTTGTTTGGGCTGCCGATATGACCAAGGGACTCCTCCAAGCTTTGGCCCGGGTTGAGTTCGGGAGTGTTAAGTATGCCGGGAATCATGCTAACATCAAAACCTCAAATGGTTTCTTGTGAAGCAGAATCCTCAAGTGGAATTGACATATCATACCAAATCGCCGTTGTAGATAATGTGGAGTCAGGATAGCGAAAATAGTTGAGGTCAGACCCCGTCGTAAATTGCTGTATCAAGAAGATCGTGCAGTTTGAACCCGATACTGCCTTTCTATTTTGAACAATTGTCAAATTTTCATCCTTTTTATTATCCGTATCTGATACACCCCACCAACTCACTCACTCCCTCCACAATTCAATCGGAGCCATGAATACCATATGGCTTCTTGGACCCGAGGTGAAACACCAGCCCATTGATATTAGAATCCTACTCTCATCGTCCTCGCCCCGAACCAGCTAGCGCCCACTGTTTCCCGTCTTTCATTACCTTCACTGGTGTTTGCCGATGGCCCCCTGGCCCTGGGCCGAAATCCCCCGCCATGCACTTCCCCCTCCGGCCACCGCCGGCGTTTCCTCAGAGACCCTGCAGTCTCCCACCATGCAGGTCGTCGCTCACAGTCCCCCACCAACCCCCCCCATCGACTTTGATTCCCGCAATACAACCCCTGTCTTCATGCACCCCCCCAAATTATCGCCTCAAGTTGCCGGGCCGGTTGTCCTAGGTAATAACGGTGGTCTTTAGATTTTGCAGATGAGGACGGGACATTTTTTGTAGTCTGGTCCGGCCCAAGGCTCTTAGCAGTCAGTCCTCCTGGCCCTATCTGGCCCCTAGACCGTTAGGAACACTACATGCCCCACCATCAGTAATTACAAAAACTCTCATAATCTAAGCAATTCCTGGAATGTGGAAACATAAATCACATTTTTTGCACATTTCTCTTCCGGCAGGTTGGGATAATCCCCCATCCATTTACCCTCTTATCGCAAAACACCTCCCTCCCCGGCTTTGTATCACAATAATGCCCAATAGGTTTTCCTCATAGTCCGTTAGCAAGCACTTGTACGGACGGATCTTGTGCTGGGGCCTTTTACTCTAAGACATGCCTATTGAAAAAAGTACCCCAGAGAATAGAGTCCGGCTTAGGGCTAACTTAGGTGGGTCAGAACGGGTGTTGGCGGTGTGGGTGCAGTTAGCGTATCAGGGATCGGGGGCCGATCCGGGAGGGATGGTGTTTGGCGACCGGGTGAATTTGAGGGTAGAATACTTCAAGCGGGGGGGTGACGGAGGTCGAGGTCTGCTACCGGGTGTCTTTAGGTGATCTGTCGTGTTTCATCTCCTTCTATATCAGCTAAATGGTATGATAGGTTACCTCCGTAGACCTTTTGTAACCCCTGGGCCAAATAATTCCAAGTATGATATGAGATCATATGAATTCGAAGCTATCCATACGGAGGTACAGCTCCTAAGGTTTGTATGTTCCACAGGAGGTAAAGGCGGAAAACCTCGCTTGTGGAACCTACAAAACTTAGGCGCTGCACCTCCGTAGGTAGACTATAAGCGAACCGCTAATCGGAAAAAAATAAAAATAAAAAAGTAAAATAAGCGGGGGGTGTGGACGACTTTTGTCACCAAGATCGTGCCGTTATAGAACATTCTACCGTTGGGAGCTAGAGCTTTCCAACATTTGGACACACCGGATACTAGAACTTTGCTGTTCTGGTTCAAGTTGGCTGGCGTCATGGCCGGTGGTTTTTCACGGGATCAAAAGGGTTTCTTATGGCAGCCTAAGTGGCTACGGGTCTAGAAACCAGTTTTTTGGAGTCTAATTGATCCTGCGAGACTTGGGAAGGAAGATACGTGCCCCAGGGTGCGGTATCAGATGGGGATCGCGGGGATCCTTTGCAAAGGCCATCTAATCGCGGTTTCATAATTGACCAAACCATAGCTCGCGTGGTGCCAAGCGCCTGTGGTTTAAACGGGCGCTAGACTTTTGATGAGAGAAATAGTGAACTTTATTCGTAATTGTCGTGGCCATCTACCGGTATTTATTATTGACCAAATTCTATCTCTAGAGTGGAAAAGCCTTGTATATCTTAAATTGAAACCTCGCTACCAGAACTTGAGGCAATATTGTGGCTTCCACCAAGGATTGTTCTTCGCAGTGTCAGCCACCAAGGCTGCCATAATTTATGTACACGTGTATAGACCTAGTTGGGATTACTCCACGGCCGGCGCTTGGGGGTTGTTCGTGAGGGGCCGCTTTTCCTGTGCAACACTTTTCTTCGGTGTTCAATAAAGTGATGTTTGCAACGCTGCTTTAATGCTAGAAGACCCCCTCTTTTCCTCAGCAAGACCCCCCTTCCCCAAGCTCCCAAATTTCCCCAGCTCCCAAGAATATCATCAACCGACCATACTCAATAACCCCTCGTCTACAACAGTACGGGCGACGAAAGATGTCTCAAAATTCCATCTATAATAATAACGACTGCTTCAATAATACGAACACTATTCATGTACACAATAACTATGTCGCGGGTGATCGGTCTCAACTTCTAGCCTGGTTATCACCCCTAGAGCCCAGGCTAAGACACCAGGATATCCAGGAACGTCGCGTCAACAATGTAGGAGAATGGCTCCTGCAAGCTGAAGAATTCAAAGCCTGGTGTGAAGGGGGTAGTGAAGGTAGGGATGATAAGTCGGTATTTTTTGGTTATGGAGGTCCGGGGGTCGGCAAGACCTTTATCAGGTAACGAGAATAATTCTTCGAGGAGAGAAGAAATGGAGTTAGTGCTAACAGGCCATGATGTCAGTTCGCTGGTGGTGGACAGATTGTGCGATCAGGCCAAAGGACAAAGGACAGCCGTTGCCTGTTTTTACTTCGACTTCGCAACGCGGAAGGAGCAGTCTGCAAACAGTATGCTAGGTTCCTTGCTAAAGCAGGTCGTCGGCGGGATGGAAACAATTCCGGAGGAAATATCAGAGGCATTTCAAGAGCAGAAAAAGGTCATTGGTGGACGGGGGCCGCAACTCCCGGATATTGTGAAGATTCTACAGTCTATCACGGCCTCACTGCGCACATTTGTATGCATTGACGCCTTGGACGAATGTGCGGCGATTCATCGAGTTAAACTCCTTAATTCGCTGAAACAAATCCTCGAAAAGTCACCGCGCACACGAATATTCATTACAGGAAGGCTTCATATTCTTGCCGAGATTGAAAAGCGTCTTGCTGGGCGAGTGACAAGTATATCTCTAGGTCCCAGCAAAGATGATATCGTCGAATACCTTCGTGTTAGACTAGAAGAGGATTTAACGCCGGACGCTATGGAGGAGAGCTTAGAGGCAGAAATTCTGGAGAAGATTCCCGAAAATATGTCGGACATGTACGTAGGCAATAATCCTAGGAATCCCGCCCCCACACTATCCACTAATAGATATGCATCTAGGTTTCTCCTGGTTTCGTTAAATATAGATGCAATCTTGCACGAATCAACAATCTCCCGGAGACGAGAAAAACTGAACAAAATGACAAATGGATTAGAATTGGGAGATGTTTACAGCGCGACGATCGAGCGGATAAAGGCGCAAGATGGGGACAAATCGAGGCTTGGGATGACAGCGTTGATGTGGATCAGTCATGCGGAACGGCTGTTGCAGGCGGATGAGCTCTGCTATGCCTTAGCAGTCCAACTAGGCTCCACGGATTTCGATGTTAGCAACATTCCTTCGATTTCTACATTGGTGAACTGCTGTCAAGGCCTTATTACTGTAGATAAGGAGGCATCAACTGCGCGATTGGCCCACTTTACCCTGCAGGAGTATCTTTCCGTTCACCCCGATCTATTCAGTGGACCTCACTCGGCAATGGCTGAAATCTGCTTGACCTATCTAAATTCCAAACAGGTCAAAGCCATTTCGATCGCTCCTCCTCCTGGTACCCAAAGCACACCCTTTCTAGAATATTGTTCAGTATATTGGGGAGTGCATGCGAAAAGGGAGCTCTCCGACTGTGGGAAATCACTTGCCCTAAAGCTGTTACAAGAGCCTTATAGCCAGATATCAACCGAATCACTCCTTAAGCATGCAACCCTATATGGCGCGGACGAGCACGATATTTGTCCTTGGTTTAGTGGGCTACACTGCGCATCGTTCTTTGGAATTGTTGAAGTGGTAGCTACTTTAATAGAGGAGGGAAGTTCAGACATCAATGGGGAAGGCTATTTGGGTTGCACGCCACTTTCATGGGCCGCGTATAATGGGCATGAAGAGGTGGTGAAAATTCTGCTCGGGCGGGAAGAGGTCAATCCCGACAAACCAGATAATTCGGGCAAAACACCGCTCTCGTATGCCGCTCAGAGTGGACATGAGGGAGTGGTAAAAATACTACTCGAACGGGAAGAGGTCAACCCTGACAAGCTAAATTATTCGGGCGAAACACCGCTCTCGTATGCCGCTCGGAATGGACATGAGGGAGTGGTAAAAATACTACTCGGACGGGAAGAGGTCAACCCGGACAACCCATATAATTTGGGCAAAACACCGCTCTCGGATGCCGCTCAGAGTGGACATGAGGGAGTGGTAAAAATACTACTCGAACGGGAAGAGGTCGACCCCGACAAGCCAAATGATTGGGGCTGGACACCGCTCTCGTATGCCGCTCAGACTGGACATGAGGGAGTGGTAAAAATACTACTCGAACGGGGGGGGGTCAACCCTGACAAGCGAAATTATTGGGGCGAAACACCGCTCTCGTATGCCACTCAAAAAGGACATACAAGGATAGTAGCGCTGCTACAATCTCGCAAAGCAGCAACCCCAAGTATCATTTAAGCAGTAGGAGACTCCTCCTCGAGGAGGTTCCCGCTGCTCCTTCCCCCCCGTGCACCTCCCCCGCTGTGATGCACTCAGACATCATCCTGTCGACGAGTAATCCCATGACCTGGGAGTGCGGATACACGCCATATACTCTTGCGCCTTCTGCCTACTTTCTTCTTTCAAGAATGGTGAGGATTTACGAGTTTCTGTTTACATGTTCCGCAGAGTTTTGTTCGCGTGAAATTTCTCTCGTTGCGAAGGTTGGGTTTATACATTGCTTGAAGATTTCATTCTCTCATATTTAATACTTCCCTCTTTGTAAATTATTATAATGTCTTTTTTTCCTTTTATCATTTTTCCCCCCCTTTTCTTCCTTTTCTCCCCGGACGATGGATAGAGTGGATGATATAATGTTTTTTTTTAGGTAGAGAAAGGTAGTGTACGATAGTGCGAGGATTCTTAGGGAGATTTTTAAAAACTAGATAAAGACCGTACTGTACCTTCGACAGAAGGCTAGTAGCACATACCGACCGGCAGTTAGATATATCAGACAGGCCTCTTCGTGGACCATGATGGAACAAATTTCAATCCTCGTTCGACCGTGGTCCCCCTTTTCGCGAGACAATACGGGTAGAAAAAGAAAAAGAAAAAGAAAAATGTTGCGAGGAGTATTGATCTGTATTTCAAGTTATCAGGGGATCAGAAAGTAGTTTCAGATTTTGATTCTGGCAAATATCTTCGAGTTCTGTTGGTCACATGGTTCATACAATAGTTTACCCTACCAAGGATACGTCGGGCTCAAACCAATTGTTATTAAAAGCCCAGCCATGTAAGAATAGAAAGTAAGGTTATAAAGTGGGCGCACCCCCGCTCAAATACCTGCAAAGTATCATACCAATCCCCCATCTCCTCTACCCTCTCATCCACAAGCCAAACCTCGACCTCCCCGGACTACTACGAGGTACAAGCTCGAGTGTCCAACTGTTTGAGACAACTGAATTACATACCCCGACACTAGCAATCACAAAAAGTCCGCTTAAAGTGCAATTTCAGGAATATAAAACCATAATCACACCTTTTGCGCATTTCTCCTTTAGTAGGTAAGGATCGTCGAACTCATTTCCGTTGTTATCCCAAAGAGCTCCCTCCTGGCCTCGCACAACAATGATGCTTAATAAGTTCCCACAATCGCCTTTAGCAATGCACTTGTAAGGATCTCAGACTAGGGATTTTTACTATGGCTTGCGTATTGAAAAGAGGAGCCTCGAAAATGGCGTCTGGCTTGGAACTAACTTGGGTGGATAGGAATAGTTGTTGGTGATGGGTGCAGTTGGGGCATCGGGGAATGGGAGCTGATGCGGGGGGATGGCATTTGATGACCGGATGAGTTTGATGGTTGAAGGCTTCAAGCGGGACTGTTGGAAATAGCAGTTTAATACCCATACTCTGTGACCGCTAAGGTACAGCCGCGTTC
>Ga0307510_10006219_pt1 | contig 14245 bp, 10 predicted proteins | sample 12_EM_MG_FD_207224 | JGI IMG/M metagenome (GOLD analysis project Ga0307510, IMG submission 207224) | Populus trichocarpa ectomycorrhiza microbial communities from riparian zone in the Pacific Northwest, United States - 12_EM | ecosystem: Host-associated > Plants > Roots > Unclassified | place...
GCTGGCTGTTTGAGCATTTATGATGGATGGTTGATTTTTAGCCTCATTCGCCGCCGAACCCCATCCTTCTCCGCAGGGCATGATTGTAGGATTATGTAATCCTTCATACCTTGCACATCTCCACCTACAGCTACCCCGGAACAATAAACAGCCATATCTTTACACTAAATTCCACCATCTCAACAACATCCACCGCATTTTCCGCTTCTACATATTCCCCAGCCGTTTGAATTATTGATATATTTTGACGATCCTCTCGGATTTTGAAGCCGTCATGGCTTCTCCGCAGCTCGATACTCTGGGCAGGATTTTCACAGATATCCGCAGCAGGTACGCGAAATAATTCGGTGCCCTACCTTCCTATACACCGCTGATTGTGGGATTTATTACAGGCATGAAGAGATACGGCAGAAGGCGACGAATGATTTGAAGATACATTTAGAGGTTGTTTCTCGAGGTAAGACTGCCGTCTCGAATGTTCTAACTTGATGCTAATGGAGCTTATAGAGCATTCGAGCGAGGGGCTTACCCGGTACTATGCGGAGGTGAACCGGCGAGTTTCGGAATTTATTCACAGCAATGATAGCGTCGACAAGATTGGAGGAATCCTTGCTTTGGGGGTACTCATTGATGTCGACCATGACGATAGCACACAGAAAACCACACGATATGCCAACTACTTGCGCAGTATAATGCGCGGAAATGATAACCATTGCATGGTCCTTGCAGCAAAGACTTTAGGACAGCTTGCGGCCCCTGGAGGAACCTTAACCTCGGAGTTGGTGGAGAGCGAGGTGAAACAAGCGCTAGAGTGGCTACAAGTTGACCGGCAGGAAAATCGACGGTTCGCTTCAGTACTGCTGTTGAGGGAACTAGCCAGAAGTTCACCTACCCTTATTTACGGTTTCCTTAGTCAGATATTAGACTTAATATGGGTGGCTTTACGTGACCCAAAGGTCCTTATTCGGGAAACTGCCGCGGAGGCCTTGGGCGTTTGCCTCGGGATTATGAAAAACAGGGACCAGAAGAACCGTGATCAATGGTATGCGAAGATTTTAGAAGAGGCAAAATCAGGGTTGAGAATAGCCACTACCGATGCCATCCACGGGAGTCTTTTAATACTTTTACAATTATTGGACACCGCTGGGATGTTTATGGGCGCAAGTTATAGGGAAACTTGTGATATCGTCTTGCGGCTAAAAGATAACCGAGATCATGGGATAAGGAAACTGACTGTCAAGATGATTCCCTGCTTGGCCAAATATAACCCGGTGGAATTCGTCAACTCTTACCTCCATAAGTTCATGATGCATCTGCAAACACAACTTAAGAAGAAGGACTCCGAGGACAGAGGGGCGGCATACAAAGCCATCGGTGATGTAGCTTTGGCTGTTGGTAGCAGTATGGGGCCGTACCTTGACCACATACTGACAAGCATCAAAGATGGTTTAACGATGAAAGGGTATCATTGACTCTTATATCAGATCTCGTCCGTGATGCTAATACCTGATAGGAGAAATCGTGCACAACGTGCAGAACAAGAAGCACCTATATTTGAGTGTATCAGTATGTTGGCGACTGCAGTCGGTCAGGCCTTGACGAAGTACATGCATGACCTCTTGGACCTCATATTTGCTTGCGGTCTGAGTGTAAAGCTCACTCAGGCTCTGGTCGATCTCTCCCACTACCTTCCGCCTCTGCTACCGACAATTCAAGAAAGACTTCTTAACATGATCAGCATGGTTCTCTGTGGGCGACCTTTCAAGCCTCTTGGCAGTCCTACACCCCCTCAAGCTCCACCAGCCGTTGCCGGAAAGCAATCCAGAGATGGGCAAACCCCAGAGGAGAGGGATACAGAAATCACCCTTGCTTTGCATACCTTAGGAAGCTTTGATTTCACTAGTAAGCGTTCATCACTCTCCCCGCCTGGGCCCCCCGTAGTAGAGGGTGAGCCAGGGGCTTTGGCTAACATACTAGACCACATTTTGAATGAGTTTGTTCGTGATATTGCGATGAAATACGTCGAAGACGACAACACAGAAGTCCGCAAAGCAGCAGCATTAACTTGCTGTCAGCTTTTTGTCCGCGATCCTATATGCTTTCAGACTAGTAATCATGCAATTCAGGTGGTTGGCGAAGTGATGGAGAAGCTCTTGACGGTAGCGATTGCTGATCCAGGTATGACGATTCTTATGAACGCCCCAAACATATTGCTCATTCGCCTCTAGATCCGGATATCCGAAAAACTGTTTTGCTTTCCTTAGATGCCCGGTTTGACAGGCATCTTGCCAAGGCTGAGAACGTCCGTTCCTTGTTCTTGGCTCTGAATGATGAAACCTTTGCAATCCGGGAAGCCGCAATAACTATAATTGGCAGGCTCACACTCCATAACCCCGCCTACGTTATACCATCCCTTAGAAAGACCCTGATACAACTTCTCACGGAGCTGGAATATTCGAACGTTCCCCGAAACAAGGAGGAGAGTGCTCGACTCCTTAGTCATCTCGTAGCAGCGTCACAGAAGCTTATACGGCCATATGTGGAACCCATGGTTACTGTTCTCCTTCCGAAAGCTAGGGATCCAAGCGCGGGCGTGGCGTCAAGTATCTTGACAGCTTTAGGGGAGCTTGCTACAGTTGGTGGAGAGGATATGGTACCATATATCCCTGAACTGATGCCTTTAATCATTGAGACACTTCAAGATCAGAGCTCCCCGGCCAAGCGAGATGCAGCTCTCAGAACTCTAGGGCAATTGGCGAGCAACTCCGGATATGTCATTGAGCCATACGTCCAATACCCACAGCTTCTCACTATCTTGGTCGGTATCGTGAAGACTGAGCAGAACACTACTCTGCGAAAAGAGACGATCAAGCTAATGGGCATTCTTGGAGCGCTAGATCCTTATAAACATCAGGTATGATTCTTATCTCCTATAGCTGGGCTGGAAGCTTACTGACCACTATTAGACTGTCGAGAGAAGCTCCGAAATACATCTCTCAGATCAGGCCACTGCAGTTACCGATGTTTCTTTGATTATGACGGGCCTTACACCTTCGAATGAAGAGTACTATTCCACAGTAGTTATTAATTCGTTGATGAATATGCTTAAAGACCCCTCACTCGGGCAGCACCACTCGTCTGTTATTGACGCTATCATGAATATTTTTAAAACTCTAGGCCTGAAATGTGTTCCATTCCTTGGACAAATTATTCCCGGCTTTATCGCAGTTACGCGGGCTTGTCCAACTAGCAAACTGGACCCGTACTTTAACCAGTTAAGTATTTTAGTCTCTATCGTTAAACAGCATATCCGGAACTTCCTTCCCAGCATCCTCGCACTTATTAGGGACTACTGGGAGTCGACACAAGGATTACAATCTACCATCCTTCAACTTGTTGAGGCCATCGCGCATTCGCTAGAAGGGGAATTCAAAGTGTATCTTGCACAGCTTCTCCCGCTCATGCTCAAAGTTTTGGAAACAGCAGACCCCAACCGCTCTAACTCACCAGAAAAGGTGCTCCATGCCTTTGTTGTATTTGGATCAAGCAGTGAAGAATATATGCATCTTATCTTGCCCGTGATTGTCCGTATGTTTGAGAAGCCCGGGCACCGGATTCAAACCAGAAAAGTGGCGATGGAGACTGTGGCAAGGCTCTCCCGAAAGGTCAACATATCCGATCACGCTTCTAGAATTGTGCACCCATTATCGAGAGTTTTGATGGCAGGAAACCAGGCGGGTAATCATGAGCTAAAAATGACAGCTCTCGATACTCTATGTGCTCTTGTGTTTCAACTCGGGCACGACTATGCTCATTTCATTCCAATGATTAACAAAGTAAGAAATACTGGATTCAAAGATGCTACGTTCCTAATTTACTAATCACACCTCCTAGATCTTACAAGTCAACAAGATACAGCACACTAATTATGAACTTCTTGTGAGCAAACTACTGAAGGGAGAGCCGCTACCGCAAGACTTGAGTCCCGACGAGATGTGTGTATACCATAGCCTCCTCACAACTATATTTTCGTTAACGAAAGTAGGTACGGCGAAAACCCTGATGAGGTCTCTTTCGCAGACTTTGGGCCAAAGAAGTTGCCAGTAAACCAACAGCATCTGAAAAACGCTTGGGAAGCATCGCAACGCTCGACTCGTGAGGATTGGCAGGAGTGGATTCGTCGCTTGAGTGTAGAGCTATTGAAGCAATCGCCGTCCCATGCCTTGAGGGCATGTGCTGGACTGGCAGGGGCATATTACCCCTTGGCCAGAGATCTTTTTAACGCTGCGTTTGTGTCATGTTGGACCGAGCTATATGACCAATATCAGGTGGGTATTCCTGTTGCGGCTAGTGGGGTATGCTGTTGTCTAAGCTCCTATCAGGAAGAATTGGTTCGGTCCATTGAATGTGCGCTTATTTCACCTCACATTCCACCTGAGATCTTGCAAATTCTCCTGAACCTTGCGGAGTTTATGGAACACGATGATAAAGCCTTGCCTATCGACATAAGGACTCTCGGGATGTACGCGGCCAAGTGTCACGCATACGCAAAAGCCCTGCATTATAAAGAATTGGAATTCCTTCAAGAGCCTCAATCAAGCGTTATTGAGGCGCTCATTAGTATAAACAACCAACTGCAGCAATCGGACGCGGCTATAGGTATTCTGCGGCGAGCTCAGCTATATAATGACGTCCCCCTGCGTGAATCGTGGTTTGAGAAGCTGCAACGTTGGGAAGAGGCGCTAAAGGCTTACCAAGAGAAGGAAGCAACTGAGCCTAATTCTTTTGAGATCACTATGGGTAAGATGAGATGTCTACATGCTCTCGGCGAATGGGACATCCTTTCTCAACTCGCCCAAGATAAGTGGCGACACGCAGGCCGTGATATCCAACGCCTGATTGCCCCTCTTGCTGCTGCGGCGGCCTGGGGGCTGGGACAATGGGAGCTGATGGACGAATACATCATGGTTATGAAGGAACACTCACCCGATAGGAGTTTTTTCGGTGCGATCCTCGCATTGCACAGGAACCAATTTGAGGATGCCGCAAAACACATAGAAAAGGCTAGAGAGGGCCTAGATACGGAGCTAAGTGCTCTAGTTGGCGAGAGCTATAATCGAGCATACAGTGTGATCGTCCGCGTTCAAATGTTGGCAGAACTTGAGGAGATTATCACTTACAAGCAGAATAACGATCAGCCGGAGAAGCAGGAGACCATGAGACGTACGTGGACCAAGCGTCTCAAGGGGTGTCAGAGAAACGTGGAAGTCTGGCAACGAATGTTAAAAGTACGGGCTCTCGTGATCTCGCCGAAAGAGAATATGGACATGTGGATAAAGTTCTCAAACCTGTGCCGAAAGTCAGGTAGGATAGGGCTCGCCGAAAAATCTCTGAATTCCCTGCTTCCACAGAACGAGCGCATTGGGTCGATATCAGGCACTTCTGTTCCTCCACAGGTCACTTATGCACGCTTGAAATTTATGTGGGCTACCGGACAACAAAAAGAGGCTATTCAGCACTTATTTGATTTCACAGATTCCCTGTCTCATGACTTAAGAGTCAACATGACAAATGGCCACACTCACGGCCCTCAGCAAACGATGGCAATAGCAATCGATGATGAGCATACGCGCCTTCTTGCCAGATGTTATCTTAAGCAGGGTGAATGGCAAGTAGCATTGAATAAGGGTTGGCATGCTGAGTCACGGACCTCTCCTAGGATCTTGGACTCTTACCAAAAAGCGACTTACTTCCACAAGGACTGGTACAAGGCATGGCATGCTTGGGCATTAGCCAACTTTGAGGTGGTGACGGCAGCATCTGCACCAGAGGGAAGGGAAAACGGCCGCCTAAATTCAGAAATGATACAAAGCCATGTGATTCCTGCCGTTAATGGATTCTTCCGTTCGATCGCTCTCTCGGCTGGAAGCTCTCTCCAAGATACTCTTAGACTGCTCACCTTATGGTTCGCTCATGGTGGTAACCCAGAAGTCAATATGGCTGTCACCGACGGTTTTAACACTGTTAGTGTGGATACTTGGTTGGAAGTCATCCCACAGCTAATTGCCAGAATCAACCAACCTGACTCAACAGTGAGATACTCTATTCATCAGCTTCTTGCTGAGGTCGGGAGGGCGCATCCTCAAGCTTTAGTATATCCATTGACTGTTGCGGCAAAATCGCACTTCTCACGACGTCAGAAGTCAGCAGCCCAGATTATGGATAGTATGAAAGCACATAGCCCTAAACTGGTCGAGCAAGCAGAGATAGTTAGTCAAGAGCTTATCCGAGTTGCGGTCTTATGGCATGAGCTTTGGCATGAAGGACTCGAGGAGGCCTCCAGGCTATACTTTGGAGATCACAATATTGAGATGATGTTTAAAACACTTGAACCACTCCATGACATGTTGGAGCATGTACGCATTATGGTGCTAATTTATAATTGCTCTAAAAGCTAACATGATTATAGGGACCTGAAACACTGCGAGAGATCTCATTCCACCAAGCGTTTGGTAGGGATCTCCATGAGGCTAAAGAGTGCTGTTCTGCTTACAAGCGAACCGGGGAAGTTGGAGACCTTAACCAGGCGTGGGATCTATACTACCAGGTATTATACGTGCCCACCGTTCTCGGCTCAAATTTGTAATTGCTAATTCTTGGCTACAGGTATTCCGTAAGATTACTAAACAGTTACCGCAACTCAACTCTTTGGATCTGCAGTATGTATCGCCTAAGTTGCTAGGAGCCCTTGACCTTGACCTAGCTGTACCTGGTAAGACACTCAAATTCTATAAACAGTTGTCTGTTACCTGACATCTTTTAGGCACATATGCAACCGGTAGGCCTGTTGTGAAGATCATGAGCTTCGATCCGACCCTTAGTGTTATCTCATCCAAGCAGCGGCCCAGAAAGTTGACGATTAAGGGAAGTGATGGCAACCCATATCAATATGTCCTGAAGGGACACGAAGATATTCGGCAGGACGAGCGTGTTATGCAACTTTTTGGCCTCGTAAATACCTTACTATCCGTCGATTCTGAGTGTTTCAAGAGACATCTCAATATACAGCAATACCCTGTTATCCCGCTATCCCAAAATTCAGGTCTGCTTGGATGGGTACCTAATAGCGACACCCTACATATGTTGATCAGAGAATATCGGGATAGTCGGAAGATTCTTTTGAACATTGAGCACAGAATAATGTTGCAGATGGCCCCCGATTATGACAACTTGACACTTATGCAAAAAGTTGAGGTTTTCGGATATGCTTTGGACAATACTACTGGACAGGATCTTTACCGAGTTTTATGGTTAAAGAGCAAGAGCTCTGAGGCCTGGCTTGATCGCCGCACAAACTACACTAGATCTTTAGGCGTGATGTCTATGGTTGGATATATTCTTGGGCTGGGCGACAGACATCCGTCCAACCTGATGCTTGACCGTGTTACTGGGAAGGTCATCCACATCGATTTTGGAGATTGCTTCGAGGTTGCCATGCACCGCGAGAAATATCCTGAGAAAGTGCCTTTCAGACTTACGCGCATGTTGACCTATGCTATGGAGGTTAGTAACATCGAAGGTAGCTTTAGAACAACGTGCGAAGCCGTTATGAAAGTGCTTCGAGAGAATAAGGAATCCCTCATGGCAGTTTTAGAAGCCTTTATGCATGACCCGTTGATGCACTGGCGTCTCGGAACAAAAGAGAGTCCTGCGGAAATCGGGCCGGCGGGTATGCCGGGAGAAGGCGGCAGGCGCCGTAGTATTATTGCTACACTGGATCACCCAGACTTGCTCCGACTTCGAAACGAATCTTCAGATGGGGACGAACAAAACGACTCGTCAAGAAAACCCGAGGCCCAGAACGAACGCGCCCTACAAGTGCTCGAGCGTGTCAAGGCCAAATTAACAGGTATGTCGGTTTTAAGTTATATTCAACCCTTCCTCGTGCCTACGTATGGTTGATGCTGACACGGGGGGTTTTCCCTCCCTCCTCTACCAGGTACCGACTTCAAACCCGGCGAGGAACTTGAGATTTCCAAACAGGTCGCGAGATTAATCGATCAAGCTACAAACCTGGAAAACCTTTGCCAGCACTATATCGGTATGCCTTTACATAATACACCCCCCCTTACATTCTAATTTATTAACACGTCTCTTTTCTTTAGGTTGGTGCTCGTTCTGGTAGTTCTAGTTTTCTTTTTTTTCGTCGGGGATTTCCTAGTAGTTTTCCAGAGCCCAGAATCTTTTTACAAATGTTCTTCCAATAGCTATTCCCTTTTCCGTTCCTTTTTACTTTTTCTATCTTTTCTTTTCTTTGTTGGCCATGCATTCTTCAGCGAGATTGTGCGTAGGGACTTTTCAGGGAAGGGATAGGGAGCCAGTGGGGGCGCCTTTAATTACTTTTACGGCAGCATACCGTGGCATAGTGATATTTATTGCGCAGTCCACCGTATTCCGTACAAGTAATCACGATACTGTAGCCTTTGAGAATCATCGATTTTTAGAGTTATATCATAATTCATAGCCTACCTTAAACATCATTATCATTATACAGTACCATTTTTTCTTTCCTTTTTGTTCCTTCCATCTCGACACTATAGGAGCTCGAGCTACAGCCTGAAGCTCAAACCGGCCTTCCTGCAAGGTTAGAGAAAAGCGGGAAGGTGTGATGTCGACCGACTATCATCGGCAGGCGTTAGGGTGGACTGTCAGGCCGGCCTTCCACAAGCAATTAAGATATGGTCCTGCCGGATGCCTATACCCTGAGAATACAGGCATGGAACAGAAGGTGCTATGATTGGGTCAATGAGAGAGCTAGGGATTTCTCTCCACCTGTGGTCCAGTTTATCACCAGACTTCAATCTGGGTATTATCAAGAGTGTCGCACTTGTCATAGATGCTATGAATGGGAGTATTTTGTCGTTATTGCCATTGTTCTGTTTATGCCCCGAAAGTAAATGATTATAATACCGTAAAAAACTCAAATAGAAGAGAAATGTACTACCGGTAGGACTCTAGAATTTCCCTTCTCAGCTACACGAGGGGGAAATGCCGCAAACCCAGCCCCCAGTTGAGACAAAACAAAAGAAATATACGAGGGGCCTCACTAGGAGAGGCAACTCCAACGTCCTAGCACATTTCTCTTCTATTTGAGTTCTTACGGTATTGTTTAAGAGGCAGTGTATATTGCTTTTTCAGAGCGAGAAACAGTGATCCTAGTTGTCCTTCGGCCCTTTTTATGTGAGCTTCTCAATATACATAAGAGACATCACGCAAGAGCACTTCTCAGGCTAGGAAGGTCTCTGTGTGGTGTTGACCTCAGAATAACTGGGTCGGCTTGAGATTCAGTTTTAGGAACCATTCTTAACAAAAGTGGAGAGATATCTGTTGATTCTGTTTTCTGTTCGCTTTTCATGTATCTTATTTATTTATTTCTTCCACTCAGCTTTTGCTTATCTAGAATCCTTTGCCATTGATATATACAAGAGTCAAGATAAAAAGGTCAAAGAAAATCCAATCGTCTGGGATAGCAGATGACAGGATAAAACTTTTGATACTAGTTGTGCAATACCAAACCCTGAGTTATTAACATTTGGGGAAGGGGTGTATTTTTTTTTTGTAAAATCCTGTGAGTTTATTTATTTGGGGAAGGGGTGTCCTCCTGCAATCTTGTATAAGAATTCCTCTACAAAGATTCTAACGACTTTAGCTTATTTTCTTTTTGCCACCGCGCTGAGTTCACAATCAACATTCGGAATCACTTCGTCTGGTCAATTTGATAATGGCTTTGGGAGAAGACAGGACTTATCCTTTGGGCTGTCTGAGACGGTACCCGTATATTCGTTACCTGTGTTCTAGGCCGTTCTGGAACCGTTTGAGTTGTGGAGAATGTTTAAGCTAATCTGGAGTGCTGAGTCATTTAAGCACTAAAAGACTGGAAAATCCCATTTCCTACCGGTTAAATATTATTGCAGAGCTGTTTCTAAAAAAGAGAATCTGATAAAACAAGCTCTTTATTGATTGCTGCCTTTTTAATCACGTTACTCGGCTCACAATCCTCAAGAATCTCAAGTGCCGGGAGACGGGGATTCTTTTGGGGGTTAACCTAAATTAACTGCTCAGTCACTTTCTAACAGGTGCATGCAAAAGTGCCGAGCGAGATATTATATCTTTTCCAGGAGATCGGGACTATTTAGGTTAATCTAAACCAACTAACTTACTCTCTAACCTCCTAGAAGGAACACCAAACATTTTGGAAACGGAGGACGCCTTGGCATTCAACAAAGAGTATGATATGATACTTTTGTTCAATACGAGCTAATGCTCAGTTATTTTAAAACTCTCAAGTGGCACTTGTTAGGACACTATAGATGAAGTTTATATCCTACAAAACATTTGTCCCCCTTATCATAGCTTCTCATGAAATTGGGTTGCCCGGGCTTCAGCAGGCAAGCAGTGGTTTGACTACAGGCATCATTTTGAGAACTATGGTCTGGACTTGGATTGAACCCAAGCGTATGTTATTTTTTACGCCAAGGCGCCCCCGCGTTTCATATTGTTTGGTGCACAATAGACGTCTTGAACCATAGAATAGCTATTTAAGGTTAGCCACTCAAATATATCCGGTTAAGGGGTTCCTACCCTTGTAGCTCCCTGCTGCCCAATCTGGCCTGAGCGTGCCAGTAACAAATTTCGCTGCTCCAGACCGCTCAGGGGATAGACTAGTTAATTTATTACTTACAGGTACCCTCTCAAGGGGCAGCCATTCCCGATTTAGGGATTTCGGATGAAGTTGGCCGCAAGGGCAGGGCTTTGGTTGCTGGGAACCATAATGATAGGACAGTGTGGTGAAGGTACTAGCCCTTAGAACACGCCCCCAAAGTCTCGCGTTCAAATCGAAATCCTAGTCCTAATATGGTGGTGAACTAGACCTGATTAGGAACTCGCTTGGCCGGTTATTCAGTTAAAACTCGTTCCGGCACAGGCCTCACTGCTCTTGTCTCCGAGCCAAGAATTGGCACCCGTTTTATAGTGTGGTGGCTACCTGTACCATCCTCCAGTCTCCTAGGAATGGCAAAAGAGCACTCCCCTTCCAATACAAACTTTGAACGCCTCTATTCTGGCACAGACTCAACCAAAAGACTGGAATGAAAGTCGCTCCTAAACATGACCTTACTCAAAATCTCCATTTGTAAGTGCTGTCGCAAGTTGGGGTGTCTGTTGATGGGTGTAATAAGGATAGCTTCTGGAGTGCCGGTGCCGTACTTGTATGATTCTCTTCCCCCCCCCGTTCCCTGTAGACCTGCCCAACCCCGTCTGCAGCCAACAGGTGAAGGAATAAATAAATAATCTGTCACCGCACAAGTAATGGTTGGTAATAACGAACCTCCCTTTTGTGTCTCAGAGAGTGAAACATATCCCGGCAGTGGTGGTGGTGATGGCCGCGGTGGTAGCGCTGGTAGTGGTGCACGAGTGCTTGTGGTCTGCGCTGGGATAGATATGGAAGTAAATAGTCTGGCTTACCCCAGCACAGTCCGCATCGTCCTGGATGGTAGATCTCGCGAGCCTTCGCCTGCCCCCCGCTTCGTGATTGCTGTTTTCCTTACCGTGTGTGTATGGTTGTGTGAGAGGGAGTGCGAGTGCAGGTAGACTGTAAAGGAACCTACGGTAGACAAAGGCGGAAGGAAGGTTCGACGGAAGTCCTGCTTGTACCCCATACCCATACCTCCACGGCTAACACCCTTCCTTGCCTCTTCTTACACTCTCCTTGTGAGACTTCCCTCTCTCACTCTCTCGCCCATTTACTCATTCACCTGCCCACACACCCCCTCGCTCCCCCCTCCCCTTCTCGTCCTCCTCTTTCTCCATTCTCCTAACTTGTACAGGCAAACTAACAAAACTCGGAAAAGAGGGGAAATAAATAAACAATAAACAATAAAAGTCGCAAAAATGTTCACGCAGTTTCGACTCCCGCCAGCCGAGGATCATCACAATGAGGATGGCGTGAACGCGAGTTCCCGCATAACCCACCATTCCACTACAACTATCACCACCCGCACTGAGACTGCTTCCTCCTCAACAAATCGACCGAGGGGATCCCGCGGCGTGAGGAGGCCACTAAGCTGTGCTACGTGCATTAAGAAGAAGACAAAATGTGATCGGAAACTACCATGCGGGACATGCGTGAACAGAGGGGATGCGCTTCTCTGCTCCTTCGGTCCCCAGGGGACTGCTCTCCGTCAAGCTAAGGAATGTGCAGAATTACGCCAGAGACTACGCAAACTCGAGAGCATGATCCAGGAAATCTGCGCTACGGAGAAGGCTGCGAAGGCCGGTCTACCGCAGAATGGCGGCGGTGATGGTGGTAGCGGTGCTCGGAATAACGACTCCTCGTCAGCTATGCCCCCGCCACTGTCGCCGGCTACCAGTGCATCGAGCACCCTGTCGCCTCCCGGGCATCACGACGAGGATGACAGGGACAGCAGGAATAGCCGCCCGAACGCCTCTTTGGATCATGACGCCAATGGGGGGACTTCCTACGTTGACCAGTCGAGATGGGATTGCGTGTTATTGGAAATGGGCGACTTGAAGGCTTCCATACGGAATATCAGCGAGGGGGAAGTCGATGGGGAGGAAGCATCGGCATCGAACGACGGGAGTAAGCCACAGCAGACGCAGTCGCAGCAGCAACCGCAATTAGAGAAGCAGACACCCGCGTCGTATTCCTTATTCACGGCGCCGACAAACACGGATGCTGGGGAATTCATTCTCATGCTTCCGCCGAAACCACTGATAGACTATCTCGTTTCCCGCTACGTCGAGGTTTTCGCTTCACTGTTTCATGTCCTCCATGAGCCTTCGTTTATGGAGGATTACCGGGCGTTCTGGGAGTCGCCAAAGGATGTTTCGCTCTCATGGCTTGCCCTTCTGTTCGTTGTGCTCGGAGTGGGTGTTATGTCCCTAAACGATAACGATGCCGTTCTCAAAGAGCATCTGCATATGTCTACAGGCGGAGGTTTGGATTTGAGTAGTTATGTCAAAAGATATTGCGATTTAGCGATGAGATGTCTTGTTGCAGATCGGTTCATGGAGAGCTATCGCCTCAGCACTATCCAATGTTTGATTTTATTGATTTATTCAAAAAATCATTCCAACGATGGAGGTATGAGTTGGGCATTACTGGGTGGGTTCCAAATATCCCTCACTTATTTGAAATTTCCCCCGCCCCCACCGCGAACCCAAACCTGTGGCCCGAGTGCATAATTATAAATGTGACGCCTGTGTTGATTGGTAATCATAGGTTTGACCGCAAATCTCGCGGCCGGCTTGGGATGTCATAGAGATGGGACGAACCTTAGACTAGATCCGGTAGAAACAGAACAGAGACGACGATGCTGGGCAGCAATCCTCATGCTCGACGCCTTCCAGGCATCCGCATTCGGCAGACCGAGCATGATGAGGGCTGCGCAATTTGAAACGCGCATGCCATTAGATGTCAACGACGTCGACATTACTAGGACAGGGGTGCGGGAAGCTTCCTCACGCCCGACCCAGATGACTTATCTGAATTTGAAGTTCCGGCTTCTAAATATCACGTCCAAGATATATGAAAAGCTATTTGGCGCGGAAAGGCCGGACTATTCAACTATCATCGAGCTGGATCAGGAGATTCGCAACGAGCAGAAGACCTGGCCGAGCAAGTACTCGGCCGGCGGCACGGAGCTGAACGAGCTGAAGGCGAACGATCAGGTGCATTGGTATATCTTACATGGGCACCTGCACCAGATGTTCTTACTCCTCCACCGCCCATACTTTCATAGGTCGTCTGCGGAGAATCACCCTGTCGCCCCGGACTCGAGGAGGCAATGCATTGAGTCCGCAACATCGATCCTAGAAATATACAACATCCTAAATACCAAGCCGAAGTATCAGCCTTACAGATGGTACACCAACGGCCTAGCAAGCTTCCACGCGTTCCATGCTGTGGTAGTGATATCTGCAGATCTTCTGTCAATGCATGACCCAAGTCAGTCGCCAACCTTAGAAGCCTTCCAGCGCGTGTCCGACCATTTTAGCAAGAACTCACCGAGGAGCTCAATCGCTGCAAAGGCGGTGCCGGTCATAAGCTTCCTTCGGTGGGGGGGGGGGGGGGGGGGGGGGGGGGGGGGGGGGGGGGGGGGGGGGGGGGGGGGGGGGGGGGGGGGGGGGGGGGGGGGGGGGGGGGGGGGCGCGCGCCGGGGCCCGC
>Ga0307510_10006220_pt1 | contig 14244 bp, 4 predicted proteins | sample 12_EM_MG_FD_207224 | JGI IMG/M metagenome (GOLD analysis project Ga0307510, IMG submission 207224) | Populus trichocarpa ectomycorrhiza microbial communities from riparian zone in the Pacific Northwest, United States - 12_EM | ecosystem: Host-associated > Plants > Roots > Unclassified | place...
TGGTCACTGGAGAGCCGGTTGTTGCCTGTTGGTGGTGGACCGATGGTTGATTGCTGGAACTTGGACGGCTGAGAGAAGGAGAACAAGGATTTAGTGACTTAGGGATTTTGATTTTTTCCGGTTCTGTGTTGTTAACATGTGTGAAAGACTGAAAAATGATGAAGAAAGATGAAGAATTGAAGATTGTGGTTTTGTTCTGCGTGTGGGTCACACGGTGTGACTCACAGTGTACCGTGTATTGACTCAATAGGCCAATACTTGCTTGGCACGTGGAGTTGGGGGAACAGTGGCGCAACATTTTCTGTTTAGGCACAGACGCGTAAAATCGCGGGTAAAATCGCGTTTTTGAGCGATTTTACCCGATTTTAACGATTTTACTTGATTTTGACCCGATTTTACATATTTCCGAGTTTTGTGAACGATTTAGCACGTTTAGCCTATATTGACTCGTAAAATCGTACGATTTTACGAGTTGAATCGCGATTTTAACAACCTTGCTTTATCCTGCCTTTTGAGGGGAATCCTTTCTATTGACTTTGTCTAGGACACTTATTGTTGAAGCATTCCTTTGTGAAATTTGCTAGTGTTACCAAATTGGAGTATCCCTTGCAACCCTTTTAATTTTAACCGTGTAAAACTGTATGATCATGTCAATATGTCTCTGTTCTTAGCTCTTGTGATGATAGGGAGACTCTGATCCACCCTTATTTTTTTAGAAAGAATGCGGAAGATTGACCATGATGATTAAAGATGGAGCCAAGGGTTATGCCTTTGAGTTACTATATTGGAATTCTTGGAGCTTCTAGTTTACATGCCTCATATCTGCTAATATTTCTATGATACTGATGTTGAGCAACTTAGATTTCCACGCTTCATTACCTGGTCAATTTTAAGTTGTATTTAGGGAAATAAAAGAGAGGTGCAAATACTGATTTATTATTACAAGGATTGCAATGCATGCTCCTTTAAAGTGGCTTATTTGGGTTAAAACATTCGATAACTGGCCACTTACAACTTTCTACAAATGTCAAGAAGCACTTTCTACATGAAGTGGATTTATTGGGAAAATTCAATCTCTTCCCATTGACTTTGTTTGTCTTCCCATGATTTCCTTTGTGCTCATCAACTACTTGCAAGTTTTTCTTAGAGAGTTTTTTTCTGTGTTTAGCCTAAAAGTATGAGTGGATTGCAAAATTTTAAGTCTGAAAAATATGTGATGGCAGGAAACTGTACTGAACACCTGGTGGTGTACTAACTGCTCTTCGGTGGACATTGTTTATTATGCTTTTTCAGTTAGATGTCTAAATATAAAGAATTAGTCTTTTGCAGATGTGTATACGAGTGATCTTGCTCTCTTAAAAGTAAAAAAAAAAAAAAAATCTGTGATTGTAGACACCAATAGGGTAGTGTTACCACCATTTGGTTAATTAGAAAAGGATGGGAATACAAGCTATGACTGTGCTACTGATAAGCTACTCAAAATAAATTATTAAATGAAGTCTAAGAAATGAGACTCCCTGTAGGCCAGTGATGTAGTCTTAACCCAAAAAGTAAAAAAGAAAAGAAAAGAGCATCCACCGAGAGGAGCAAGATTCTTCTACTTTGAATGCTCTGTTCTTTAATTACATATGGAAAACACTAAAGATTCCTAGTGCTTTATAGTCTCAAATAATAGTGACACCCTCTCCCAAAATTTTAACTCCTTGTCCTGCATTAATTATGACCAAGACAAATCCACAGCTTCATTCATGTTATGAACTCCTTTTCCATGCAAGTAAAAGATTGATTAGATTCAGCAACTGTTTTGAACAAAAAAACATTAACTGAAACTTCTGTCATTTGAAGATTATCCATAGTTAAAATCATACCCCAAGCTGCCTCCCTATGCAAAAGAAGGAAGCTAGGAGGGTGTAGCTCTCTTTTGGAGTCCCTTCCACTTTACTACACCTATGCTTTCATAGAGCCTTGATAAGAGGTTTAATTGGGAACACTATTTTTTCATTAGGTTATTGATTAGCGGCATCATCATTCCCAAATTCAGAGTTCAACTCTCTCACTATCCAATCTATCAACATCGAAACTGATAAGCATTTTATCTAGGAAAAAATAAATGAGAGTACATAGGTATTCCCTCTGTAAAGTTAAAAAGCAAAATAGCTAATATATTTACCAAGGGACGTAGTAGTAAAAGCTTTCATTTTGTAGATTGCTTGCAAGGTAGGTATGGGAATAGATTGCTTATATAGTGATGCTTAAGGGCTTTGGGGGAACCTTTAGCGTTATCAGTTTGAGTGTGTTTAGTTGCTCCTTATTTTTAGTTAACTGTTTGGTTGCAATGATAGTAGGGAATAGTGTTTGGATAAGGGTATTATGCACTAGATTTTGGCAGTGAGCTTTTCTTTCTGTCTTTTGTTTTTGGGCCCGTGTCTCGTGACTTGCTTACTTGCCTACAAGACCTCAATTTTTTTTTTTGTTCTTTTTTCTCTCTCAATTTTTTTTTTCATTTTATTTTTTGCTATTATTTTCACACTCATTTTTATTTTATTTACTACAATGAATTAAACCTTGGAAAACTAGAAATTTTGTGAATATTGCATATTTTTGGGATTTTGGAATTTTAAGAAATTGATTTAAAATAGGAGTTAAAAATGGGATGTGACATCTCTTATGCCTATCTTGCAAGCAATATATAGAACAAAGGCTTTTAGTATTACGCCCGACTGGTAAAGATATTGGCTATTTTATTTTTTACCCTACAATTGGAACACATATTGACACAACGTACAACAAAGATAAAACTAGGATTCTCAAGCCCCAAGGTTATAGACCAAACTGTAGAGAAATCTAGAGAAAATCCTCTGGTATTTTTTTTTTAATCTGATTAATAATCTTGTTATCCATAAAATAAACTAGACATCCTTATTTGTATTAGTACTAAAATCTTTTATAGGAAATGATTTCTAATTAAAACTTTCATAACTAATAGAATCCATTTAGCATTAGGATTTCTAAATAGTAAAATACTAATTAAATTAAAAGTCCTAAACTAAGTAGGAAACAAATAATTAAAATCCAAAATTAACTTGGAAAATAATTAAAACAAGAAAATTGTAACTTCAGGCTTTATATAAGATGCTTTCGGGTTTCTTTGCGGACTTCTTTTCAGGATTGACCTTGTCAATCTGCTCCATAAACTCCTGGGATAATTGTTCTACGTCACATATTGTACCCTTATCTAGTTTTTCCTTGATCAAAAGCCATATCAATTTCAACATGTTCTGTTCTATTGAATTATACACAACGTTGATAGAGCTTTAGTATCACAAAACAAAGATAAAAATAGGGCCATCATTTTGATCTCCTATCAATAGTCATGCTTCATAACATGTTTATTTTAGGTATGAGTGTCCAAACAATCTTGACTTCGACGAAGCTTGAAAATTTGGAGATTTTGGTCTCAAGAGTTCAAAGGAACTGATCCTCCAGCAAAAAAATACAATATAGTTCTTTTCTGCATCAAAACCATGAGAAGAACTCCTAACATATATCTAAATTCTTATAATCTTCCAAATACTGGTTGCATGCAAATTCCTCTGTTTCTATAGTTATCCACCCCTGTGATCCTCTTTATATCCAACACCAATTATCATTGCTGATACTATTTCACTTCACAATGAACTTCAACTATTTACCTAGCAGTAATTTGTTAAAATCCTGATTTAATCCCTAAACTGCTGGTTTCATAAAAAGGAAAAAAAAGAAGCTAAACTGCCCACTTAATCCTATTAAAAGCCCTGTTTCATAACACACTCCTTGAAGTATGAGCACCTAACTATGTTATCTCCCTAGAAGCTTGAAAATTATAAGGATTTCAGTCTCAAAAGTTAAGAGGAGCTGACATCAATTATCTTTGCGGATACTATATTCGTCACAATGAACTCACAACTGTTTATCTGGCAGGACTTTTGTTAAACTCATTTTATCCCTAAAATGCTGGTTTCATAAAAATGAAAATAATAATAATAATAATAAAGCACCAAAAAAATCCTGAACTGCTTACTTTGAAAGGGTATTTCCCACAATCCACTATTAGAAGTTCATGATCAATTCCCTATTTGTCTTTACAAGAACCTTCTTTTTGGATCTCTTGAAGTCTATGCACAATAGAGCAAGGGAACAACGACATAATTGAAGAAAGAGCACTATTAATAAGAACTGGTTTATCTTTTTCCATATGTGACACTTAAAATATGTGACTCTCTTGTATGGATGCCTACTAAAGGGTACAGTGCCAAATTAAACCAGAAAACTTTAAGAGTAAGCCTCCAAATTTACCACCCTTGGAAAGATAACATATAATAGTGTATTTGGGATCTCATGAACTTGTCTGATATTAGTCAGACATCATATTAGCATCTGAAGTGCCAGTGTGAACTGGTTAAGGACACATTATTTTCGGTTAACTATGGCTATAGGGATGCATGTTATGATGCTACTGCTGTCATATCTCTCACCTTTTGACTAATGATCTTCTTTCAAGATTCTGTTTGAACTGCCATTTTATTTTCTAGCATGGCTAAGTGAGCATCATCATTATTTTATTAACTAAATTTTGTTTTGAGAAGAGTACTTTGAAATTATTTGAGGCATCTTTGTGCTGACTGTAAGCTTTTAATGGTGCAGTTGGTTGCCAGACTAACCAAAGACATAGTCGAAACGTATCAAACATGCAATCCACAATTCAAATATTCAGAAGAATTAAATCCAAAACGATATTTGACCAGCCCATCAGCTGGAGTCCTCAATGATGGCCATGATAATGTGAACTCGGATCTTATTCTGACTGTGAACTTTGCTTTGATCAATTTAGACACACACAGAAGGTTTGTTTATGTCTGTTGTTTTTATTCCTCTGCATTTATTTTTCTGGAACTCATTTTTCTTTTTTGTACTTGATTTTGAACAGTAAAGGCGATGCATTATGTTTTGAGTGAATTGGTGTTTGACATCTTTGTAAAAATAAACAGCTTTTATTGCATTTCCACTGAGTTGGGATCTTGATTAAACAAATTCTAGTTTCAATTCCAACTAGTTGTTCCAATGACGCATTCTCTGCAATTATTAGATTCAAAGAGTACAATGTTTGTTCATGTATTTAGCCTCTCTCTCTCTCTCTCTCTCTCTCTATCTATCTATGCCGTGATTATTATTTTTTCAAAATTTGAGGCGATTTTGTGCATCCATATGTGTGTATAACGAAACTGTTTTATCTTTGAATTTTCACCCAAAAAAAAGAAGAATTTTCTTTTCTTTTATACCAGCTAGAGGAATCAGAATCCTAATAATAAAAATCCTGGCAGTTGAATTAAATTATTCGATCGAGAGACCTTTCAGAGGACAGAATATCCGAGGTACATTGGACTGTTATATTTTCAGTTTTTTTCTCCCACTACAACATTACTTCTCTGAATCATTGTGAGCCTTGTGCATTTTATGTTAGATTGACACCCACAAAATAATAGTTTAAGTTAGCAAAATCCAATTCAGAAAAAAGAGAATGAAGGAAAGAAAGATGCAGTTTGATAGAAATTCTGAAATCTAAATGGATTCTAGACAATCCAAAGAAAGTACCAAATTTAACACATTCATTAAATCCTTGGGTTTATCTTCTTCCAATATGAATGAAATACTCCAGTCTTTGAAAATATGATAGAATATTTACTTTCACTGTGTGTTTTCTTTCCTTCTTTTGAAGTTCCATTCAGTAGGTGACAAGAACAAAAGCCCACAAATTTTGATTGCATGGTAGTAAATATGATATCCATGACTCATTTATCACATCATATCTGCAGATACATAGTCAAAGATGTTCTTGGTCATGGGACTTTTGGGCAGGTTGCTAAATGCTGGGTCGCAGAAACTAACAGTTTTGTTGCTCTGAAGATAATAAAAAATCAACCAGCTTACTATCAGCAAGCTCTGGTTGAAGTATCTATCTTGACAACGGTAATTAAAAAGCTCTTCAACTCTTTGTGGCACACCCTTGCTGTGATATCAGTATTGACATTTCTCTGTTTACACCATGGTTTCCTATCCCAGTTAAACAAGAAGTATGATCCTGATGATAAGCATCACATTGTTCGTATTTATGATTACTTTGTATACCAGCGGCACTTATGCATCTGTTTTGAACTTCTTGACACCAATCTGTAAGTTAATGGCTACTTAGTTACATTTAGTGTGCTGTATCATTTGTTGGAAAAGTTGCTTTTTCTCTGACCTACCTTTTCTGTGAATCCTTGGTCATGTGAATTTATTGTTTTATTTCTTTTTAGCAGCATATACTTGACTTTTAAAGTTTTCAGGTATGAGCTTATCAAGATAAATCAATTTAGGGGGTTATCATTGAGCATTGTCCAATTGTTCTCTAAGCAGGTATGGCAACTTTAAAATTTTTGCCATGTTGCATTTTATCTGAGTTTATTTTGTTCTTATTTCTTGCTTAATGTGTTCATAAAAAGATTTTACGTGGATTGGCTCTATTAAAAGATGCTGGGATAATCCATTGTGATCTGAAGCCAGAAAACATTCTTCTGTGCACAAGGTAAATTATTATTCACGATTTGTTTTGTTTCAAATCTATATCAAGTTTTATTTCTATTCAAATGAAGTTTTTTCTATCTTGAGAAACAGTGTGAAACCAGCAGAGATTAAAATAATTGACTTTGGATCAGCATGCATGGAAGATCGCACTGTTTACTCCTACATTCAGGTTATCTTTATGTCTAGTCCATGTTTTCATTTTGTTTCTAATAACTTGTAAAGTACTTATGATGGCATTTCTGTTTGTTCTGCAGAGCCGTTACTATAGATCTCCTGAAGTTCTTCTAGGTTATCAGTATCCTTTTTGATAAAAGTATAGCTTCATGAATTTTTTATTATATTTTACCATCTGTATAAGCCCATGCTTCATCCTAGAATCATGGGGTTTTTGCTGGGACCTTAATACATTCTAGATATTCTACAGCTATTGACATGTGGTCCTTTGGGTGCATAGTTGCAGAACTGTTTCTAGGATTGCCACTTTTTCCCGGTGCTTCAGAATTTGATCTCTTGAGGAGAATGATTGAAATACTCGGGTAAATCTGGTCTCTATCAGCAATTGGGCCTGAAATATATTTGCAAGTTTATCAAGCATGCTGTTTAAGAATATGGATTTGATGTCCTTTCTGTTTTGTTTGTGTTTTCTTGAGATACAAAACAGCCATTAAACTATAAAAACGACATGATTATGATAGGTCCACTGGAGAAATAACAGTATATGTGCATAAACAAAAAAAATAAATCATATTTCTTCATGCTGTAAGGGGCCTTTGATTGGTGCAATGGTACCGTTACAACCAGAAGGGTGCATGTTTGGCTCTTGATAACAGCCACTTAATGCAAAATGAAGGGTAGGCTTCGGACTATCTATAGGATCTCCTTGTGGGATGAATAATTGGCTGACCTGACTTCGATCAAACTCTCAACTCCTTTTTAGTGGGACCATATGTGGGTTGTTATCAACCTTTTTCATCCTATGTTTTAAGGAGGCACGAGTTGTACTCTTTCCTGTGGGTGCACCAATCTTTTGGTTTTGTGGTTGTTATCAGCATGTGAAATGCTTTGCTGGACCAATCTCTATAGACAATATTGTTTCAGAATGGCCTATAATGGTATATTTGTTGGACATGATCAGTTGAATTAAGTTTAAGGCTCAGTGCAAGAAGTCAGTGCAGTAACTTTCAAAATATAATTAGCTAGCTCTTCAGTGGCACAGGCAGAATAGATGTACTACCACAAGGCAAAAATAGAATGGAACTCGTAGAAAAACCCAAAGAAATTTCAACTATACAGCATAGAGGATTTGGGGGGCCTGAATATCTGCATCTGTATGTACTTCCACTAGGATCATAAAAATGAAACTTGAAATTCCATTAATTTCTCAATGATTCAGCATATAAGAGGGTCTATGAAACCTTGAACACTTTACATCCATGCCTTGTGAAGACACCGGCCCTCATGTGAGCCGCCCTCCACTCAAAAGCAGTGCCTCTAAAACATAGATCCTAGCTATCTTTTTTGTTAGCCTATGTTGACATTTTATTCCTCGTTTCTTTTTTCTGTAGAGTATTTGATATTGTAGTTCAATTTGCTTTCTAAGAATCCTTCCAAAAAAAAGAGAAGGAAAAAAAAGGGAAAGGTTTGCTATCAGTTATTTAAGGCTTGTTTTGGACATTTTTTTCATTCTTGAGCCAGCTTATCCGCTTCTTCCAATGCCATGTGCCTTGGATGGCTGATATATTGGTTTGTTAAGCCCTTTTTAATTTTTAATTTGGCTGCTTCTGCTATTAGTTATTGTTTTAAAAATTTTAGTGGAACCCTTTCATGTGTCCTTTGAGAGCTCCTTAAATTCATTTATCGGAGTTGAATTTATGATTTGCAATTTGATTAAACCGACCTTTATGAGAGTTTAACGTATAGTAGCATCTGTAAGTATGATAAACAAGCCCTGAGCAAGTTAACTAGTGGGCTCATGCAATTAGTATACCATTTTTATCATCTACTCAGTCAAAATTGACATGTGCGTGGGTGCATTATTTCAAAAAAGCATACCTCCACATCTATGTTTTGTACTTGCTTTTCGAAGTTATGACTCATCGGAAACTAATTCATGAAAGTTCAAAAGCATGCATTGGGGGGGTGGGGGGGTTTGCTTCCTATGTCATTGGGAATTGATCTATTTTGTGTGTGATTTGTTTATGCTTGGAAGAGCACTGGATCTAGTAGGGTGGTATTTTATGCTTCAATTTGTTGTTTATTAATTGTTTTCACTATTGTTTTGAAGAATAGCTTATTGCTGGTTGAAATGATGTATGTTGTAGAGGACAACCCCCTGATTATGTTCTAAAAGAGGCAAAGAATGCAAGAAAGTTCTTCAAGTGCATTGGGAGTGTTCATAATTTAGAGAATGGTGAAGTTTCCTTGGGAGGAAGAAGTGCATACCAAGCATTAAAAGTGGAAGAATATGAATCTGTAAGTGTTCTGTTGTATATTTGGAGGTGGAAAATCAATTAATAGAAGAAAAAGTAAAGAGCTTCATAAGTGAACAGGATTCTATTTAATTCTTTCCTGAAGTGCTAATATCAAATATCAATGGACAAGGGTTTTTTTCTTCTCTATTGCTCCCTGCATTTTATTATCTTCCTCAATGTGAAGTTTTCATTGTTCTTTCCAGATAGAGCTGAAAAAACCATCGATTGGGAAGGAGTATTTCCATCATATGAACCTCGAGGCAATTGTTACAAACTATCCTTACAAAAAGAATTTGCCTGAGGAAGATATTAAGAAAGGTTATTCTTATATCCCAAGAATCTAGTTATAACAAATTCGGACAATATGTTGCTATCATTCTAGAAGCTGCTGATTGTTGTTGTTTACCACATCACAGAAAGTCAAATTCGATTAGCTTTGATTGATTTCTTGAGGGGACTTGTTGAGTTCGATCCTGCAAAACGATGGTCCCCTTTTCAAGTAATTTAACTTTTTCCTAGTTTTGAGCAATTTCTGTCAAAAATTACTTATAAATTTGTACTTTTGGATAATGGATTTACGACTCATTTATGTGCAGGCGTCAAAACACCCTTTTGTAACTGGGGAACCTTTCATGTGCCCATTCAAGCCGCCTCCAGAGACCCCTTGTATGGTAAGTATGAGCTTATTAAATTGGCTTTCCAAGCTTTAATTCGGGGTCATACTGCAAGATTGTGATCTTCCTTAAAAGAGTATCTTCTAATACAGGGATGGCCATGCAAAAGGGGTGTTCAAAATCTATGTTCGATTTCAGCTTATCATTCTTCTGGATTAGTTGTATAACTAATTTACAGCGTCCATTTATTGCCTGGTTTTGCCCCATCCAGTCCATATAGTTGGAACATACTTTTACTTATAGCTCTTTTGTGTTTCTGTTTTATAAATAATTATGAAGTTCAAGAGAACTATCTCCCTGTTTTAAGTAGTTGGTTCCTGTTCACAAACATCTCTTATGTAATGAGCCAGGAAATTACTTTACACAGCAGGAAGAAGAAATATTACTGCAGAAAAATGTGTATTTTATTGCCTGCATGTGTCCATATTGCCTTAGATTGAACTTATGTAATTAAAGCATGATATGTTGGACTAATATGTTTTTTTGGAGTTGATGCACATTTAATGATTGTTTTTCGTTTTAAATTATACTCGTATCTCTCTATTGTTGTAGCCTGTTGCCCAAAATATTAAGGTGGACCATCACCCAGGTGGAGGGCATTGGTTCGCTGCTGGTCTCTCTCTTAATGTGAGCTCATCTTCCTTTTTGGATTTTCTATTATTTTTAAACTAGTAAGGTTTGAACACATTCCTCCACAACTACTTCAAGAAAAATAAAAAAATAGAAGAAAGAAACAGGATACCTTACCTCACTGCAAACATGAAAAAAATGGGTAATAGGAATAGAATTGGAAAAAATTATGACCATCACTTTTGGTATTTTTTATGAAGGATCCTGGAAGGACCAGAGTTTCCTTGCATAATAGCCCTCATTTCCAGGCAGTTCCATATGGTCATGGTGCTAGTTATGGTAGTGTTGGAAGCCATGGTAGCTATAATGATGGTATTGGCCTTGGAAGCAGCTATGGAAGCTATGGAGATGGTAGTAATATGTTTGCATATTATTCACCAGTTGCTCCATCTGGCATGAACATGCATCCACAGGCTGGTCTGTCAATGCTTGGAAATAGTCCAGATGCAAGATGGAGGTTTATTCAATATTCACATGGAAATGGTCTTGGTATGAGTCCGTCAGCAGGAAATTTTGCACCACTGCCCCTTGGAACCAGTCCCTCACAGTTTACTCCACCAAGTTCCTACTGTCAAGCTTCAGCTGGTTCTCCTGGACATTATGGTCCAACTTCCCCTGCAAGAAGCTGCAGTCATGGATCACCTTTAGGAAAAATGGCTGCAGTTACACAATTCAATAGAAGAAAACGTTGGGGGTATTCTGGAAGTTCTCAATCTCAGGAGTCTACATCTTTGTCAAATTGGCAAGGACAATCAACTGATGGTGCTTGCTCTAACCAAGCTGAGGGAAATCCTCCAGTACTTGGTAGTTTACCCGCACATTGGCAGTCAAGCTGGATGCAGCAACAAGGAGGCAGTGGAAGTACAGCATGTCCCTCAGCCATTCAGAGCATTCCAGGCTCGTTTAAGCCTGTTGCTAATATGAAATGCCCTCAAAGTGCAGGGCCTATTCATGATATGCCCGAGACTAACCTTTCATTGCCAGATCCAGGGGATTGGGATCCTAATTACAGGTAACAAATGACAGTTTTTTATGTTGTTAATTTATATCATATTTTCTCTTAGATTACATTGATACCTTGCATTTTTCCTTCACATATATTTGCAAACAAATTTAACTTTGGAAGGAACAGATTTTGATGATTTTATCAAACTTAGCATAAAAGAGTAGTTGATCCATCCAATGATTATGATTTTTTTTTCTTTTTGAAAAGAGAGTTTATTGAGTTAAAATGATAAATAAGAACTTGTATGTGTTGACATGTTTTAAAAGTTCAATCAGTATCATGTGATTTAGCAAGATGTGACTATGATTTCTGCTGTTGGTTTTATGAGATAGTCACACTACATAAGCTGTTAGATGAAAACAAAATTTGTGGTTCTCCCTTTCCATTTCTTTTAACATAATTACTGCTAGATAGAAGTCTTCTCATTAAATGGAACCTTGGGGTTTACTTGAGCTGTTAACCTTAGATGACTAATAGTAGCAGTTCGCCGTTGGGATTTTTATTAGCCCCATGTAGCAAACCGCCTCTGTTATTCTTTTTGTTTTTTTTTTGGCTATTGGTGCCTGTTTGTCTGTGTTTGGATTAGGTCACATATTTGACTTCATCCTCTTCTGATAGGCTTATTCTCATCAGAATGAGACTCGTTTAAGAGTAAGCCAGTGCTGATTTTTGTAGCTGTCTTTTCCTTCATTATGTGATTATATTTGCTTAATTTGAGGTTTGAATGGTATGAAGCTTAAAGCATATTGACTTATTATTATTTTTCATAATCAGTTATTGACGTTTCAATAAATACCTTGCTTACAATTTGTTTGACAGTACAGTTGGCTTTTGTTGTGTTTATCACTATAATTGTTGCAAAAAAAGATTTTGGGTAAAATGTGCTGTTAAAGACTAAACATTAAAAAAAGATGAAGAAATAAAACATGTCTAAATTACAATATGCTGATATAAAATTTACATATGAAAAGTTGGAAGGTTATTTTGTATTTTGTCAAGTAATAGGCATATTTGAAAAGCATAAAAAATTGTCAGATAATAGTTGTTTTTGCAAATTTTACATTCATTGGCTGCTTCTCTTTTCTAAATATGGAGGGGGTAGCAATTTAAAATAGTATCTACTTATATTTTCTACCATGTGCTTGCTTAATCTTTTAGTATGGCATCTGTTATTCATACTCCAGCGATGAACTTCTTCTGCAAGAGGATGGTTCAGATATGAGTTTCTTAAGCTCTGAGTTTAGCAATAGCATGCATCTTGGTTCTGGTGATCCAATGGTAGGTGTTGGAAGATCCAACCGTGCTTCAAATGCGAGCTCAAGTTCATTAAACCAAAGGTATGATTTGTGTTGGTAAAAAGCACAAACTTTATCCCAAATCACATGGCTGCCTGAATTTTATTACCAACTTCAAGTCATGATTACCATTATTATTAGTTAACTATTGTGCAATTGGTGGCACCTAGCATGAATAAAATATGGTGCAAATGAATGTGCAACAAGAACTTTCACGATTCAAGTGAACCAAATTCAAATATCAAAACTGTCAATTGACCTAGTGTTTCTGTGTCATTGATTAGCATAGATTATGAGAATGTTGAAATTGTTGCTTCATGTTTTCTGTCTTTTATTTTTCGTTTTTCTTTTAGTTTTTCAAGGAGGGATTAGTGGGTGTTATTTTTTAATTTTAAATATTTTCTTATTCTTGATTCTTTTGTGGTTGTATTATGATTATGTCAGACAAAATGGGCCTCTTCATGCATTTTCACATGTTGACGTGGGCAGCCCTCCTTCAGCTCATGATTTTCATGCTGGATATGGCCGTTCAATTTCAAAGCCTTCTTATTTTACACCTCATGTCTCACAAAATTCTCCAAGCCGTTTAGGACAGCGGTTCAGTCATGGAAGGCTTGCTGTTCGGGGTAGTGAATGGAATCCTATTAAGGTCCAGCCCCCCTCTTCCAGCTTCAGTTCAGGGGGGCAACGTTCTCCAGGAAGTAGTTCATTGAGCAACAGCATGCCATGGGGTACTTCCTGACTGTTTTGCTACGTTCTTTGCTAGAGCTACATGAATTGAAATGTATTAACTGTTATTGGAAATCTTTTGTAGGGCGTAGGGCCAATTTCAATAGCATTCCGTCACCATCCCGAGGAAGAAAAGATCTTGGAAGGATTGCCTAGTTCTGTATCACCTATATTTTCCCTGCGATGGTTTTGTCATGGAGCGTTGGAAGAAAGTTGTGCGCAATAGGTCACGTGCTTAGTGGGCTGTTGCTTTGAAACCCCTGATCCGAGACATGCTCATTCATTGTGCTTGCATAGAATATAATTCATGATTGTGGTTTTTTCTACTCTGATCATTAGACATGCAGTCTTTATTTTTCTTGGTTCCAACAATTCCGTGGCCATGATACACCCCCCTGTCTCAGGTTTTCAAATTTACTTATTTTACTTGTGATTGCATTTTATGTACGTGAAGGATTAAACTTATCATTGAAGTTCAACTTCAGCTTCTAGGCAGAATTCAGCTGGGAGTCTGACGTCAAGTGTGTGACTGGAGTATTGCATAGGTCACATAGTTACTTACCTGTTTACTTTTCTTGTTCCAAGTGTAAATTGAGTTTCATTTACTTGAATTGTTGTAGGCTGTAATATGAAGTTGGTGGTTTGTCATTTTTTTCTTATCCCACCTTTTGTTTTTATTTTTTATTAGAGTATTTTATGATTTCCAGCTCACTGGCAGTAAACAGTTTGCCATTGTTGGTGTATATTGGATTTTTAATATAAGATGATGCTCAGGCTTTGTTTTACTTGACCAAAACTCGATGTAACATCTAGGAATTCATTTTCTTTCCCAGAGA
>Ga0307510_10006221_pt1 | contig 14242 bp, 15 predicted proteins | sample 12_EM_MG_FD_207224 | JGI IMG/M metagenome (GOLD analysis project Ga0307510, IMG submission 207224) | Populus trichocarpa ectomycorrhiza microbial communities from riparian zone in the Pacific Northwest, United States - 12_EM | ecosystem: Host-associated > Plants > Roots > Unclassified | place...
GAATACCCAACTGTTACACATCGTCAGTAAGCACATACAGTTTGGAAAACCGCTTACTTGTTCCACCAAGTCAGTGTTTCGTTGGCCCAGTCTTCGTCGTTGAATAGCTTCACGATATTCTGGAAGAATGAGCTGGAATCAAAGGTGCCGTCCTCTGAACTCCATGATTCCTTCAAATTGAGAACAAAACGGCACTTTGAAACGTCAATTAGAAACATAGACATCATAAAACGGCTGAGATGGGGGCTCACCAAGACCGCAATATATGCGATTGTCTCCGGTGTTACCTCTGTCATATCGTAGATCTGCGCGATGCACCGTTTTCCTGCAGATTTACCCTGACTCAACTTCATTGCGGTGCGCCTTCTGGTGAAGACGTGTTGGTAGCACTAAATAAACATTAGCCACGCATATGCGAATAGTATAAATATTTACCGATAGTAGAAAGGGGCCGCGCAGAAGGCCACCGTCAACGACTTCATGGTTGTAGCCACTTTCAGGATACAAGAACGAGGGCCAGCTGTTGTGGAGTATGTCGATTTTCCCGTCCTTCACTCCGCGGCAGAATTTTTCCTGATCTTCATCAAATTTGTCCCGTAGATGTTGTGGACAGAGCATGCGTGCGGACGCATGGTGGTTGAACCCGCGAGTGTCTTTCTTTTTGGGATCCAGGTCGGGGACGTCAACGACCCCTGGGATGTCTTTGACATGGGGAATGTAATGAATAGCGGTGTCACGCAATGTTCCACAGTCGTCTGAGCAACCCTTTTTACTTGCCCGATCCAGCTAACTGGAGGATGAGCGAGGTGTTAGATGCAGAGATATCGAGCACATACAAATGTAGCGATGTCGCGGATTCCTTTGGGATCATTATTCTGAGACCATTCCATGTGGTCCTCAAATCCCGGTATGAATGCCAGGATTTTCTGATATATGTCCAATGCGGCTTGATCATCATCAGAGAGACTAAATGTGCTCAAGATCAGTGGATATATGCGTGAAGATACGCGCTGCTTACGCAGAGGGGGGCCCGGAGGTCGTTTCCAGGGTGGTGGCCAGCTCGGATCCGGTGACAAATGTCGACTGTATGTTTATGAACGGTCCGAGGAATCTAAGGATTGTGCGAGCCTTGCGATAGATACCCTGGATGTCCCTACTTTTCCTGTGGTCGTGAAGAAAGATGTGTCAGTAGGTGTATCAAAACCAAAAAAACCCCTGTATGAGGACTTGAGCTTCTTGGAGGGTGAAGAAGAAGAAAGAACCTTAACAATCGCTTCATTGAACTTGCGTTTCCGGTTTCCGGGATCTTCAGGTCCATCGCCTTCCGTACTGTTACGGTTTGCATTGGTTGGTCGACATCTTCGGTTGTGGTCCCTCGTCCGGGACTCTGATGAAGAGCTATGGCTATGCGTCGATTCTGATGAAGTGCTATGGCTATGCGTCGATTCTGATGAAGTGCTATGCGTCGATTCGGAAGTGGAAATAGAACGGGTCCGGTTCCTTGGTGCAGTTCCACAACCACCAAGCCCATTGCGGCAGGTTCTAGACTGAGAACTGCGATCTGAGCGTTTCTTGCAGGATGACTGACGTGACATGCTTGGATGTGGGTAGCAAGCAGTAGACAAGAAAAAGAGGCCAAGTCATCTTCAAGTTTTAAAGTCGTTTCCAGGAAACTTCTCAAAATGGGGCAATGCCTTCTGTTTTCAAAAGCTGGGGATTTGACCACATGCATGACGCGTCCCTTGGAATAAACATGCGGCTTAGCGCCCTCATGTGTACGAAGCGCATTCAGACTCTGAACGACATTTTCGCTTGCCATCCCTACTTGCAAATTTAGATCGACCATCTGCCACACATGCTCTTTCAGTGTCATGACTGTCCTCGATCATTCCCAGAATCAAAATGCCTCTCGGCCCACTTGTGATACTGCCCCGAGGCCCGCTGCAAACGAAAGGAGGAGGCTGATAGGGTCTTGCGCCCTTCGAAGAGGGCCCGAGACAACAACCCATCCTCAGGACCTGATCTAGACGTGAACGAGGGCATCCCAGCAGCTGCACCGCACCCTCAGAAAAGGGCCAGACACACTGGCAACAACTTGTCCATGGAACTTAATCTAGGCGTCAACAAGGGTACCTCCGCAGCTGTGACGCACACTCTGAGAACAGCCGGGCACAGCAACTCAGTGTCCCAAGAACCTGATCTAGGTGTTAACAAGGAAATATCTGCTGTGCCAGACCATGACATTGTGCCTGAGATAGAAGCTTTGCCAGTGCCAGAGTCACCTCCGGCTTCATTCAGCTTCTCTGGACGGAGACGAAAAGTTCCTCGTGCACTAAAAGATTACATCCCTCACTCTCTGGTAGGACTACCTTCACACCTGCACCCTGTGCCTCCCAAGCCTATGCTGCGCGCAGAACCTGAAGTTCTGAGTCTGGCACCCATACCAGATCCTGAGCTGGAGGCTGATCCTGGGTTCACAACAGAACCTAATGGTTTTGGACTATACAGACAATATACCAGAAAACCTCAAACCGATCCAGAGAACCGTCTGACACTGGCGGACTTGGCAGACGATGATATGCCAGAGCAGCATCACTCTGGAGCTACAGCGGCTAATACTTCACGTTCTACTACAGTAGACTTTTTCTATCCCTTTCCCAATGTCACTGTCTATCGATATATCAACTGGTTTCTGGGAATATCTGGGACCCTATCAGCAGCGGACCTTGATCGCCTTGCTCGGGATGTGATCTCATCAGACGACTTCAATCCCAAAGACCTCCGAAACTTCAGCACAGCTCGGGAAATGAAACGACTTGATAAATACGGATCTACTAATGTCCCCTTCGCTGCAGATGATGGCTGGAAGAAAGGATCAGTGACGGTTCATGTCCCAAATACAAGTCAAAGATACACATCGGAGTCAGCAAGTCCTCAGTTCCTTGTCTCTGGAATACACTATCGCCCTCTTCTGGAGGTTATCAAGGCAGCCTGTCAGAGTCCTAAGTCGGAGACATACCACTGGGTTCCTTTCAAGCTCCTCCATCAGACACCATCGACGCACATGCGAACTTACACTGATATATATAATTCCGATGCTATGCTCGAAGAGGACGCAAAAATTAGAGCCATGGAACGACATCCAGACGACAACCCCAACACTGAGATCGCGATTCTAGCTATGTTATTCTGGTCAGACTCGACTCATCTCACAAGCTTTGGAACTGCATCTCTCTGGCCAATATATCTGTACTTTGGCAACCTTTCGAAGTATGCTTGTGGGAGACCAAACGCCCGTGCTGCGCATCATATCGCCTACATCCCATCAGTGGGTCTCAATCTTGATCTATATGTGCAAGTCTGTTTATTCCTCCCTAGCTGCCCGACACTATCCAGGACTTTTACATAAAGACTTATAATACCCCAGCAACAGCAGAAGTTCTGCGCTTTCTCAAGATCGAACTTATGCAAAAGATATGGTGTCTAATGCTTGATGACTCATTTGTGGATGCGTACACACACGGAACGCTAATCACTTGCAGCGATGGAGTGAAGCGTCGAATCTTTCCGCGGATCTTTACATATGCAGCGGACTACCCCGAAAAGTGAGTCCAGTTCTACCATACGAAGAATTGCCTTGATGGGACTTGTACAGGATACTCCTTGCATGTATGAAATACTTGTCCAAGTGCCTGTGCCCCCGCTGCCTAATCAAGAAGCCACAAATTCCAGACACGGGTACCAGAGTGGACGACAGGCGCCGGGGAAATACTTGCAACGATAGCGATGGGCTTCGGAATTCCATCACAAGAGCGCGTAAGTTGATCTTTGTCAAGGGCATTGGGGTCACCGGAAAACGGGTCCGTGACCTACTCGATGGGAGTTCTCAGTCGCCAAACCAGGTATGTGTCATTAAATTGTAAACGCGCTGTTGATTGACTGTTATGGTGTCCAGAATGCATTCTCGATACGGTTATCCGAGCACAGATTTAACTTCTTTCCAATGCTTGTGGTCGACATCCTGCATGAATTTGAGCTTGGTGTCTGGAAGGCAGTACTAACCCATCTTGTGAGGATTTTACACGCCACTGGCAAAAAAGAAGGTTGCGTTCAGACCTTTAACAAAAGGTATGCCGTTCTGCATTAATCTTACACATGGACTCCACTTGAACGCATATCTTAGGTTTCGCGACGTTCCTACATTCGGTAGGGGTACAATTAGATGCTTTGCTGATAATGTCTCAGACATGAAAAAGCTAGCTGCGCGAGATTTCGAGGATATCCTACAGGTAACCCCATTCACCACCATCTTTCTCAGTCCCGATTGCTCAATTTCTACCACAACTACAGTGCATTATCCCTGTCTTTGAAGGCCTTCTGCCCAACGTTCACAATGACATCGTGCTGGATCTCCTGTTTGAACTCGCAACGTGGCATGTGTTAGCGAAACTCCGAATTCACACTGACAAGATGCTTGACCTGCTTGTGGCTGCGACGAAGACCCTTACAAGTGCAATGCGACGGTTCCTCTAGGAGACGTGCGAAGCTTTTCGTACCAAGGAACTCCCAAAAGAGGCTGAGGCGTGTGGACGACGCGCGGCAGCACGTGTATCGAAGGGGAACAGCCGCACAGTTGAAACCAATGGGAAAACTGTCTGAAAGTCGAAGAAATTTAATCTGGCAACATACAAATATCATGCATTGGCCGATTACCCCAAGGCGATCTGAAGATTTGGGCCAACGGACAACTACAGCACACAGATAGTATGAACTTTAGCATATCTAACACATTGCCGCTGATTATTGCACATCATAGGGTGAGCTACAACATAGACAAGTCAAAAAGTTCTATCAAAGGACGAACAAGAACAACACCACGGCCCAGATCGCAAATCACCAGAGGCGAGAAGACGTTATCCATTCCATCGCATCTAAGGATCCATCTAAGCCGAAGCCCAAGTCCAAGTCCAAGTCGACGTGCAAGTCCAAGTCCAAGTCCAAGTCTAAATCTAAGTCCAAGTCCAGGTCCAGGTCCAAGTTCCAAGTCAGGCCTCAGTCACAGGGATCGCAAGATGAAGCCCTCCCCTTCGTGCCAGCTAAAGATCACCACCACATCGGAGAGTCGCAACGCTCTCGTCATGATATCTTGGCATGGGTGTACGAGCACAAAGACAGCCCCTGCGTAGAAGTAAGTTCATCTCACAACCACAAAGCATAGCTGACAAAGACTAGGACTTCATTCCAAGGCTCAAGGACCACTTGTTGTTGCGTTATAACAACATCCCATATGACAGAGAAGAGCATGCGTTTTCCGATGAACAGCGAGACACGATTACATTCGTCGGAAATTACATATACAAGCACGAAGTCCTTCGCGTCAACTACACCACCTACGACTTGCGCCGCGCGCAGGACTCGATCAATGTTCGTACCCAACCATATATTATGACTCTAGGACACGAAGACAAAGAAGATGGTATAACATTGCACTCATACTGGTATGCCAAGGTCCTCAGGATCTTCCATGTCAATGTAAGACGCTTGGGGCATATCGAGTCGGACCGCATGGAGTTCCTCTGGGTCCATTGGTTCGGATGCGATCTGAATCACGAGGGCGGCTTTGAGACCTGTCGCCTTCATCGTATTGGACTCACAAATAGTGAAGACGCCACTTCATACGAATTCCTCAACCCTAGCGACGTCCTCCGGGGTATACATTTGATCCCTGCATTCTCTCCAAATCAAACGAATCCGGAGGCGGACGACTCCGACTCGGATGACTTGGACGAAGATGCACAGATTACAGAGTTCTACTACGTGTCCATGTACATGATACATACATTATCCTTCATTTGCAGTTTTTTGCACGGACATTGACAGACACTCAGGTTTGTCAATAGAGATATGTTCATGCGATTTGTAGGCAGTGGGATCGGACACAAAGCAACCAATCACTTACAGCAAAGGACACCCATCAACGTTCCCAAGGAGGTGCCCGATCTCCAAGACGAAGACATCCAACACAACTGTGACACACAAGATCATACCCAAGCAGAAGAGGATCACGGTAACAGTGACCAGGAAGACCCAGAAGAAGTGGACACCGATGAAGAGGCCGACTATGGGTACGCAGACGATCGCAAGGGCAAAGGCCAGGACAGTGAAGGCGAAGGCGAAGATTCGGAGGAAAGCAACGATGACAAGGACAAGTAGTAGTATATATTGTATTATACTCACCCTACTTGCAAATCATCCTTGCGTCTATGAGCTTGTGTCAAACCTCAGGCTTGCAGGGCGGGGGCACTGGCACGCGTCATATGCTCTCTGAGCTTCCATCCGTTTGAGTAGGTTTACCCTATGGAAACTATGTAGGAAATCACTTAAGATAATCCACAAGTATCGATTGTGCCAGATAGCCCTGGGTCTTGCAAGGCCTCACCAGTCCGGAATTCATCATGCATGGAGACTGCCGACCCCTTATAATACCCAATCAACATGTCATTCTGTTACAAGGTGGGACCAATATGCAATTGCCTTGCAGTACTAGGTGGCACTTTGCAAGCTCAAGACCAGATATTTGGTTTTCTTGCAATTATCATGCAATATTCACACAGCAACGGCAACGCTTGCAAAAGCTCACAAGGTAGGTGAAGATCTGGTATTTGTTCATCTCACTTGCATACCCCTTACATAAGCTACCTACCAATACCAGGTTTTGAAACTTTTGCTGATGTAGATAGCATAGAGTATGAAAATGAGGATGACATGGATAATTTGCGTGCACTGTGGGCGAGTAGGGCACAGCAAATTAGCGAGTTCACGTGAAGCTTAGAAAAGTCTTCGCTTACCATACTTTCTCCAACAAGTGTGCGTGATTCGTCGGAAGCAATCATCGGGGGGCTGGCGGCAACAAGCCCTGCACAGAGTCGGTCAATCGGACCTTTTCTCGAGCAGACATTGCATTGTCACGAGTTCCACACCTCGATAATGCGCAGCGTTTCTTCAACGCTTTCACAATACAGCCCTGATTGCTTGATGTGCCGGAGGCACATCTTGTTTGAGTCCTTCGCTGGCAAACCGAGGGCAAGTTCATCGGCACTGAAAAACAAAAATTATTCTGATCCCATTCAACTTGTGTCATTCTGGAATCACACTCACTATAGAAGGCGATCCTCGATCACGGTGTGATAACAAGGATCTATCTTGGCTTGGTGGGTACCGAAAAGAAACTCTGCCCGTTCTTTTGTCTGATTTCCACGCTTAACGCGCGGCAGGACTATTGGGCGGAGAAAAAAAGCCATGGATTGGGTGCACCGTGCACGTCCGTACGGTAGTACTGCTGTCTTAAATACTACGGACCCATGGGAATGCATCCTTCTACGACACAGGGAATTGACATGCATGACGTGTTGTAGAGGATTTTGGGTGCGCGACGGTACAGCCGCTCAGCGCTCATCGATCATCTCCGGTGGGTCCGAGTCGTGCCGGAGTCCGTCCGACGGCGGTGCTACCGCACAGTCATCTGATCATGAGGCGTGGCGAGTGTTTCGGATTGGCTAGGTGGCCCGGAAGTGGGTATCGGATTGGCCTGAGGTTGTGGATTTACACAGCCGCACAAAGATGAAAGCGGGTTTCTGCGCGTCGGCCCGGGAGAGGAGGCGGGTAATGGGAACCGGTCTGGGTTCAGGTCCAGAATCTTCGGGGTGTGTTTTTTTTTTTTGCTTTTTTTTTTTGTTCCATTCCCGTGCGCCTGGGCCCATGTAGCAATTCTGGTCCAAATATGTACATAAATGTGTAATGACGAGTCCATGAACCCTAACACTGCGGCGTTCTGCGCCCTAAAAAATCCCTCGCATTTGCTGGCAGCTCGATTTGTAGGTGGCGTGTCACATGTGTAGGTGGTGTGATAAGTGATCATAATACGGCCAACTTCGCTATGTAATACAGCTCGGTAGTGGTCTCGGGGTGGCGTGTCACGTGTGTAGGTGCCAGTGCCGACTCGGTGGTGATGATGCCCGCGGGTAACCTTGCGCCGGAGCTGCGCTTGTGCCACAACTTACTTACCTTTGGGACCGCGGGGGGATTGCGACGTTGGGGAGCTGTCTCTTTGAACGGACTTGAGCCAAGGGGATGTTCTTGATCCTGTCCCCGTCGATGTTTGCAGAAGAATCGAAGTGCTGGGTCACACAAGAATCGCCGTAGTTCAATCATAAGGTCGACCGTCACGCCCGATAAATGAGTCCACGAAAGGAAGATCCGAGCCTCGAGAGGGCGGACAAAATGCTCCTCCACAGTTCCATTTTGCGTACCCCGCAGTCGAGAATGCGTCAAAGGCAAACATAGTACCAAATGTTATTGTATTGGAGTTCACTTTTTCATTTCATGTGGGGCGATTTATTGCCAAGCCATCTGTCTGTATTATGACGGTTACCGAGTTAATGACAAAAACACATTCTTCGCTTCATTTTGCTTTGTTTGAACGAGAAGCGCCACCCCTCGCGCGTCGATCCCGGGATCATTGGTTGTTCCACAAATCAAATCTTCTTTTTGCGAATGAAACGTTTGATTCATGATATTCCTGACTTAAGCCCGCGAATCCATTTCAACTTGACACAATGTTCCTAAACTCAGGTTCATCTTCCATTTGATCCACGTGACCGCGTCCTCGGACAGAAGAGATGATGCTGTAGAGTAGAGTCGGCGTCTACGTGTTGAGTTCGAGGACAATCCCCAGGTGTGAGATGAAAGGGTGAGAGAGGGCCGCGATCCCGGAGGACCGAGAACGCGCGAGGGAAATCGTAACGAGCGTGAGCAGGAGGCAGAGGGAAGGGGGAAAAGTGGGCCTATATTTGCATGGTGCTCCTTGGGTACTTTTGCTCCCGGTGCTGCACGCAGATTATATAGTTTTGTAGCTACTTACATTCTAGGCTACGACGTGTACTTAACAACAAGAAAAATGCTGACAGGTGAGAATGGAGAGGGCAGCAACGCGCACGCGCTGCCCTGTGGCGTCGGAGGTGTCGGGCGGAGGCTTCGGATGTGTCGGCAATGAGGAAAGAGGCCGATTGCAAGGCCAGCGCGCACGCAGGCCTTACAATACATACAAACATTCAAGAAGCAGGAGCATAATCAAGACCTACTGGTTAATGAAATCGAGGGTAAGTAAATTGTCTCGACCTTTCACCCAGGCAAAAGGCTGCAATATTAGCGAGGATGTGGCTGAAACTGGGAACTGCATTATTCGGACAGAAGCACCCATGGACCAGCTTCTTTGTTGTCGGTTGCGGGAGCAATGATATAGATAAGCCGTACAAGTGAGCATCTAGTGCCAGTGCCAGTGGTACACAGTGGACCAAAGACGCCGTTAGTTGTGAGACGGAGAGTTTTTAGAGTCCGCTCCTCGCCACGTGAGGATTGCATCAGCATACTATCAGCAGCATCGTGTCTTGCTGCGTGAGAAGAGAATAATTTCTTACGGTATTGATGACCTTGGCTAGCCCCATGGATTTGACTTTTGGGCACCATGTTTTCCTTTCGCCTTCCTCATCCGGACTCGGAAATCTTGCTCAATCTACAGATCCCTACAGTGTTCGCATCAGAATCACAATCCGTTGATTGCCCCCGGGGCCTGCCGCGTTCACGATACAACACCATGATCAAAGCCCAATGAACACTGACTTTTCTTACTTCTTTGTCTGTCCAATGCATGCCATTTTCCGTTGTGATGAGTCTCTCATCTGCTGAACCTTTTTTGGTGCCAAGCATCTCATTCTTTGACCAGCAATATTTGTCCTTCCATCGACTTCCATAAGTTTCTTAAATGCCGTTCAAGTGGTACCCACACTTGTCACCCTTGAGGCTTGCGCTGTGCACCCTAACACTTCTAGAAACCTGTACGCTGCGTCGCAGCCAGCTTGGTCCCACCACACTTGAGATCCTCCAAGTCTTAAAGCACTTATACCAGCAAGAGCGACTTGACTTTACGACAGGCATACTTGCGAAGGAGGAGCACTACACAATAGAGGGTCCAGTGACAGAGTCAGCGGTTCTTGAACTGCTGAAGGCCGGAAAGGAGGAAGAATTGCATGAACTATATACGAATTGGAGCATACGGATACAGTCAGATTAGTAGATAAGATGGGGAAATTGGTAGGCCTTTAGACAAAACGTTGCGTTGCACCATAAAGTGGAATGGCCATGGGCCAGAACAGTACACAGCCCACAAATACGCCATTCATTTACAGAGGTCTTTCCGACTTTCTGATTATGACACCTTGTCAAAATCCTGAAAGCTGATTGGTGGATTCCCGGGCCGCTAGCCCGCCAACTCGTTCCTGCACCAGGTGTGCACCAGGTACTCAGACGCGCCGAATTTAGCATGAGTTCAACTCAACTCAACTCAACTCAACTTTCCTAGTACGTGCAGTGCACGTACAAGTTACCCCTGGACCGAAGCGCCGGATTTACTGTCAGGGCCATACGCAGTCAACGCTGAGCGCTGAACGCCCACCAGAGTTGGTAACATCCCCTACCCACGTTCAACACCGCCTCCTTTGCATTTATCATGGGCAAGAAAACTTGATTACATCGTTCCCAAGTGGACCGCTCCTACTCTTTTGGCGGTACTGTAACGCCCGGAATCCCCAGGATGTACTCACCTCATGCCCTAGCTATCAAGACTTCAGGTTGCGAGGATCGCACGCAAGGACCACATGTGACACGAGGGTAGTACTCAACACAAAGATAGCATCCTAGCCAAGGATCGTATACAACCCAAGGATCACGTACAATCCCTACTCTCCAACGGTATCTTGATGGGTGGATCTCAGGCTTTGCTTCCCAGAGTTCTAGTTTGAAGTCGCTCACCCTGCCCCTTACGCGTTGTAAGAGATCGCTTGCAGCTCACTGTTCCCCTTTGTGATCCCTTTCCATGGACAAGCATGCACAATCTTTCTGAGGTAATTCCATCGGGCCAATGTCACTCTCGGCTAGGTGTGAACAAGGTGTGCAATAGACGCTCAAATGGTGACGCAAGTGAACAGTACTCTAGTAAAAGTAAAAGAAGCGGGTCCTGAATCCAATCCCCGCTCATCCCGAATGGTCGAGAAATGACGATCTCCATGGCCAGCGAGGCAGTGTCCTAGGAATTACTAGTAAGCGAAGTGGGTCTCGAATCTCATAATAACGGGATCCTTATCTCCTGCTTCTTCTTGTGGCACCAAAATACCAGATGAAATACAGCGGGTACCTGAATGTCGTCGCCTCGTGCCCTGTCATAGCTGTCAAACTTTAAGATACAGTACCCACGTTTAGAGATCAAAGCTACGCACGCTAACGAGACCCTCGATTGTGGATCTAGAATTTTGCCTGTGGGAGTACTGATACTGTAGCGCAAACGTCGTTCACCGTGCACACCTGTCCACGAGATCCTTTGCGACGAATTGTTGCTCTCGCCATCATCGGAACACCCTTTTTCATGACAAGCACGCAGACCCTTCCAAGGTGACCCCGGCGGACCAACACCGCTCTCTCAGCAGGGCGTGAACAAATGTGTCTTGAGGGAGCTTAAGTGGGTGATCCTAGTGAGGCAGTGTTCCTGGCGGGTTTCTGCGCTGACCGTTACGCCCAGTTCGAAATTTTTTTAAGATCGAGATCTGCAACTTGTGAGGTCCGAGTCTTCACTTGAATAACAGTCCCACCTTGCCTGCAGGATATAAATACTTCTCGCCCTACCCTCTTTGCTTTTTTTATACGAGTAATCAAGGCTCTCGTGGACGCCGGGTCTCTCTTTGACATGAGCAAGCAAATACATCCTTTCGAGATGCCTACGGCGCACAGTTACCCCTCTCTCGACAGAGATCCCGCAGTGAGGTACGTCCCACCAGTCTTCACCAGCCGCCAAAGAGTAGCCACCGCTCATTTCCCACCAGCCCGAAAACATGCGATCAACTACAGCCCTCTCGTGTAGACCCTACGCTTGAGTTCCTAGCCCCGAAGAAAGAGGATAGATGCGTTCAATTGGCCGATGCTAGTTGCCTTGCGATATCTGGTCTCTGCCAACACCCTTCGATTGGAGACCACACCGAGATTCCAACGACGGACGGAACGGGTACCCCGCTCATTCCGAAAAGCGGCGAAGATGGTGACAAGGCCGAACCTTCAAGCCACCAGGGTGGACTCTCCCAGAAGCTGGATACTTCATTTCCCGCTCGTGCACCGGCAGCACCCGACTTTTCCACTGCTGGTGCCGCCGGCCCCTCTAGCACACCGACCTTATCTTTCAGCCCCCACCTCGGGACCACGGTAAGCGAAGGTGCGCCCAGTCTCCATCACTCCATTTCGGTGACGTCACTGATCATCAATGCACTCTACCCAGCTGCCACAACCAGGACGATGGATACTCCGCCTCTCTGGCGTGTCAAGGCGCAAAAGGTGTTGGAATACCTCACTACGAAGCACCCAAAGGTGGTGTCCGCCCTCTCGGCCGTGCTCGTCGCCGTGGGCAACATTGCGTCTCACCCGGGCGTCTCCGTTTGCGTCGGCGGTCCGATACTCGCCGCCGTGCAGTCTGTGGGAGCTATCGCTGTCGCCGTCGGCAGGTGGCTCAGAAACGCACTGGATTCCGCCGCCGCCGCGGCTCCGGCGCAGGAATAGCCAAGCGGTCGGAGAGTCATCGAGGATGTCAATGGTCGCCTATGAGGTGGGACTTGAAGAGTATTACATCATTTAAAGTAACATACCTCTGAGGATACAAACGAACGACAGTATCCGGGAGTATAGCGGTGGTTATTAGTTGTCTATCGAGTCGGCGTATGGGTCGTGTGTCATAGTAGTCACGTAGTGAGAAATCATATACAGAGAGGGTAGTTGTAACTGGCGGTTTCATTAGCCTTGGAAATCCCACGAGTGCTAGCAAGGGCGTACGCGTCAGTGAGAAAGGGACTGGTGGAGGAGCCCAGGTTTCCCGAGGTCCCGTCTTTGTCTCGTCAGCATTCGGGAACGTCCTTTAGCGTTACATTTCACACATGAGATGGCCGATGATCAGCAACACTGCAAAGGAAAAGTAGCCTGAAATCGATTTGGATTCTTCCTGTGAGAAGCTGTGCGTCATGTGATCGGCGGCGCGATGTGTCGTTGGCAACGAATTCAGGAAAATTAGGCGAATTATTAGGTGAAGCGGGGTCTGTGGCACCGGATGAGGCCCCCGTGGTCAATCCCCCGCTCGTCAACTGTCTCATACCCGACCTCCTCCATTGCAAGCCGACGAGCCCGAAACACATCGGCTGGTGATGGGGGATGAGGGCCATGAAACGGTTGCAAAAGCCATTGACCATGGGATGAGGCCCCGCCAAACCTTTCGATGGGGGAGCGGGGTTGAGCCCGCCTCCTCTAGCCGTGGCAGCCCCTTGCCCGTTGGCAGCACTACTCAGCCTTGTTCTTTCCCCAAATCCACCAGGTGCGTCCGCCCTTTCCTCACCCCCAACGAAGGCTCACTTTAAGGCCAGAGCAGCTTGTTCCATCCAAGGGCGGCCAGATGCAGTTTAGAGAGCGGAGACGGCGTAAGCGGGCTCAGATGTGCCGAAAAGGGTACAACGGTCAAGACAGACCATGAGCACAGCGGCGTTAACCATTCTGCCGCCCTGGCGTGCGGAAAGTATGTAATACCTGGCAGCTGGCAATTTCCTGAGAGTGTGGCATATTGTCGTTGATGATAAGACTCGAGAGCTGGTGAGGGTGTAAGGGTCGGTGAGAATGCGGTTGATGGGAGAACACGAGGCCAACGTTTCGTCTGTTTGCTCCACCACCATCGGGGGCGTTCTTCAGCGTTACATTTCATTTCACACATGAGACGAGTGAGATGATCGGCGACAACGCACTGGAGGGAAGCTCGAAATCAATGTGGAATTATCCCATGAGAGATCCCATGTCATCACGGGAGGAAGGGCGTGCGTCGACAGGGATGGGGGATCTGTGGTACCAGGTACCAAATCAAACCAAGATGGCGTCCTGTATCTGCTGGTTCAGTGGACTGCGACGCCTTGAGATAGAGGGATTGGGGGGATGTCCCAACGTGTCGGTATTGCGGACGGAACGTGGGGCTCGTTAATCGATCGGGGATGTGTTTGATGGCGGAAGAATTAGCTGCCAGCTTGGACGGTGAAGTCCAGATGATAGATAGAAGTGTGCTCACGGTGAACGAGGTCGCATGCGGCATTCCAGCCGTTGCAGAGGCTGCTGTGCG
>Ga0307510_10006222_pt1 | contig 14241 bp, 15 predicted proteins | sample 12_EM_MG_FD_207224 | JGI IMG/M metagenome (GOLD analysis project Ga0307510, IMG submission 207224) | Populus trichocarpa ectomycorrhiza microbial communities from riparian zone in the Pacific Northwest, United States - 12_EM | ecosystem: Host-associated > Plants > Roots > Unclassified | place...
CCCCCCGTCCCTCACAGCAAATTTAAAATAGCCACGGCGATTTCCCCTCCCTTCCAAGACACTCGTACCTGTCTCATAGCTAGCGCTAGGACAATAAACTTAAGATTAAAAAAAAAAGAAAAAAGAAAAAAAAAGAGACCGAGACGCCCGTTGCATACGTCTGGTCCTCTGGACGACAAGTTTGTATCTGCTTCATGGGCTAAAGGGGAAAGTGTAATAGAAATGTCTGTATTCGTAGTCGTGGACGGGCCTACTATTAGACAAGGATAACCTACTGTTCTGTGATATGCTGTATAGATTTAGTGAGATGAGATATCTGGCCGAACGGTGCGTAATGGCACTCCTGCTATGATACAACCCTCGTCTAACTAGTGGGCCTCCGCAACCGTCTTCCTCTCCACAGCCTGTCGGGTACCATCTCGTAGAAATACGGCGCCAACGTCTCCCGCAGCGCGCGCTGCGCCTGTTCTTCGTTCGCACTCCTGTGCGTCATAGTCCCTAAGATGGCCTTAGCCACCAACCGCTCGAGCGGCTCGATGTCCCAGCTCGTCTTCCCGAGCCCCGGGGGCGTCTTCTCGTCGCCCAATATGAGGGCGAGCGATGGCGCGCGATATTCGGTGTTCCCAACGGCGAACCAGAACAACGCGCTGGCGAATTCGGGCCGCATATCCTCGGGCTGCAAGCGCGAGGCTTGCGCCGTGCCGCCGAGGAAGTTGACCGCCCAGGTAGCAAAGGGCGAGTGCGAGCGCTGCTCGTCTGCCGCTGCCGCTTCTTGGAGGCTGAGCTTGAGGTGCGCGAGGAGGATGGTGAGGACGAAGCGGTAGGAACGCACGTCGGGCTTCATGTCTAGAGCGCGGAACGTTTGCAGCACGACGAACGCGCCCGGATAGTCCATCGATAGCATGAACACCCTGAGCGCGACGTTTAAGGTCGAAATGCGCACGACGGGGTGCGTGCGAGGGTCCCCTACTTGGATGGCAAGCACGTGGCACTCGAGCATCTGGCGGAAGAGCTGGCGTGGAGTAGGTGCGTTCGGGGGATGGCGTGCACAGCGAAGACTCGGAATGCGAGACGTCCATGCACGCTGGAGCGCATTGAAGAGGCTGCCGAAGACAAATGAATCTGGAATCATGTAGGGAGTGGCGACCTTCAGAATGGTTTCGTATAAGCTGAATGCCTGGTGGAGGTTTCCGTTTCGTACGGCCGCTTGAACAAGTACATTGAGGAGAGGAAGGTCAGCTTTGATCTGCGATTGCTTCATTTTGTCTATCAGGAAGTTTAAGCGTCTGGAAGTCAGGCAGGCCTTATTCGTGAGTTCGCTTATCAGAGTTGTATAGGGTGCTGCATTCGCAGGTCGTCGCCCACTGTGAGTGTCTTGATGTGATACAACAAGATTTTCAGCCGTATCTATGCTCCCAACGTGTGCATAGAATTGAACAAGCCTGGTAATAGTGTTCAACTTCATAAGATATTCTGATCCTCTAGAGTCGACATATTCGTCGACCAATTTGCTGACGAACTGCGCATCGATAAGGGGGTGGTTTTTCATGACGTCAAGAAGCTGGCAAAGACTTCGTTCCGAGTACGAGGGGAGGGAAAGGACGTGCGAGAGTTCATCAAACAGGGACTTGAGCTCCCCCCGTTGTTCATGAGGCGCCTTGACAATGTCCGAACAGACGAGCATTTTGGCGCGGAGCCCGCTGGACGCATACATCCCTCCTGCATACATTTCACGGTGAAGCTCGAGGGCATCCTTGAAACACTTGCAATCGAGGAACGCAGTCATGCTGCGCTCGTACAAGGCGAAGCGAGTGGTACGATCCTTGGGGGGTATCTGAGATATGCTACTTTGGAAAAAATCCATGGCTTCCTCGTTCTTCTCTTGCTTCAATAGGTGGCCAATCGAGCCGACTATCTGATTTATCCTCGACCATTTCTGGCGTTTTGTGGCAAAATCATCGGGAGAAAGCGTCTGTGAGCACAGAGGGGGCGCGAATTGACGGATGGTTCGTGGAAGAAGAGGCCCTCTTGTACATCTTGGTTGCCATCTGAGACGCGTACATCTTGTCAACGTGTGCAGCATAGGACACCAGATCTAGAGAGTCCTTAGTGTCTGTGAAATGCAGTGGATTTACGAGCAAACCTGACGCTCATGGGGTACTGGGACCCTGTTGTCCCCTTAAACTAGAGCAGAGTAGCTGTGTGTGAAACTGAAGTGAACGTGGTGGCGACGTGCGTGCGTGCGTGCGAACGTCTATCGGCTCCGCCGCGCTCGGTGTTCCTCGGACCACCGGAAACGGAACGGACGCCGAAGTGAGTCAAAGGCGGCGATCTTAAGGTAAATCTCGGCCTATCTAACGATCTCATCTCAGTCTAGTGGTGGCGTTCGCCGTCCGTGTAGCTTCACTGAGTTCACTCGTGTTCCGTGCCACTGCTGCAGCCTGAGTTGTCCGCGTCTCTTTCGCCCCAAACGACTGGTCTCACGTTTGCATCCCCCTGTCTTCGTCTTCGACCTTATCAAGGTAAATCAATGAAAGCGCCCTTCGTGGGAATTCTCTGACGGTTCTTCGAAGCTGATCGGGCACGCTACATCCCGCAGGCAACTTGAAGCAGTCACATTCAACAACGCAACCATCTATAAAAGATGGAGGATGGCCCCACCACGACACCCCGTCAGAGGGCTCAAAAGGTGAACAGTATGCGGTCGATATCCGACAATGTTCATGGCTATGGTGCGCCGCACATTCTAGTCAGCAAGCGAATAGACTTCTGAAGCGATATAGTCAAACTGGGACCCCATGTTTGGAGGGTTGTGGATACGTATGCGCCGCATTTATCTTACATGCCATTTTTATATGCTTACATTGCCTTCTTTTTCGCACAGGAAACATTTCCAACGTCTTCGACATCTCAAACAACTTGGGGTTTCGTATTACGTCTGGCCTGGAGCGTCGCACAATCGCTTTGAGCACAGCCTAGGTGAGAACATGTCACCAAAAGATGGATAAATGTGCCTAACTCTCAACCAGGAGTCGCGTACCTGGCTCGCCAAATGGTTATGCACCTTAAGGATGCTCAGCCAGAGCTGGGCATTACTGATCGCGACGTTATGTGTGTCGAGCTAGCTGGCCTTTGCCATGACTTAGGTCATGGCCCATGGAGCCACGTGTGGGATAGTTCTTACATTCCTAGTGCGCTGTGAGTCGTGCTTCCTTTAACAAGTAGCATTCCCACTCACAACTAGCCACAGAAAAGCGGGATTCTTGCCCAAGGATCGGAATTGGCAACATGAGGACGCATCAGAGATGATGTTGGACGATATGATGAAGGGATACAACCTAGACATCCCAAATAAAGATGTCGAATTCATCAAAGCCCTCATTGCCGGCGACAAAGCCAGGTGCAGGTCTGTGCATACTTCAATGCGCTTCGAGCTCTGCCATGTCTGATCTTCTTCCAGCGACGAGAAGCCGTTCCTTTTCGAGATCGTTGCCAATAAGAGGAACGGCATCGATGTAGACAAGTAAATCCACCTCCCTCCCGGCGTACCGTTGACGTTCTTATTTATCCACTGAGATTCGACTATATTTCACGAGATACCCGGGCAATCGGCGATAACCAGAATCTTTCTTTGAATCGGTATGGACATTTCATTTCATTGTTGGTCAATGAACCGATACAAGCTAACTCCCACAGTCTTATCAACTCGGCCCGGGTGGTTGAAAACCAGATTTGTTACGATATCAAAGACGCAAACCAGATATATGAGCTCTGCTATACGCGTTTCAGCTTGCATAAGCGCATATACAACCACAAAACTGGTTTGTCCTCGAGAGAAGCCCTACGCCTTTCTGAATACTAATTGAAGAGACGACAGCGAAGGCCATCGAAAAAATGATGATTGATGCGATGCTCGCGGCAGAGCCATATCTGAAGATCGCTAACCAAATCTATGATGCGAAAAGATACCTCGGACTTACTGATGATATTAGGACTGAGATCCAACGCTCTCAGGCACCAGTGAGTGCCTTTGTCCCCCGATTACTCACCCGTCTGAACGATGACATATGGTTCTAGGAACTCCTAGAGGCGCAGAGAATTCTCGAGCGCATACAGAACCGGGATCTTTATCGCTGCGTTGATTACAAGGTCTTTGACTATGAGCACCGCCAGCTACTCGAAGAGCACATTACTGCAGCGGGTATTGTTGCAGAGGCAAAGCAGGCTTGTTCTGTGCGCTCTGCGCAGCCTGATGCTGGATTCGACGACCCTGAAATCGATGACGAGGACGATGAAATCACCCTCGAGGATATTAGCGATCTGACACCAAATAAAGTGATTGTAACCTTCTCCACGATGCATTACGGAATGAAAGACAAGAATCCACTGGACTTCGTCAAGTTCTATTCAAAAAATCGTCCAAATGGTATGTTGTACTACGTTTGAATCGTCCTGAACAATATTTCCAACTACTTTCTAGAATGTCGCCATGCACAGCGAGGAGACCTGTCTTTACTCATGCCGAAAGAGTTTGCGGAGGTTCTTCTGCGTGTATATACGAAGGACGTCCGGTACGTACATCATCTCACGAGCCGTCTAAGCGTATCAACCACAGGCACTCCAGATTCTTTGGCATCGTGCAAGCAGGTTACCGCGAGTTACTGCATCGTATCACACAGATGACAGAGCCAACTAGTATTGACGTACAAGGATCCGACTCCGATGGTATAATCGAACGTCCTCGCACACCAAGGACGTTCTCGCGGGTGTCGAGTTTTAATAAGAGCTTCAACGCAGAACTGGGCGAGAGCAGCGAGAATGGGTCACCATTTCTCAACCAATTCACAACGGTCAGCAAGAGCTACGGGAAGTCACTGATACACCCAACCTCCCCTACGAAGATTCGTGCGCCACGGCCATTGAGCACGCCATCGCCGACTTTGGACCTGAAGCAATTTAACACGGAGGATCATCGCATGGAAATACACCCAACTATGCAGGCACCGAGTTCGCCAACAAAAAGCAAGCCCCAAACTAGGACTCAGGCTCCCATCGCATCCATTGGTGCAGATGAGAGCTCACGAGGGAGCACCGCCGGAGGAGTTGAGAGCACCGGTATTGGTGATAATAATGCGGGGATTGCATTGCTTTCTGTCAACGCCAGTCCTAGCAGAGGCTTGAGATCGAGTAAAAGGGTTAGAGAAGATAGAGGTGGGGGTACCCAGACCCACGAACAGCCTGGGAGTGGTGGCACGCCAAATAAGAGGAAAAGGGTTTAGCGGAGCGCCTCCGACTCCGAGTCGGATACACCTATTACCTTCAATGTTACCCGGATTAGGCAATACGACCTAGTCACTCACTCTCGTCTCACTCACATTAATTGTTTTACACCCACCACCATTCTGCAACGACTTGTCTTGTTGCTGGTTGCCAGCCCCCCTATTCCCGATGTCTGCTCATTCGGAAGACGTCGAGGTTAGCGTCACCCCAGCCGTGAAGGACCTGAGGAACATGTTTGAGCAAAAGGCTAGGGAATCCCCTGCAAAGCCCATCGGGTCTTCTCGCACTGGGGACACCAGCCTGTTGCTCGGTTCTCGGCCACCAACGAGCCGTCGCCCCTCGCCAACATTCTTCGATGAACAAACCGATTCTCTCGCTCCTCCGCCCGAACTTTCCCATCCCGATCAGAGTTCCTTGCGCAAACGACCCCCACCGCCACCGCCATCCCGAGGACCGAAACCACAAGTCGGGTCCCCGTCTCCCTCCCATTCTCCTCTACTTCGCGCGACACTAGAACCGGTTAATGCCCCAGAGAACCGCAGTCCACCCCCCATCAAACAACGTCTCGCCGCGCGACCCCCGCCTCCCGTGCCCGGTCATCGCCCAGATCGAACGATCGAGGCAGAGCCAAGTACTGGTACTAGAAGTAGTGTTGATAAGTCACCATTGGGTCTAGAGTGAGTTCCGTTCCTTTTCTGGATCGCGTGGCATAGGCCTATCCAATCATTATGTGCTGCCACCTCCTTGGTCTCGGGGAGAATTCTGCTACGGTACAGACCAAGGAGACGTGTGTGGTCCCGTAAGATACATAGAGGCTTACCATATCATCAGTTTAACTAGTCCCCTACCACCTCCCCCGCCGCGACGCCCAGTACAACCACCTGTCACTCAAAACTTGGACCCGTTTGAATCAGACCCCGCAAACATCACCCCTACCATCTCTCCACGCACCAATATAAGGCCACTAATACCACGTCGCAGTGTCCGTCTATCTTTTCCTCCGGATCCTGACCCTCTCGAAACAGAACCAGATTTCGATGACGAGGCTTTCTCTACGAATGCCTTGGCCCTTGACGACCTACACTCGCGACGTAAACCTACCTTATACACGAGTCCCCGAGACTCTCAGTCACCCCTTGGCAGATCTAGCGCAAGTTCATCTGGCACTTTCAGTCGTGTGCCGAGCGAAGGCGACGGGATCGGATCACCCCCACCAATCCCGCCACGCTCCATTTTTTCCAAAGCGGCGGATGAGCCGCTTGCGGACTCACCTGTCTCAGGGCCACCAGCTCCACCCCTCCCTGTCCGTCGACCAACTACTGACAGTTCCTCTTCCTCTTCTATCCCGCTTGTAATTCGCAAGGGATCTGGACACTTGCCACCTCCGGTCCACCCTGTCCCTTCATCGTTGCCATCACGGGTACCCTCGCTACGTCAGACATCCCATGTCTTGAAATCCCATTCAATATCTACGATTCCCCCCCACCCTCACGCAGTGCCTCGACAACAACTGTCACTCGACTCAGACGATTTTGACACCGCTAGTCAGACCACGGAAGCCCTTCTTAGCGATGATGGTGTGTTCAGTGACACAAGTCCAGTGCGTCCTGGACCTTCAGGGCTAGGTAATCACAGATATGGCTCCTCAATCAGCAAGATGCCCCCTCCGCCAACCCGCACAATTGCTCCCGGCGACAAGCTACCTGCCGTCCGTCCTACCATCAGTGATGACGATTCCGAGGAGTCTGCCGAAGAAGAGGACCCCAAAAGTAAACTCGCAAATGCAATGCCGGACACCAGTCGCTCCTCACGACGGCCCCCAGTCCTTCGTTGTCACAAATATGATTCCGTCCAAATACAGACACAAACACACTCGGCAATCATTTGTGCGGCAGGCCATGTGTATGCTGCTGCCACAGGGCATCATGTCAAAGTCTATGACCTCAGTCTCTCCGAGACTCCAATCTTGACGCTTGATGGCAAGGACGTTGGAACAAAGGAACTCAAGGCTACCAGCCTTGAATTCTGCCCTGCAAAGACGTCCCAGGATAAAGGCCGCTATTTCTGGGTTGGCACGAAAGAGGGCCACATGCACGAAGTCGACGTGACAACTGGCAAGCTTACGGGTTCCAGACAATCGGTTCATCTTTTTGCCATCACGCGGATTCTTCGTCATGGCGATGAAATGATTTCACTTGATGACAATGGAAAGGTGACGATCTGGACGCCTGGGCCCGCTGAAGAAGACCTTCGTTTGTCCTCCGCTCAGGTTCGCGCTTCCCGGATATCCGATCGGCAAGGATTCGTGGAGATGATAGGCGGCAAGCTGTGGACTTCTGCGCGTGAAGCTACGACTCCAGGGTCTCGGGGCCCGGCCGTGCGCATCTATGACATCTTGGTTCCAGGATCGGTCACGCGCTCTATATTACCCATAGAACATGTGGGCACGGTCACCTCGGGTACCATCCTACCGTCACATCCAAACCACGTCTATCTTGGTCATGAAGGTGGCTTTGTTACCATCTGGTCGACTGCGACGGGGGATGGCATTCCTGTGTGTGAGGAGGTCATGCGCATCTCAAATTCGGATGTTCTCTGTCTTGCGGGAGTCAATGACCGATTGTGGGTGGGTGGAAGGAACGGCACCATTGCGGTTTACAACGTCGAATCCCGTCCTTGGGTGATGACCAACAACTGGATTGCTCACTGGAACAACAACCAATCCCCACTGCCGTTGCAGAAAATTGTGGTAGATCCCTACAGCATTGACAAGATTGGCAGGCTCTGCGTTTACAGCGTCGGCCGAGACGACCATGTCAAATGTTGGGATGGGCTTCTGGGAGAAGACTGGCAAGGTGACTATTTTCTTGTGGGGATTCTTTCATGATGATTACTTAAATATTCTCTCTCTTTTCAGACTCGGAACTTTTCAAGCTTGAGAAGAGCTTCAGTCGCTGTCGTAACATAACCATCCTTTTCGTTTCATGGAACATCGGCGCTTCTAAACCCGAGCAGCTATCTGGGAGCAAGGAGAATTCGTCCTTCCTGTACGATGCACTGAACAGCGTGAAGTCTCCCGACATCATCGTGTTTGGCCTTCAGGAAGTTGTACCACTCGATAAGGCGAACGTTGCGAAGTTCCTCAAGAAGAAGAAAGGGTTAGAAGGCACTTCTACCACGCTACACGCGGAACACCGGCGATGGGCCAACAAGCTGGTTGGCGCGGTAACATTTGCATTACCGGACGAACGGTACAAGCTTCTTTATACGAAGGAACTCGTAGGGCTGTTAAGTTGTGTCATGATCAAGACTCAGGAAATGGCGGCGACCCGAAGTTGCGCTGCACATACCGTTTCACGAGGTGTGCGGGGTAGATTTGGGAATAAGGTACGCACCGCATTCCGGATTTTCTATGGGTGTCTATATTAGACACGGCGCTTTGCATTTATAGGGTGCCGTTGCGGTCAGGCTCCTGATCGACAACACGTCCCTGTGCTTCCTAAATTGTCATCTGGCTGCCGGACACAGACGAGTACGCGACCGGAATGCGGATGCCGCGGCAATAGTTGAATACGAGAGGCTTTTCCCCGAAGTACAGACTCCAGAGGAAGCCCTTGCCTTTGTTGGCGGCGGTGACGGGACCATGGCTCTCGACCACGAGATCGTCTTTGTGAGTAGTCGTTCCCAGCATATATACCGACTTTTCAAATTCAACATCGTGTTCATATTCATCTCATGCTGTACCACCACAGATGAGCGGGGATCTGAACTACCGAATCGATCAACGCAGAGACACAGCCATCTCTTCCGTCCAGAACAACACGTTCCAAAACCTTTTGGTGCACGACCAACTCGTGAAAGAAATGAAGACCAACGTTCGCCTGCGCTCCTTCTTGGAGGGGTCCATCACGTTCCCGCCGACGTACAAGTACGACGTGCACAGCACCGAGTACGACACGTCCGAGAAGCGACGGATACCGGCGTGGTGCGACAGGGTGCTCTGGCGCGCGCGAGACCCGGCGCGCGTCGAGCAGTTGCACTATCGTCGGTACGAGCCCGACATCTCGGACCACAGACCCATCTCGGCGGCGTTCCGCGTGTTAGTCAAGTCGATCCGGCAGGATGCACGGAGCAAGATGAAGGAGGAAGTCCGGGCGCAGTGGTCGATGCGTGAAATGCAGCTGCTAGTCGAGGCGCAGGCGTTTTATGCCGAGCAGCTGCTTCTGTGAGATATGCGAACAGCAGGCCAAAGTAGCGAGTATTGCGTCTGCGTCCATCCGTTCGTCCGCTCGGCTGCCATCTCTATATGCACCATTGTTTTGACTTGTCTTGCATTGCATTGGCGATTGTCTCGATAGCGATAATAACCTCTTATGATACCGGACTTTTACGTACCCGCATGGACAACCATCCCTTCTTCCCTTATAGAGTTTCACGACCGACAATGTGTACCATATGTCCCCCGCCTAGCAACACAAGCCGGCGTAATTCATCATGACTTTATTAGACCGAAAGGATACGTGTATAACATCTACAGTACACCGTTGAAGATAAAGAAACCGGGTTCGACCAGTAAACGGTTTCCCGAATTCAGAGTCGAGAGGGCATCCGCTGGCGAAATTTACCCACTCTCCATTTACCGCCGTCCCATCTATCCCAAACGCGTGCGGCGCGCTCGGCATCGATGCTCTCTTTCCGCAAGGCCTCCTCGAGCCTCCCTCCCGGATGACGCAACGACCACGCGACGCGCTCGTTGATCTCTGGCTCTCCACGAGCCTGTACTGGAAACTCCGGTGGGTGGCCGTACGCGATGGCGGCGGTCCGAATGAGGATCGCGCTGGTCCGCCAATCGTGGGTGCGTCAGCAGCACGCAAGAGAGGGGGGGTCAGGGGTGCAGGAAGACGCACGCGGTGAGCCCGTATATGGGCTTGATGCCGCCGGCCTCGCGACCGGTGAGGAAGCGGTGCATGCGCACGGCGCGGCCTGTGGAGTGCTCGTTCGTGGATTGGGCAAGCCAGTGCCAAGGCCAAGGGACGTCGCTGTAGGTGTGGTACTGCAGCTCGACGGCGGCGGTCTCCGCGTGTGCCTCTGCTTCGAGGAAGGGGCCCCTGGGTCCCGCACGCTCGGGGAAGTTGGTGGAGAGGAAGGAGGCGAGCGGGTGCGAGAAGAGGGTGACGACTTCGGGGGCGTTTAGTACCGGCTAGGGAAGGGTTGCAAAGGGCTCAATTGCGAGCTGGGATCTGGTTGGGGGAAGGAGAGACGAACCTTGAGGGTGTTATCGAGGATGAGTACGACTACGCTGTGCGTGTATGTGATAGGCGATGCGTGTCATGAGCGATGCGAAAGTCAGGGGATAAGAAAGGTGCGCACGGAGTCACGAGTACCTCGTTTCCGGCAATAAAAGGATCGAGGATACAGAGTAAGGGTAATTTGCTCTTGTCTTGAGGAAGGCCGATCTGTGCGGTGTCAGCACAGACGCGCGAGCACAAAGGGGCGAGAGAATAGGACCTCCTCGAATGCTTCCCGCCTCTTGAAATCAACTGTCACAATCGGGATAGAAGAGGGAACGCTGATATCGGGACGCACCGCGGTGTCTTCAATAGTCTTGTCCTCATCATCAACTCTTCCTCCTGGAAGTGCGGTATCACCAGCATAGGAGCTGAGCGTCTTGGCTCGCCTGTTGGCATAGCGTCAGCTCAAGGACAGTCGCGTGCCAGTCGTCGGACGTAATCATACTGGCTCAACAGAACGTAAAGGTCGCCTGCCCTTCCTACGAACAGCGCCACGAGCACGGCAGCGCAGTTTGCACGTGGGTACGGCGGAGCTGGACGCTTCGTACGATGTCTTGAGAGGTTCCGAAGACATCTGAGGAGAGATGAGCGCTTTGAATTAGGTTGGGAGAAAGATTGTAGACGGGCACACAGTTCTGATTCACGCTTGAGGGGGTGTGGGGTGTCGTGCACGCGTAACTTTGGTCTATGGAAATTGTACAAGTCTGCGTTGGAGGAGGGTGACATAGTGGGCGGGCCGTTGGTCCGGTGATTGGCTGTCCATTTATATTAACAAATGGGGAATCCACACTTCTTCTCTTGTTTCTCATAGAGCGGCCATATTCTTATTTGTAGCCATGATTGGCCACGGAATTACACCGGGTCTATTCACTTTTGCCAGATTGACGACACTCTTCTTCTCTGTATTGGTCTCACTCAGCTCAGGTTCGAATTACGTATGTCATTTCACTCTTCTTCTGCCATTGGTGTTGCGCTGATACATTCTTGCACATGTCGACGAACAGGTCGTTGGTGGTGAGTTACGTAGCGATTCGCGACCCTGATTCAACGTTTCCCCTTTGTTATCACCCAATTAGAGCGTGTGCGCTCCTAGCCCAGAGACTGGAATTGCTAGTCGACTACACTTCGCTTTCATCCTTTCCTACTTCCGCAGCAGGGCTTGTTTCCATCAATCCACACGCTCACAACGTGTCATTTCTAGCATACCTCCCCCAATTGGGCGCACGTCTTCATCTCACACATACCCAACTAAATGTGTTCGCCGTTGCTGGAAACGGTACGACTTTCGCGCCTTACCTTGCATGCATCCTTCAATTTCACTGTAGTTGGGGTCTATCTAACCGGCCCGTTCTTGGGAAAGGTTGTCGACGCGAGGGGCCCACGACTACTTCTGATCGGCGCATTCATTTCCCTCCTCTCTGGCTATTCCGGAATACGTGGCATCTATGATGCAGGACTTGGCGAGGCAACCGAACTAAGCCAAGTGCGCTTTGTGCTCCTCACCATATGTAGCTTCATCACTGGTGTCGGTGGGCATGCTGGTATGGCTAGCGCCATGAATACTACCGCTAAAAGTTTCCCAGACAACTTTGTGAGTCTTACCAATCTTCATGTTCTACCTCCGTGCGCCTAACAAGCGTCTAGCGGGCCATCCCCGTCGGTCTCGTCATGTCCGGTTTTGGGCTTTCTGCGTTCTTCTTCTCCTCCATCTCTCACATACTCTTCCCCGGCAATACATCCGACTTTTTACTTGTACTCGGGTTGGGCACGGCAATTCCTATGATCTTCGGATTCTTCTTCGTGCGACGCATCCCCCTTCCCTCGCATGGGGTAGAAACTGTTGGGTCCAGGGACGACTATCAACCATTGGCTACGTCTGCCAACTTGGATGAATTTCACCATCGAGACTCAAGTTCAACGCCCTTGCACATTCAGTCCGCGAGGGAGAGCGAAGAAGAAACTCGCGAACCTATACTACGACACTCTCCGCTGAGGCGTGGCAGCATTTCGAGTCTGCCCGTATTAGACTCGGTGGAACTTTTCCCATCGAGTGACTTTCATCATCGCAATAGGCCCGTTGACGTATTGCCCCCAAGCCAGGATCCTGCTAGTGAGAAGGTCATAGAAGGACGCGGAGTGGACTTGTACAGGTGGACTTTATGCAAGTCGGTCGATTTTTGGATCATGTGTTCTATCCATTCACTTTGTGAGCTTTGCTTGGTCTAAGGTCTCGACTATTGTTTTAACCTTTTACAGTATCCGGTACAGGGTTGATGTGTGAGCACCCTTTGCGCGTATCCTTGACCATTCCGTTAAAGTGCTATATCAGATATCAACAACGTGGGCTCTATAGCCCAAGCCCTCTTCGCACACAATAATCCAGCGTATGACGAAGTGGAATCATCTACCTGGCAAGCGGCTCAGGTGTCCTCTTTGAGCCTGGCGAATTTCTGCGGTCGCGTCCTCATCGGGATCGCTGCGGACGCGGCCAAGTCACGTCTCCGCGTCCCGCGCTCGTTCTGCCTGCCACTTGTGGCCACTTTGTTCATCCTCTCACAGTTGGCACTCATGGCAATTGGCGATGTAGGCCACCTTTGGATGGCGAGTGTGGTCGTAGGGCTCGCTTATGGTTGTTGGTATGGTTTGCTGCCGACTATATCAATCGAGTGGTTCGGCCTCGGTGCGTGGAAATTACTCCTCCGCTTCTTACTACCGCACAGAAGTGATACTAAACGACGTGTAGCTCACTTCTCCGAGAATTGGGGGATAATTTCACTCTTTCCCATTTTGGGCGGAAATATATTTTCGATTATCTTCGGGCGAAACCTCGATGCTCACGAAACGCCTGTCGAGTCTCGCTCGTTGCTTTCCAGAGCACCTCCGGCCATCGGCCCACGCCCGCATCAATGTCTATCCGGGCGGGAATGCTATGTCCAAACTCTGTATTTGAACGTATTGGCTTGCATGCTTGCCCTTTGTCTGTCTGTTTGGGCTGGTCGACGGGACTGGTTGGAGTGGCAGGTGCGCACGGAACGGATGAATACCGGTGAATGGGAAGATGAGGGTGAGGCAGTCGGATCAGAGGATTTAGACCCATAATCACTACTTAGACTCATAATCAGATGTTATGCTTGTATTTATTGTAATACCACGTCGTGTACATATAATTGGGGATTAGTTGTAGATTCATGTTGTGAACGCGTAAATATTATCATGATGGACACGTTGGAAAATGCTGTTAGAAGTGATAAGGTAGCTTTCTCGCTTCGGTTTGTGACACCACCGTCAGAAAGCAAGATAAGCGATACAAGTTACTTGACAACCGTGACCTTGCTGACGGAACTTGAACTCAACTCATCAAACCAAACCGAGAGCGCTAGCGCTATAGTGACTTACGCGTTCACGTGATCACTCGTCAAAGGCGCGAAATTGGGAGCGCGACCGTGTGACACAACGAACGCGACACGAGTCCCAGCAATCGCACGTTTTTACCTCAACCACGTAAGGAGATGCCAATTTTAACCCCATCCTACCTTCCTCATCCCCCAGGCTTATCTTCAGCTTCTCGCTTCTGTGCATCTTCAAAAGCTACATGTCTCGATGCGCCTGGTTCGCAAGTACCTACACCGCCAACTTCACCCGAGCAGGACGCAGTCACACAGCGATCGGA
>Ga0307510_10006224_pt1 | contig 14239 bp, 14 predicted proteins | sample 12_EM_MG_FD_207224 | JGI IMG/M metagenome (GOLD analysis project Ga0307510, IMG submission 207224) | Populus trichocarpa ectomycorrhiza microbial communities from riparian zone in the Pacific Northwest, United States - 12_EM | ecosystem: Host-associated > Plants > Roots > Unclassified | place...
CGACCTCAGTTCCCCGTCTCAAATCACTAGCATCCGTCTGCCGAGTGTTTCATACAGGTACTGACAGCCGTGGACCCATGGCTTTCCCTCAGAAAAACAGAACCACCCACCGCCATGATGTTATCCATCTAAGTATCATGATGGTCAATGACGACTGCGGAGAACTGCTGCCAGCGCGTTTATCGCGTTTATCCGGCGGAGTTTTAACTTCTTCGCGGCGGTCGGCGCGTTAATGCCGTTCTTCTTGTCCGTGTCCGTGACTCCGTGGTGTTCTCACTTCTCGTTAATGACCTATGCCCAGATTTTGTCGTCCAATTGGGATTGGTCGAGAGTATTATACCATCAACGACCAATTTATTCGATCTGAATGAAATTTGGTGTCAAACTGACGCGTTTCCTCAAAATTTGTCCTGGGACGCTGTCACATGATGGAGCATAGCTGCAAAATGCGCGGTACGCAGGTTGCGGTGCTAGTCCAGGCTGGTTAATGACCGACGAGGGTGCCCCGCTAGGTTTCGGATGACACCGTATTCTATGAAACCTCGAAAAATCATTTCAAAACATGCTCTTATATTTAAAATTTGGGGTACCATCACCTGGCTTGGGTGGCGATAATAACTCTACGGTGTTTATAAATGTGGTCTTACTACCAGTCTGGCCGCTCCAAATTTGAACCGGGATGGTAAACTTCCACGATCCAGCTGAAATTATACGAGATTTCGGTGCGTACCTCCGCCCATGCGCCTCAGGAACATGCAATCTATCAGCCGCTCGGTCTTTTCTCAGCGATACTCAAGAACCTCTGGCACGTCGTAAATGGCCTGTACATGTAGGTTTGTCTTGTTACTCGGGTCTCCAACCGTCTTCTAAAAACCCGGTCTTTCTAGCTGGGAGTTTTTCACTACTCTTGGTTACGAGTGGAGTATCATACAAGGGCGTCGGTCCTACCGGTGGACGATATGGGTATGTAGCTAGATAGTGCTTCCTTAGGTTTTGCATCGCCCACAACGGAGCCTCGTACTGATTCTACCTGCTAAGATCTACTCCCTGGCTCGTCTCGCCACCCTTGCGTCTGTGATCCTTACCCTTATCGGCTTGGATTCTACGAGACCCGTAAACTGTCAGGTGAGTTTTGCGTCTCTCGTCTACCTTCTTTCTTCGACAGCGCCCTGACCGTCTACAATTCAAGGCCTGGGCCACTCTTTTCTCCGTGAGTGCCCCCGACTGGTGTGCTTGGAGAGTCTACTCATCATCTTGTTTAGACCTTCGGTTTCACGGCCGTGGCTTCCTCATCGCTGTTGATTGCGCTTCGCACGTATGTCTTCCATGCTTCACCATTATCTTCCTGAAGTAAGCGCCCTGACTGGCATGGGTACTACCAGGATTGCTATTTGGAACAGAAACAAGATTGTTTCAGCCTTCGTAATAGGCACATGGCTGACCAACGTTGGTTTCCTCTTCCACAGCAAGTACCTCCTGCTTATTCAATGGAACTGGATCTCACATGAATCCGGTTGGCTACCAGGCATCGTGAATGTGAGTTATCTGTTTCAACTATTCGTATTCGAAACTCCCGGACTTATCTAAATGCAGTTCCGCGGCTCATGGATACCCGTGCTGTCCGCTTGTGGCGTGCCCAACCTGGACAGCTCTAAATATAATGTCATCACCACGCTCTGTACAGACATAGTTCTACTTTCCATCATGTTTATTCCCTTGTACCAAATCCGCCGTGAAGGAGGTACCTCTCAGCCGGGCATGGGACGCCTACTTTGGACACAGGTGAGGTGGTGGCGGTTCTCGGTTGCGATGCTTTATGGCTTACTGGCGTGGTAATTATTCATTAGGGTGTCATCTGGTTCCTGCTTGCCACTGTAGCCCAGGTCCCGCCGGCGGTATGTTTGTATGACTTTGTTACGCCTCTTATTTTTGCTCATGGCCATTTCACTCCACAGGTGTTCATTGTTTTGAATCTAAATGGTATTTTCATTCTCTCCAGCCCATCTATTATGCGTGTTGATTAGATTCGGATCCTGGTCAAAATATCAGATCCTTTTAACTTCGTGCGTCCTTATTGTTAGGAGTGATGTGGTAAACTGATTTCTAACGCCGTCTGCGATATAGATGTTCCAGTATCCCGCCCTAATCACCGTGTCGCTTGCTGCAACAAGGATCTATCGTTCCCTTACAGACTTTGGTTCTTTATGCGTGTAAGGCCATTGAAAGCTCTCTTCTTTCGGCCACGCTAAGTTGTGTCGATGACAGTTCCGGTTCCCAAGACAGACCTCGCAGCACCCTGTCACTGTCCAAGCCGATGTTTTCTAGTCCCGTCCAGCCCAGTCGGACGACCGTGACAGTGCAAACAACCTCTGACCAGTATGCGGACTCACAGGCAACCCGATACGACATTTGTACCAAAAAGGACGAGCTGCTGTGCGACAAACCGCACGGACTGGGCGTCGACGACGATTTAGAAAGCGGCAGGGAAAAGGTGAAGACCGCGGAGTAAACCACTTAACACTGGTGCCTACTACATGTACGGCAATGTATCACACTTTGCGAAAATGTATTTGTTGTTGTTGTGCGGCGGGTCAGCCGATGATGCCTCAATAAATTCATGATGGATGGTAGAAGATAATGAGAACGCCAAAAGGCTAATCCTTAAATCGTCTTAGGGACGACTCGGAGCCTTCTGTCCCAAACCAAGATGGATGTTAACGTCGAACCATACCATAAACGGGGGGATTGTTCGTTGTTCAAGTTAACTCCCGCGCACGGGGTGGGCGTCGCACACGCATACAGCACATTCTTGAACCTTCTCATTCGTCCAATGTAGTCCTCTCGTAGTCCTGTTGATGAGTCAGTACTGTGATACGATATCTGCGCGATCCTAATAAAACCAAGTAGCACCCGATCCAAAAGAGCCAGGGACTCATCGTTGTAGTAGGGTGTATATATACGTTCCTCGTACTACTTCTAGGCCTTCTAAACAAGGGTTCTACTGCTATAGTACCCAGAGGTTGTCCTCGATGCGCCACCAAATGAATGATGGGCCAGTGTGCGCTCGACAGCGCATAGCCAACAGGAGCATACAGCGCTTCCCAGTTTAATTGACCCCATGTATCATAATACCGAAGCTAGGAGGCGGCGTCAATGATGCTGCGACGTCCGAGTCGTTTCGCCACTGGCAGCTTCTGTGAAATACACCACCCTCTGCCGATTCGATCGTGATGGCCTAACAACCCCGTTCGGGAACAAGTGGCGTATCACGCTCGTGGATTACTATACGATGGAGTATTGATCTACGAAATAAGGAAAGGGCAAAATTTCTGAGACAACCACATGGCTCAAGAGTCAGACCCGACTCGAATACCCTTTGTCCCAGGGTTAAAAGCAATATCCGGGACCTCCAAGGCACACGAGCTGATCGAGCTCAATTCCTGGACCAACCAGATGATGGGCGAGAATAATTTCGAGTCCGACGATCATCAAATGGAAGCGACTGCAAACCCCAGATTCGAGACGTGCTTGAATTCTGAATGCAGATTGCAGAGTGACGCACCTTTAACTGCATCTATCTCTAGCTTTCCCTGGATACAGGTGGCGATGGAGCAGTACCGTGACGTTTCAGCGCGCGCGACAAGATGATGTGGTTCGAAGTGGTGATCTGGCCACATGACAGAATTTACCAAATATGGTAAGTGTGTTGAAAGCCAAGAATAATTTTAAAACAGTTTGAGCACAATCAACTAATCCTATTGTGTGCCCCCCCGAGACAATCCTGCTAGGGTCCGTCCCAAGTCTAGCAATTTCGATTTTTGTAAAATCCACACGGTGAAATTGCCGGCAAACTCACAGTTGCGGGATCGCGCCGGAATTCAGGGCATACGACAGCACTGGGCTCTGTGCTATGCCGTGAAACCGGAAGAAGGCTAGGCTTGTTGATCTACGAATAATTTCAGACCGAAATTTAATTTTGGAAATAGGGTGCGGCATGCTGTCAGTCAGCAGACATCATCTATAAATGCTGGACCGCCCAGTTCAAGTGCAGCCCGGTCCACTTTTCTGTCGTGATGGTGAACTACCGCGATCCCGCTAGAGTTGCACAAGATTTTTGTGTGTAACCTTTCGCCATCTCTTCAAGAGCTCGATTAACCAGTCGTTCTTTCACAGTGGTAGTTGTGAAACTCTGGCACACAGTGGATGGCCTATTCATGTGGGTCTTCCGTGTCACCCTGATGCATGTCTCTAGGTCTCACATATCCACCTTCTATTTTCAGTTGGGAATTTATCACTTCCCTCAATTACGAATGGAGTGTGTTCCGAGGGCGTCGTCCCTACCGGTGGACGATATGGGTCCGTAGACGATTAGTGCTTTCGGGGGCCTTCTGTGTAGCCCATCCCTGAGCTTTAAACTGACCTTTGCCTGACATAGGTCTACTCTCTTACCCGTGTGGCCACTCTTTTGGCTGTAATCGTTAATATGATCGGCTTTGACGCTATTAGCCCGATAAACTGTCAGGTGAGTTTAACCTCCATGTCTGCCTCCTTACCCATATCATGCGCGCTGACTAGTTACCTATCCCAAGGCCTGGGTCATTTCCGAAGTGGTGAGCGCCTCCGATGTGTGCAGGGGTGTGCCCTCATCACTTTGTTTAGATATTTGCTTACATTGCCGTTGCCGCCGGCTCGCTGTTGATTGCGTTCCGCACGTACGTCTTCCATGCGTTACGATCATCTACCTGAACCTATGTGCTTATGAGGACTACTAGGATCGCTGTTTGGGATAGAAACAAGATTGTCGTTGGGCTCGCAGGTGCTGCATGGTTGACTAACATTGCCTTCCTCATCCACAGTAAGTCTGCCTTGTTGATGAATGGAGCTAAATCTCATGGAAATGTGGTTCGATACCAGGTGTCCTGCGCGTGGGTAATCAATTCCAACTAGTGAGGTTTGGACTTCCTAACCTCATCTAACTGCAGCTCCGCTCCACATGGGTACCTGTGCTGAACACCTGTGCCGTGGCCAATACAGACAGTGGCCGATTTAACATTATTGCTACGGTCGCTACCGACGTGGTCCTGCTTCTCATCATGCTCGTTCGCTTGTTCCGTATGCGCTTCACAACCTATGTGTTTAGTTTCGCACGCTTCCTTTGGACACAGGTGGGGTTGCGGTGGTTCTCGCTGGTTATGCCAACAATGCCCTGATGACCTATATCTATTCCTAAGGGTGTTATGTGGCTCGTGATCGCCATTATAGCCCAGGTCCCGTCGGTTGTACGCTCGCATATCTTTCCTATGCCCTTTATTTCCGCTCATCACCATGTCACGTCGCAGGTGTGCGTTTACTTGGATTTGAATGGTGCGTTTTCGTGCTCTCCGGCCCATTAAAGGCGAAGACCAATTCTAACTCAATTTATCTCATAATATCAGATCCGTGGAACCTCGTACGTCCTTCTTGTCACGAGTGGGGTAGGTTATTGATGTTTTACGCCTTCTGTGATATAGATGTTCCAGACTCCCGCTCTCATTACAAATACAATCGCCGCAACAAGGATGTATCGTGCACTCATAGACTTTAACTCTCCCGGTTCGTGGGATTTTCTTTCTTTCTTTCCTCCACACTAATTTTAATCGATAGTGGATTATGCCACACCATCACCAAGTCAAACTGCGTCAGGATCCAGGCGGGCATTCCCTGGGCCTATTGAGCTTGGTCGGATGGAGGTAGCAGTGCACACGAACTCCGAACAGTATCCGGAGTCACAGGCGGGAAAATATGGCTTGTACGTCAGTGACGACGGGAGGCTATGTGATAAATCTCAAGGACTGGGCGTCGATAGTGACGTAGAGAGCGCCAGGGAGAAAGTGAGGGCCGAGGCGTAAAGTCACGGCACGTCGACAGATGGGCGCACAGGTGATGTCTGCGCTTTGGGGCGATGCTTTTCTTTTTCTTTTGGGCCTTGTACACAAAGTGAAAGTGGTGGTCAACATAGCTTAGTCACGGAATCCATGTACGTTTTACTATAGTTGGGGCTGGAGTTGAAGTTCGACCGAGGTGTTGTTGTTTATACGTTTGAGTAGCACAGATCGTTACCAGTTAGACCACGCTGCTATGTGGACCTGGGCCCTGGGCATTTAATTGTTATTTTCCCTTGGAGTGGTGGGAAAATATCAGGTGTCAAATTTTGGTTCGTGGGAGGACAATAGTAACATAGCAGAGCATGCGACTCGGAGGGCGGAGACGACTCCTCATAAATTCTACGTAGGAATTGGCGCCACGTCTTGAATAGTCTGCAAGATGTATTGGAAGCGTGTTGATCGATATTGCTTCGACATCGTTCATTGAAAGAGCTTTCGGTTGCCAAGCTAAAGATTAGAGGACAGGGGCCATGTTTCCGAAAGAGGGAGAACGCGCGAAAGGGAAATCGTGACGAGCGTAAGAAAAAACTTGAGGCGAAGGGCACGCGAACGGAAAGAGAAGGGGAAAGTTGGGCTGTATTTTCCTGCTTGGCCGAGGCCAGGCGAGGGGGATTATATGCGCGGGTGCGATATAAGTATGCTACGCGCAAGCACAGGAGAGAGAAAGTGTGAAGGCGATTCCGGTCGCGCGGCGACGATGACGAGGAGCAGTCGGTGTCCGGAAAGAAAAAAAAAATTACTGGATGGTATCGAAGTGCGCGATGGCGGGCGCATGGCGGGCGAGGGCGAGGTGCGGCGAAGTACGGCAAAGGACCAAGATAAAAGGGGTAATGGTCGAATGGAAAGCGACGGTCTAAACGATAAACAATGGAACGTACGAAAAAGTCCTGATAAAGTCTATACACAGTAGTATTCCTTCCCAACATAGGCGTGGTCCAGACTTGCGAGGGACCTCGCACGGCGTGTGCGACGTGATCCAACAGGCGGCGTGCACTTGCGACGTCGGCCGATGGTGTATGGGTGATACGCGTGTCTCCGACCATACGGATTGGGACGCAACGAGCGGGTGAACTACGCCACCAAGAGGAAACGGTCGGTCGTGTGGCAATGAGGGTGGAAGACGGAGCGTTGGAGACGAGGCATTCAAGACGAGGGCAAGAGGATGGTGTGACGGGTGGACAGGATGTGCTGGTAACGACAAACCGAGAAAACCGTCACATCAGGATGGAGACGTGGCTATCTGACCAACTTATGCTCAAAAGTTGCAACGAAGTCCGGCATGGTCATCATATATCATGCATCCTATAACCGGTCCCTTTCGGCATCGGAGAGTTCGAACTTTCTCCAATTATTCAACTTTATTGAAATTCAGGCTAATGTACAAAACAGAAGAGTCACTATACCAGATGCCACCAAGAAGGCGTATCAAGTGTCCACGACCATGGCCGGTGTCTCCGGCCTCAAATAGTCCAGAGCAGCATTTAGAACCCTAACGTCGTGTTCCTTCGTGATCACGAGGCTTTCCAACCTATCGCCAACAAACAATTCCTCATTGATCGACCAAGTCGGGAAGGAAACCCTCCCGGCTTCTCCCCCCCAGTCGAAGTCGATGAGCATTATGTTTTCCGGATCGTTGGCCGGGACGATGATGTTGTTAGTCCTTAAATCGCCATGCACCAGATTTTCTTCATGGAAGCCACCCATCAGGCTGGTGAGGTCTTCATACCACTTCGCCCAATATCTGGGCGCGTACTCTGCGTAGTTAAGTTCTGGCTTGACATCTTCCATAACAACGACATTCCATCCCCCTGGAACGGTCCCGTAACCGAGCAGCCTCGGTGCATGGCCACTCATGGAACAGTACGCATGAAGCTTGGTGGAGTATCGCCGGGTAAATTTGACCAAAACGTCCTCACCCCCAGCCTCGGCATGAAACAGGAAACGATTCTCGTTCCAAATCTCGTCTTGGTATGCCACTCTCAAAATGCGAAACTCAAGCTGCCTATCCAGAGATGGTGGCCATGCCGGTATCTCTCGGATGTATGGGAGGCATCTGTCACGTATTCTTGTCAGGGTTGAATTCTTTATAACGCGTTGCGTGTCTTCGTGGATGTCGTGGCGCAGAACACACGCCGCTCGGAAAGCATGGAACAGTGTAGACCTGTTAGTGTCATCGCCAGAAGGCGAACGAGCCGGGAGCAGTGGGGTGAGTGCCACAAATCGTGCCTTGTCGAGAAGGAGAAAGGCACCGAATCCGATGTACGAACCTGAAATGAAGTATTTAAGTAAGAACAGATGAGATGACGAAAGCCGCATCTTGATACCAATGATCGAGATCACCATCGAAGGACAAAGGTACTTCTGGAAAGAGTCCTTATACCGTTCATTCTTCTCGCGATCGAACATTTGTAGGCAATACGATGTGGTTTGGATTTCTGGATCAGTCTGGCCCGTCCCAAACTCATTCTTAAATTCCACAACGGTCTCGATGAGTTCAGCGGGTCCTTTTGCGTGTACGCCAGTCGCTATTTTCCCTGGGATTATGGCAGGGGTGAGGTGGGGCAATTCGAATGGGTGATAGTCATCAAAGATGGCGTTGAGGAGTGGCAGGACTTTATCCCGGCGTGCACCCTCGTCCTTGAAATGCTCGCACATCGCGGATGCAAAGGCGTCGACGGCGGATTGAAAGTTTCGTAGATCGACGCCAGGCTGTTTCTCGGGACGGTCTCGAATGTGGTCAAGGAATCGACCGAAGGGTGCATACAGGAGGGCTATGGGAGTGACTCTTTCATCCTTGTTGGGACGGTCGTTCAGGATGCGGCCTTCTTTAGCTTGAGACTTTCTGAACTCACTTGCCCTTGCAACGGTAGACGGGACTCCACAAACGAGGGGAGAAGTACGTATGTACTCAAGGAGTTTGTCATAGTCATCAGTTTCGGCTGAGTTGAGCAAGCGTGCGTCTTTAGTCGGATGTTTTCCGCGGGGCAATGCGAAGCATATGAAGCACTCACCACCCGCGTCGTGAGCAGTCGACACTACACTCGACAGCTGAATAAACACATGGAGATATCCACCAGGAGGGGTTTCAGGCCATATATCGGACACTGTATCCTCTGGCCACAATAGTTGACCATCGGCAGGGGGCTGATAATGGCCATTAGATGTAATGTCCCCCTTCACATCACGTAAATCCGCATCAATCTGCGGATGTAACAAGTTAGTATTCAGTACATCAATGTTCATATAGAGGTTATGATCTAGCACACCTTAAAGAGAATGAGAGTTGGATAGGCATATCCGGTGAAGATCTCGTTCTGCTCCATATGAATTTTTTCCTTCAGGCTATCAATATATTGTGTGATTGGGATGGAAACGGGAAAATAGTCCTTTGATCCTTCAAAGTAACACCAGAGGTCGCATTCATCCATTTCCATGGGCCATTGAGGTGGTCGTGCGTGGGTGGATGTGGGGTTGTGGTGTGGCTGACTTGTGGCTGGCAGTTAACAGTACTTTAACAGTGTCACATGACGCATGACGCGCCATGACGTCTGGTTACGGGACCACTTCGCCACAGAGCCAATGATAGTGTGGCTATTAACAATATAATGGGACGCACCTCACGTGACTCCTGCCCCTCCGTCCACACCTTCTCCTTATTTTCTGTGTGTGCCGCAACTTGTCTTTCTGATCTTCAGCTTCCGTGTTTCGCTCATCGCCCACGAACGGCTGGGCTTGCTTGGGCTTAGACTTAAGCCCGGGCTCTTGCTCGCCTCGCCTCGAAACTCCCACCTTCCACCCTTGTCGCCACACAATCGACACTTTTGCTCTAACAGAACAAGACTCGCCTCTCATCGCACCCCGATCCTCATGGCTGGAGACTCGCGGTTCGCCCACGTCACATCGGCCGACCTTAAGAGCACGAAAGACTGCTACTCCACGTAGCACACGTCGCTTGCAGCCCCTTTCCAAGCGCCCCCTGTCTGGATTTTGTCGCTATTGGGAAAGGAATTTGATGTATATAGGTTCATCCAGGTCACTTTTCGTGCGTTTTCCCATCCGTTTTGATTTAGGCGTTTGGCTCTCCATTCTATTTTACTTTTGACCTTTTAGTGACTTTTACCCTCGAGCATCGCCGCATCTCCCTGAGGCTCCCTCACCCCTGTTGTCTACGCACACACCGTCACGAACGTCACTACCAGTACCATCTTCGAGTTCATCTTTCCACTTTCCCCCCCTCTGGTCCACTTCGCGCGTAGAATACTCATCTTGTACTCTCTCAGCCCTGCATATAAAAACCCCGTGCCTGGCCTCAAAGGCAGGCATCTGTGGCCCCCTTTTCTCCTCCTTTGTTTTTGCGTGCTTCTACCCTTGCCTGACCGTCTGACGACAAGCCATGACTGCTGCGCCGTCGTTCATCCTTCTGTTCTTGCACTTTCATTGATTATCTCGTCCTTCTCGCTCGCCTTTGACGACTGCCTCAGGCCTCACGCGTCACGTCTCGCTACCGACTACCGCCTCACGTCTCACCACCAACGACTGCCCTACGCCTGCTGAAGCGCTGATGCCGAATAGATCTTCCAATTTCCCGCTCTGGTTATAAATTCAATCTCTACAATAACGATATATTGAACCCCTGTCAATTTTGAGAAGTAAGGCGTTTCTCTCTTTCCTCTATTCTACAGTAGTACAGAGTGATTTATTTTACACGCTGTGCTCCACATTGTCATCACGTCTGAATCCACTCAATTTCCCATGCATCTGCTCGTCTGTGCTGATAAATAAATCATCACAATTCATCCGCGGTGTCACCTGCTGTTTGGAGACAATCTGCACGGCTACCTCCATCTGATTCATCTGACATGATGCAGTGTCAATCTGGTTGGTCTCCTGCACCGCAAACTTTACGGTTTCAAGTTGTAGATTGTTTGGCGCGCTAAAACTACGTCGACCATGGTGAGCCGGAAGATGTAACCAAGTGGAGAATGTCATACCTGTCGGTGGACCTGGAGGCGAAGTCTGCTAGAGAGCGGTACATGCGAGTCCCGGCGATTGCCATTGTAACCCAAGATGGAAGCTGGAACATCTGAGGTGAAAAAAATAATAAGAGACTCCACCGATGGTGTCCAACTAGGTCATACCGAGTCCAAGGGATCTTATATTCCGCAGAGAATAGGAATTCAATGGACAGTTCGGCATACGAAGCTGAGAAGAAATACCATTTAGATTCAAAGTATTGAGCACCTAGGGGGTGAAATGGAAATGAAAATGAATAAAAATGGGAGGAGAGACTCGGAGAAGCTAGTCAGACATACCAGTGGTGGAACCTCAGCTGCGGCAGCAAGCAAGAGCCAAATGACACCCTTACAAGACGAAAACATGTGAATGGACTGAAATAACCATGGCTAGCCGGAACCACTATTATACCTGTCTCCAGAGAATTTGGGCCAGACCAAATGTGCCACCCCTGTCATAGCGCATACGAAACAAGCCAACGAGCATGATGAGAAGTAAGGCCATGTCGGTAGCAGGGATTGCGATAAGACCCAGTGTGCTACTCTTAGCGTTGGCGGGTACACAGGTCTTTTGAACAGGTGACCACGTAAAGTGAAGCTACGGATGGGATGAGGGCATAATACAAACTAATGGGAATTGAATAATCACACGCGCGCTAGCTATGGATAGACCATGTTAGCGGGGTTTCATCGATTTCATCCCTGATGCCCGAGGGGATAGGGTAGAGGTGACTTGCTTTGGAGTAAGAATGCAGCATTGATTACCCATACACCGATTGCCGACGCCATCGCCACCCTATTTCTGTTCCAAACTGCAATGCTACCAGCCTCAGTGAGCCTGGAAATACTTAGCACTGTAGAAGTGTTGACAAGACGTACACGCGGAGGACAATCAATAATGAGGAGGAGAGCATGGTCAAGATGATTAATACCTAGCAAAAAGTCAACAATAAGGTCTTAGGGGACCCCTCTCTCGAAGATGGGACCGCATTAGGGGTGTCAGTGCTCACGAATGTGAATGCGATTATGACCTGAAATTACCGCCAGTTAGGGCCCAGCTGCGAGGAAGGAAATAGATGGTGCTAAACACAGTACCCACCTGACAATTGATTGGGCTTGCATTATCCTCCAAGACAATACAAAGGATTACCAGTATAAGGGTGGCCACTCGTGCAAGGGAATAAATCTATCGGATGTCGAACGAACAAATTAGTCAGAGATCCCAGTGTATGAGAAGACATTGAAGTGAGACGCATATAACTATAAACTACAGACCAATATCGTCCACCGATAGGGGCGACGTCCCCGAATGATGCTCCATTCATAATCAAGAGTAGTGAAGAATTCCCAGCTGGGGGAAGGATTGGGTTATGCATTCTAATCTGAAGTAAAAAGCTGGTGCAGCCCGGTAAACTCACATATAGAGACCGCTCATCGTGTGCCATAGCTTGACAGTTATCACTATCAAAGAAGGATCTAGTGGATTTCCTGATTTGAAAAAGTGCACATACGGGAATCCTGCGCGACTACCGTAGGATCGCGGAAGTTGACCATGCTGAGCAGGCACGTGGTTGGGTGGGAAAAGGCTTAAGGTAAGGTCGTTCCTTGGTGCGACTGACGGTACACAAATATAAATCCCTTCTGTTATAAGAGTAGTACATCATGATCGTGGTCCCGAGAAGCACGGATGTAACACGCTTCTGTAGTTAGACCCACGTTACTGATCAAATTCCGTGTGAACGAAGTGATTGTCGGCTCCGAGAACCACTGACGGAGTGGAGTACTGTACATCAATGTCACACTTTGCTGCAAAAGCCTGCAATTACCGTGACGCCCAAACTATCTTGGCCCGGTCACCTTGGCGCCAAACATTTTCCGTGTATCATCAATGAGTTACGATTATACTGGTATATGGCAGCACCAGTATGAAAGACTGTGATGTAGTTAGATGATCGAATGACTTGATATCGCATGAAAGAACGGGCTCAGCGCAGTGAGGTTTGGCTTAACCGGCTCCGCAGTCTCCGCCTGGGCGGTCCGTACGCACCCGGTCCTGAGTCTTTTGCCGACATTGTCGGACTCGGACGGACGACAGTCACCGTTATTTGAAACCAAAGTTGGACAGATGAGTAACTCTTCCTTTTGCTTTTGCCCCGTGTCTTTCAAAATTCCCTTAGCCACATTCTTAGTGACGCCCGGGCCTGCGTTGTTCCCTGTCTTATTCCTATCCCATTTCACGATACGTTGTGGCGGTCCACTTCAAGTTGAACGATACCATTGACAGGTCTTGAACTGGCAACCCACTTTCCACCTTGCTCAACGCACTAGACAAGGCTTGACTTCACTTTCTACCCCCACACGACGCCGTCGCCAAGTCACACCACACCCACCACTCAATCCCCTTTCCCAACGCAATAAACACCCTCTCACTCAGGCCCAGGACGAAGATAGATATGACCTGCGGTTGAGACGAAGAGACTACAAAGGGTGAGTGCTCCTTTCCTTGGGGTTGCCGCTGAACTACCTAGGTTCTCGCATGTCTCGTGGCGGGAAACAATGCCCATCGTGTCGCTTTTCTTGGCCTCAAAAAGGCCTCTTCTTCAATTTGAAGTCTTCCTCCCCAGGCAACTCCCCAGGTTTTATTCTTTTCTCTTCAAAATCACCGGAAGCTGCATTGGTCCCAGCAGCCAGCGCATCCTCGCCCAGACCCCTCATGTCAGTGCCTCGACAACCCTCTCGCATTCTATCCGGTCCTCTCATGACGATGCTTTTGACCCCGATCCCTGCCTCGCCCTGCGCCATTGGACAGAATGCCTCAGGCTTTACGGTCATGACTACCTCAGTCGCACTAGTGAGTTTGATGCTATGGTACCCTTGGCCAGGGCAGGTGTGGCGTCCATGGTCAAACGCGTCCACCCTCGTGGGCGTGTCTCAGCTACAGTATCGCACTAATAACAGGCAATATTAATTATTACCGACTATCATGACTATCACGACCAATACCACCAGCCTCTGCACAGCCGTCGCCAGAGCAGCTCCGGCCAAAAGGCCTTGTCGACTAACCCCGAGGATAATCATGCCTATCATGGACCATGGTACGCTTGCGCTTCAATAGGTCCGGCTTAACTCATTCTACGTTCTTCGTGTGCCCGAAGACGCAGCGAGACGGATGACGCCCCGAGCGGGCTTGCAGAGCTGAGAAGTTGAATAGATAGAAACGAGATTGTAGATTCGTTGTTGAGTCATTGAATTCAGGGATTTAAGCGCGTTGAAGCCGCCACGCTCTCGTGGGTGTCGAGTATT
>Ga0307510_10006225_pt1 | contig 14235 bp, 14 predicted proteins | sample 12_EM_MG_FD_207224 | JGI IMG/M metagenome (GOLD analysis project Ga0307510, IMG submission 207224) | Populus trichocarpa ectomycorrhiza microbial communities from riparian zone in the Pacific Northwest, United States - 12_EM | ecosystem: Host-associated > Plants > Roots > Unclassified | place...
AAGACAAGAGATAGGATCTGTCGAGTAATCAAAGAACACGATCTCCGTGGTCAAATACTCCGCAACATCTTATCAAATAATTACCCGAAAGCTACTCATTTTATCGACTTCTTGTTCCTGTGAGAGGGTAATACAGTTGACGGCGTCACTGAATGCCTGGAGACATCTCTGGAGGTGAAATCAACACAGCATACATACCGTCCTGCTGGTCCAGCCAACGCCAGGACCTTGTAGCAATATCAAAAGCCCGGTAGCACCGCTTGGCGGAGGTTGACGTTAATCTTCCCTCGGAATGGAAGGGTGGGGATCCTGGATATCGTCTTGGCCTTGTGCATCGACAGTGCCATCATGTACAATAGGGTATTGACCCGAAACTGTGGTAATATGCGGCGCAACGGACAGAGGGATGATGGTGGTGGTCGAAGATGCTGCTCCGGGTGTGTGAGGGACATAATCAATTTGTGTCACAGAGGGGTTTATGCATGGCGGAAGCACGACAGGAATTGCGTCGCGGTTGAGGGCCGGAGTCGGGATAGGAGTCGGTAACGGGCCAATGCCAACATAATGAGGGATCGTTCGATTTGCCTCCTCTGGTTGCAGAGTAGGGTCATCACTAGAACCATGGATAGAGTTGACATTGACCGGGATGGCCGGGATGTCGGCGTTGCCTGGCGTCACATCTTCGATGGTTGCGGCTGGTGGAACAGCGAGACTGGGCTGACTCGTTGAAGCAGGGTGAGGTTCAGCTTTGGGCAAGTTACAAAGCTGGGTAAGAGGCGGCATATTCGGGACCACGTTAGCAGGATCATGTGTGGCAGAGGCTGGGTGATGACTGAGAACATTGCACGGTGGATAGGACGATGGCAGACCCAACATGTTGTCGAGATCATCGAGGGATTCGAGGGAGGCGAAGAATCCAATCCGGGCAATAACATTGCCCTGATGTAAAGCGGCGAGAGGACGGCGAATCGCAGCGAGAATTTGCGTACTGGTGCTTCCGAATCCATCATTCCTAGCTCTTTGAACGACTTGATTCCACAAAGCGCAGAAGTCGTGTCGCAGCTCCGTAAGGGTGTTGAATACGTCAAATTGGGAAAGGGATTTCAGGACACCTCGCTCCGACCGACCGGTGCGAATTGCTTCGCGCGTAACGTGAATCAAGATGGCCAGTAACATGCTATCCCCATGTGCGAGGTAGTCTCGAAAAACACCATCCGGTACGCCGAATGCCTCTTTAACGAGGTTGGTCCAGCGGTCATCGCGATCCCGCACGCGAGCGATGATACAGGCAACGATTCTTCGTACATCTGGGGCAATTAAATTGTCACTGCTATGGTCCCAGCGAACCAAAGAGTGCCCTATTTCAACAGATTTCAGTGCTTCATCCCTGTGCCCCTCGAAAAACTTGTCAAGGATCTGAGAAACTCCACTGGGACCGAGTGCCGAATGTGCCGCATCCAGACAGACGATGAGTCGATCGTTTCTGACCGATTCGGGGACCAAATGGGACGAAAATGTGCGATCCAAGAAGCCATCCAACGATCGTCGCAACTTGGTCGTAACCCGAGGATGGAGAGGTTTTTGGACGAGTTTCGAGTCGCAGAAGCCAGGGATGGCGTCAAATAACCTTTCCAATTCGTGATCTTCATCCACAACAATCAACATCCGCTCCAGGACCTCGGTGTCGATTTCACAGGACGGCTTCAAAGCTGTTTCTTCGGCCCACTTTCTTTTACCTTCAATGAACCCTCCACCGTAACGGTCGCTCAGGCCACGATAGTGCTTCCTTGTATAGTCGGAAAGGCCACAGAGAGGTTTTGTCCAGGAGCAGGCTTGATATATTACGTATGACAAGCCGATATATACCCACGAAGACATCGGAGAAAATGGCGTGTAGAACAGCTCATCGGGGATGAAGATAGGCACCACTGTAAGGGTTACGTATAGCACGGTGACGATTGCGATCCACCAAACCAGGGCGCCGAACGTAGCACGATTGATATTGAAGAAATAGATGAGGACGCCGGCCATGAAGAGGAAGAGGGAAAACTGTAGACAGAAGGGAAGCATGCTGCTGTCCCGGAAATGCGCCGACGCTTCCTCATTCTTGACAAACGCGGCACGAACCCTTGCTCGCTTTTCGGGGGAATATTCTTTCTTTCTAGTAACCGCGATATATCTGAGCACGCAACGCTGCTCTAACGTCGCCAACGTGGCGCCTGAGAGACTGATGAGCAGGGCCAATAACCAGAGTGAGTTCACCCAGATGGCATATCTGGGCGGAGAGAACGCAGGAGGTTTGGCCAATGTGGATGGGATCGATAAATTGGATGAATTTAGATCGGCGAAAAGCTCGTAAATGTTCTCCAGGTAGAATGCCGACGTATCCTGTGAGTTGGGCTTGAGGTCCGGGATTGTCACCGCAAGCAATGCGGCAACAGTGGCGGAGAATAAACCAGACTATGTCTTCCGAGTGAGGTATGTAGCAACAATGAAGTAATATGAGGGCTCACAAAAATTAAAATCCCATCTGCAGCTTGTTGGTTGTGTTGAGCGACTTTGCTGTCCTCTTCCTGAGCAATATTGGAGTACATGGCATAGAGTGGCCATGAACCATCGCCGTGGTTCATCTCTCCCTGAGACGACTGTGGTGGCGGAATTCGTATTCGTTGAGGTAGGTCCGGATGACTACCTGTCATGCACAATCATGGACTTAGCAAGGACGAGTCAGAATAACGGGTTAACACATTACCAGTGGCATTCCCTCTCTCAAAGTCTTGGTGATTAGCTTGAGACATTAAAGGTATGTGGCTTAATAAAAGGCGAGTATAGAAGTTGAAGGGTTCTTGATGGACGGTTCAAGTCGAAATTGTAGAACCTAGATAGCCGCAAAGAAACTTGAAGCACTCGTCAACTGCCAGTGGAACCTGACATAAGAGCGACAGCGACAGCACGTTGACAACAACCGGGCCGGCAGGAGCGCCTGGAGGGATTACGTGTTCCTCGGCCGTTTCCGCGCCCTGAGGATTACAGTACACCACCAAGGCATCGCGGCTGAGCTGAGACCAGAGGATGGCGTCATATTATCACCGTTGGTGAGAGACTCCTCGATCAGGACACAAATAGATTTAACATCTCCGCTAGTAAATTAGGCTGCTTAATGCTTCGTTGGTTATGGTATACCTCCCCGAGGGAGCATTCCATGATGATACTCCATCCGTTTCACGTCAACGTGATAGCATGCAGAACAGGAAAAGCAGAACTGCGAAGGTCATACATCACTCGAATACTCCAAACCCTCGAGCTTCTCATCTGAGCGTCATCCAAACGTCAGAAAGCAACCCAAATTCAAGTCTCGTTGGCATGTTTTTTTTGCAGAACCAAAGTCAAGGGGAGGTAGGAAACAACGATTGCTATTGCTCACCTATGAGGTCGAAAAAAAAAAGTCTTGGTCTAGAACTGGCCTAGACAACATCTCTGAACACCAATCCTCAGATGGGACTATCCTTCCCTTTCACCTTAAGAAGGCAATCATCGTCGAGGTCATGTATCAGAGTCCTACGTGGTCTGTTGTCAAGGGGCTGTGTTAGAATTGTATGACATATCGAGGACAGAGTGCGTACCGCCCGAGACGTATAAGTAAGTATTCACGGCACGGAAAGGAAAATTCAGGCATAGGAGCTGAGAATAGAGGTCTTGGTGTCACAGATGTGACTTCAAGTTTGCGTTGGCTTCAGAGGGAAGTCAAATTTCCTATTATTAGATTCCAGTTGGGGTCAACTTGTGATCATGTGATCACTCGATTGCTACCTGGTCGGGAAATCTATCGCTTATCGCCGAGACTCGATGCTTTCTTAACTTAAATCATATCCCATGGAATGCCAGAGCTGGAGCTGCCAGCAGCAATATTAATGGAATAACGTTGACCCCTGGCTACTAGTATGGCTTGGATGACCACTTTGGTTATGGCTAAGTGTCGTATCGGGGTTTCGATTCCCGCTCTACTTCCTTCGTCTTCTCTCGTCCGCGGCATGGGGCCAGAGCTGACGGCACGTTGGCCAAGGGTGAATGTTATTAAAGTTGGTTGGGTGCCAGTGCGATGCGATATATTCCCACCCGACTCCTCTCCCTGTTCATTTCTCATGGCTACCTCAATCTCTCCTTCCCTTGAAAAGGAGATTACCGCTGACATCGTCAACAGACCACGTGAAGATGATCGCGAGCAGAACCAGGCTGCGGACACGAAAGTCATCCGGAGGGCGACTCTCAAGATAGATTTCTACCTCATTCCCATCGTTGGCCTGTTCTGTGCGTCCTCTCTGCCACTCGTCACACCTCCGACTGAGTCCTACCGCTAATTGTTTGCCTCTCGTACAGCTCTATTTTCATTCTTGGTGAGTGCACTGCTGCTGCACCTCTGGAAGCTTAATCGATGACCAAAACGCTTGCAGGATAGATCGTACGTGTCTCTAAGCGGTTCATCTATTTTTCTGACAAGGCCCAAAAGGAATATCGGTAATGCCCGAGTAGCCGGACTCACTAGAAGCCTCAACATGACGTCAACGCAATTCTCGACTGCATTGTCTATTACTTAGTAGGAATCTCCGCCTTTCCTGACATATCTTGACTGATTATCACAAAAGTGTTCCGTACATTTTTATGGAACTTCCCATGAGCTTACTCATGAAGCGCATCGGTCCCAATGTGACCCTCCCCGTTATGTTGGTCCTCTGGGGAGTGGCCTGTACATCCCAGGGTAGCCATTTTCCACTGTTGCCTTCCATCTTAGCACTCACCGCACAGACTAGGCGCCGTACATTCCTATCACGGCCTTCTAGTGTGCCGGCTCTTCCTCGGTGCCCTTGAGGGTATTATCCATTGGCATGGTTCTTCCAGAATACTGATACCGTGCTTCCTCAGGTGGCTTCGCACCTAGTGTCGTCCTCCTCTTCTCCAGCTTTTATAAACGTCATGCCCTGCAGCTCCGCTTTGCCATGATGTCCAGCGTCGCCTCTCTTGCTGGCCTCTTCTCTGGCTTTCTGGCCGCAGCCATTCAACATCTTGATGGCAAGCATGGAATCGCAGGCTGGCAGTGGATCTTTATTGTTGTTCGTGCCCCTTTCATTCGTCGTATCTTACATATCATGGACACCTTCACTCAGGAGGGAGTTGCCACCATCGCCTTTGGTCTTTTTGCTTGGTATTTCGTCCCCACTTCACCTGGAACCATCAGACTTCTCACCGAAGAGGAGCGCGAGGCATATTGCCGAGACCTTGTCGATGATTGGAGTGGTGACGCCGATACCGATGGCAAATATAAGGAGGAGTTCAGTTGGAGTGAAGTCACCAGCGTATTCACAGATGCGCCGCACGTTCTTATGCTCTCAGTTGCCTTGTTCTTCGCCGGCTTGATGGTGAGCCAGCTTAACGTTCTCTCGCGCAAGTGGTCATGAATATGTATCGTATATTTGACAGGTTTATGGTCTTGCTAACTTGTATTGACTCTCGATTTCCTTCCCAACTGGGTGGATGGACTGACCTTTATGCGGTAGTACACCAACCATCGTTTCTGGGCTTGGACATTCCACCACTCGCACACAGCTGCTAACGGTATGTTCATTAATCCGCAAAGAGGCCACATGGGATTTAGACGTCATTATTGTTAGGTACCTCCGTTCGCTTGCTCCTTCGTTTTCAGCATCTTTTGCGCCTATTTCTGCGATAAGTACAAGAACCGTGGGGTGATGGCCATAGTCTGTCCGCTTTTAGCTGCGATAGGTTACACCATGTTCCTCAGTGCGCTGTGCCTTTCAATCTTCCATTTTTTTTATCTCTGACGCGACGGCTGTTTGTTCACATATCCAGGCTCAAAGAACAAACATACAGATTACGCCGCACTGTATTTAGAGATCATTGGCAGTTATAGCAGCGCTCCCTGCCTCATCACGTGGCTTTCGAACAACGTTCAACCGCATTACCGCCGCGCGACTGCGGTTGCTGTCGTCGTGGCGGCGACTACCATGGGTGGGATCGTGTCCCCCTGGTTCTTCCTCGACCCCCCGCGGTTCCACAGGGCGACCTCTATCAACCTGGCTGTCTCTCTTGGCATGGCTGCTTCATGCGCCGGTATCGTTGTCTACTTCCGCGCCTGCAATGCGAAAAAGTGCAAGAAGGTGGAGAATTATCTCCAGACCCACGGGAAGGGCCTTGGACACGGGGAATGGGACTCCCTCGAGGAGCGGAAGCGGCTCGGAGACCGTCATCCCCGATTTGAGTATACACTGTAAATGCCTCACTCGACGAAGTTTATGTCAATAATAGGGGCTTTCAAAGTTCCATTAATTTCACCCATTATTAGTTGCATTATTTTGTCCATTATGCTGGATTTGGCCCTGAAAACAACTTAATGGGAATATTAATGTACTCAATAATGGTCTGAAATAAGTGAACTTTGAAACACCCTATTGATTATGACCTGGCTACTGTACAAACATCCGGAAGCTTCGGCCCCGTACATACTGCATGACTTGATCGCCTTGCTTGGTCACTGGTTTACGACGCTGTAGTTCAGCCTGTACAAATATCATTTATGATGTCTCAGAGCCTGAAGCACGGTGATCCATCAAGTGTTGTCGGGCAACTGGATAACTGGATAAGCACGGTCATATACAAGCGTTCCTGTGCGAAGTACGTGTAACTGATAATTAAGCACAATTATATACAAGTGTTCCTGTGCGAAGTACGTGTAACTGATAATTTATTCTAAAATATGAATATGGTATCAAGTCCGCAAATATGCATTATCAGGTCGTATAAACGAATGTCGAAAGTCCATCGTGATTCGTGAAGTTATGAGTCCGATAAATGAATTAGTCCGTCATGACCGTAGATGGAAGAGAATGACCCCGAGTCAGAGCTTACGCCCCCCCACGACCGAAACGCACAGCGCGGGGAGCGCGGGAGCCTGAAGTCCAGTGGGACGACTCGGATGTGGTCACAGGGGAAGGTGGGGTCAAGGGTGTTTTCCTGGCGTTCTCCTGGAATTCAACAAGTTTGCCACTCTCTCCAGGGTTGATAGCGAAAACCATGCCCTTTTGGCAATGCCCAGTCTGCCGGCAGTAGAACCACACCGGGTTCGTGTCTTGGACAGTGTATAGTGCCGTCGGGAAGGGCTCCTTGTTTTCTGCCACTGGCATACTGACAGAACGAATCAAAACTCGAACTGGACGCAACGGCGAATGGGAGACTTACAAGCCAGTGTCGAATCCGCCAGCAAGGGGCGAACAAGGGGTTTCGAGGGTGGACTGTGTCACGGTGTGGTTCTTCTGTTTGAAGATGAACTTGATGGTAGTGCCGGGATCCACCGTCTAGTGAAAGTGGCTTGTCAAGAAGCTCATGACGGGAAATAGTATGGGACACCTACCACGAAGGAAGGGTTGTACTGGATAAGTCCATCGGGACCACCCGCCACTACTTCGACCTCGGTGCCAGTGGCTTTCGCAGGCATAGCGGCCAGAAGGCCGAGCAAGGTGGAGAGCGCGAAGACTTTAGAGAACATCACTAGTGTATCGTAGATGTGTAGTTGGGGTGTCGAGGAAAAGAGCCGATAGCGAGAAATTGAAAGGAAGGAGTTTTTGATGAGCCATGAAACGCCGCACGGGTTGTCTTATAGCCCAAGGCGACTGGACTGAGCGCGTTTCAATTTAGGATAAACGGGGAACATAAAGGACACCATGAGAGCACGCAAGCTATCGGGCGATGCGCAAGGGGTCCAGCAATCCTGTTACAGGGCGGTGTGCCCGCTTGTAAGTCTGCTGGGGGCAGGTAAAGGGCCCGGGTGTCTCGGCACTGCGGCACTGCCTCCGTCTATACAGTCACGGGTACGGTGAAACAACTTGAATACGGCCCACTTCGGGCTTGTCTGTTCGGGCTGGAGGCATAAATCTACTCTGATGTGAATCCATTGGTATTAAAATTGCGAGATAGGTCCTAGAGGAAATACGAAGATATGATAGCAGAGGAGACTCAGGAGAGAGACGGAACAGGGCTTAATTAAGCTTAATTGCTCCTGCATCAGGAAAACCCCGCAAAACTTAACCCTTAATCACTGCTTATTATAAGCTTATCAGACCGATAAGCCGTGCTAAGTGGGGAGACGAGAAATAAAACATTTTTCTGATGCAATTCGTACATCCTACCCAAAGTACTTGCGTAATAGAGGGGGATCGAGAGGAACATTCTGAACATTTTGCACTGCTCTAGGGCTTTCCACGCACGCCATATCTGTATCAGTTTCAGACTGCGTGGGGCGGTGCCCTTGCTCGGCAAGCCTAATTGATTTAGCAATTTCCGTGGGGGACCGTGGGCCACGTGGTGTTGCTCCCGCGCTCCCGCGATACCCGAGTCGCCATCGGGAATTTCGTAGAACTCCGGCTGCACGGCTGTGCGGGCATCCGTTCTTCTGCGCTCAAAGGTCACGCCATCTACTGTTGGAATTTCCGTCTTCTCGGGAATTATACAGCAAGACGCATTGTAGAAGACATAAAAACTGAGTGAACTGACCGATTGTGTTCGGGCAATGTCCCGGCACGCGTTATTGCGGCGTTGAGGATCTCGGGACGCGTGTGCGTTGGATGCAGAAACTCAAGGCACAAACCAGTACGTGCTGTGGTTGAAGAGTGTCTACGAATCAAGGAGTGACTGAGACATGGTGAGCGCGTCACAACCTCCAGCTACTAAACTAATGTCTCTGATCCGGGTGTCATCGCCTACCCTTAATTGCAGTTCTCTTCTTGATCCGCTCTGCTCCGCACGCTCAAGGTCATCACATATGCTATGAGACATCACGGCCTTCTCTGGAAGTACTACTCTCGCAAGCACATCGGTGTCCTTTTCATTGAGACCTTTCCGTGTCCACCTGCGACTGCGACCTGCAAACCTCGACAGCAAAGCAAGCAAAAACGGCCGCGTATTTCGCCGAACAAGCATACGCAATGGCATATATGCCCCCCTTTCCGCTGTCGGTCGCTCTCAACTGCTTTTCTCCGTTGCATACAATGACTTTTTTCACTGCCACGCGTTTCCCTCTGCATATACCAATCCGCTGCTTTATTCTCTCTTTGAAACTGACATCACCAACGTTATCATCGAACAATGCCTTCGTATTGAACAGCTTTAGGTGGCTTTCATGCCGCCGATTTGAATTCAAGTTAGTCGAACTGTCAGAGACACCTATGAGTTCATGATACGAATCTCGGCCTTCTCAGGTGAGGCGAGAGAAGAGGCGATGTGGCCGCCGCGATCACCTAGGGTTCATGTGAACAGCTCCGAACATCGATAACCAAGAGAACGCGCCCATTGAATTGTTGAGCCGAATCATGAGACATCTATTCCCAAGTTCGCGGCTGTGCGCCTCTTCCGACAGCCCAATCTCACACGATTGAGGACGAGAGGGTAAGGATCGAAGCACCTCGTGATGTATGCGGATGTAGGGCCCCCTCTGTTGAGTTCACGTGTGGCAGCGAAGGCGACGAAGGTGCATTGTTTTGGGGTTCAGACGCGCAGCTTTCCCCGATGGGTAGTATTTACACAGTGTTTTATACTACTTGGTCCTGAAAAATGAGGAAAATTTAAACGAACTAATTTCGTGCGCTCCGCACGCATATGATTCGGGCGAGCTCGAATCCGAGCATCGCAACACCCTCGCAACTGTTTCCTCTCCTCGGCTACTCGGACGGCACATGTCAGATGTCATTGGCTGAATCAGGCTGATGTAGTCGATTAGCACTACTGTAGTGCTCTCCCAAAACACATCAGTCAACAGTAGTCCGATCTCCAATCTCTCTGACTCAATGTTCAAATATTCATGGATGGATTTCTGATTTTCTCTGTATGAACAGTACCAAATCATGTCGATTCTCTGTCTGACTGGACTACATGTCGCACGTACTCAAGCACATGACATTTCTCACGCCATAAATTGTCATAGAGCATCGGCGCGGAAACGGCCGGGGAACACTGTAATCAGCACTCCCCCCGGCCCGGTCGTTGTCAACGTGTGTCGCTCTTACCTCCGACGGTGATGACTGCTGGATCAACCTCGTTAAAGAGCCATTTGGCGTACCAGACGGAGGTTTTCGAGACTACCTCGCACATGGGGGTAGCATGTTACTGACCATCTTGATTCACGTTACGCGCGAAGCAATTCGCACCGGTTGGTCGGAACGAGGTGTCCTGAAATCCCATTCCCAATTTGACGTATTTAACACCCTTACGGAGCGGCGACACGACTTCTGCGCTTTGTGGAATTAAGTCGTTCAAGGAGATAGGAATGATGGATTCGGAAGCACCAGTACGCAAATTCTCATTGCGATTCGCCGTCCTTTCGCCGCTTTACATCAGGGCAATGATATCACCCGGATTGGATTCTTCGCCTCCCTCGAATCCCTCGATGATCTCGACAACATGTTGGGTCTGTCATCGTCCTATCCGCCGTGCAATATTAATGTTCTCAGTCATCACCCAGCCTCTGCCACACATGATCCTGCTAACGTTGTCCCGACTATGCCGTCTCTTACCCAGCTTTGTGACTTGCCCAAAGCTGAACCTCACCCTGCTTCAACGAGCCAGCCCAATCTCGCTGTTCCACCAGCCTCAGCCACGAAAATGTGACGCCAGGCAACGCCGACATCCCGGACATCCTGGACAATGTCAACCCGATCCACGGTTCTAGTGATGACCCTACTCTGCAACCAGAGGAGGCAAATCGGACGATCCCCCATTCTGTTGGTATTGGGCCTTTACCGACTCCTATCCTGACTCCGGCCCTCAACCGCGGCGCAATTCCCGTCGTGCTTCCGCCATCCATAGATCCCTCTGACAAATTGATTATGTCCCCCGCGCACCCGGAGCACCACCTTCGAGCACCACCATCATCCCTCTGTCCGTTGCGCCGCATATTACCACAGTTTCGGTTTAGTACCCTATTGTACATGACGGCACTGTCGATGCACAAGACCAAGACGATATTCAGGATCCCCGCCCTTCCATTCCGAGGGAAGATTAACGTCAACCTCCGCCAAGCGGTGCTACCGGCCTTTTTGATATTGCTACAAGGTCCTGGCGTTGGCTGGACCAGCAGCACGGTATGTATGCTGTGTTGATTTCACCTCCGGCGGTGTCTCCAGGCATTCAGTAACGCCGTCAGCTGTATTACCCTCTCACATGAACAACAAGTCGATAGAATGAAGTATCTTTCGGGTAACCACATATGATAAGATGCCTCGGAGTACAGTATTTGACCACGGAGTTCGTGTTCTTTGATTACTCGACAGATCTTATCTCTTGTCCTCCGTGCCCTTTGTCTGTATCTCCTATCATATATCATCCCTTGATTTTAGTTCCGCAAACGAGACTTAAATTTGGATCTGCTCGCGACGCGTGGAGGTAGATGACGTCCGGGGGAGAAGCTCGGGTTTTCAGAGCACTAAGAACAGTGAGTACCCAGGCCCTTCGCAGTTGTGCCTCTGTTACCGGTTGAGCATCCACGCTCCACGCACTGTCTTGACGTGTAACAACCTTAGTTTATCTCCAATAACTACCGGGTTGCGAGGCGATGGTATGTACCCTTGTTTTCCGGAGGTTTGTGGAAAGTTCAGGCCTCAGGCCTCGGATATGCATCGCGGATGGGACCAGAGGACGTCATCATATTATCACGACTCCTCGATCAAGACACAAATATATTTGGCATCTCCGCTAGTAAATTAGGCTGCATAATATTTCGTTGGTTGGGAAGGCATTCCATGATGATCAATCCATCTGTTTCATGTCAACGTGATGGCATGCGCCGCGGAACAGGAAAAGCAGAACTGCGAAGGCCATACATCACTCGAATACTCCGAACCCTCGAGCTTCTCATCTGAGCGTCATCCAAACGTCAGAAAGCGACCCAAATTCAAGTCTCGTTGGCATGTTTTTTTTTGCAGAACCAAAGTCAAGGGGAGGTAGGACTCAGAGACAACGATTGCTATTGCTCACCTATGGGGTCGAAAAAAAAAAGTCCTGGTCTAGAACTGGCCTAGACAACATCTCTGAAGACCAATCCTCAGATACACCAAGACCTCTATTGTCAGCGCCCCTCCCCCATGCCTGAATTTCCCTTTCCGTGTCGTGAATACTTGGACATCTCGGGCGGTACGCACTCTGTCCTCGAAATGTCAGACAATTCTAACACAGCCCCTTGACAACAGACCACATAGGACTCTGATACATGACCTCGACGATGATTGCCTCCTTAGGGTGAAAGGAAAGGAGAGTCCTCACGTGACTTTGCGTTGGCTTCAGAGGGAAGACAAATTTCCTATAATTAGAAACCAGCTGGGGGCATTGTGACGTGTACCACTCGTGTACCAGCCTGAGGCTCACTACCTGGTCGGGGAATCTATCGCCTATCGCCGAGGCTCGATGGTTTCTTCTTAACTTAAATCATATCCCATATGCATCAGGATTCCTCCTTGGCTCCTTAATCCTCTTAGCGAGCCTTAGTGAGCCTAAAATAGTAGTTTAGGGCTTGCTAAGACATCTAAGGACTCGGAGCCAGAAGGTTTCCTGATGCCCGCCACTGGAACGCCAGAGCTGCAGCTGCCAGCAGCAATGGAATAACGTTGACCCCCGGCTACATGTATGGCTTGGATGAGCACTTTGGCTACGGCTATCCAGTGTCGTATCGGGGGTTTTGATTCCCGCTCTACTTCCTTCGTCGTCTCTCATCCGCGGTATGAGGCCGAGCTGACAGTACGTTGGCCAAGGGTGGATGGTTTAAAGTTGGTTGGGTGCCAGTGCGATACGATACATTCCCGCCCGACTCCTCTCCCTGTTCATTTCTCATGGCTACTTCAATCTCTCTCTCCCCTGAAAAGGAGAATACCTCTGACATCGTCAACAGACCGCGTGAAGATGACCGCGAGCAGAACCAGGCTGCGGACCCGAACGTCCTCCGGAGGGCGACTCTCAAGATAGATTTCTACCTCATTCCCATCGTTGGCCTATTCTGTGCATCCTTTCTGCCACTCGTCACACCTCCGACTGAGTCCTACCGCTAATTGTTTGCCTCTTGTACAGATCTCTTTTCATTCTTGGTGAGTGCACTGCTGCTGCACCTCTGGAAGCTTCATTGATGACCAAAACGCTTGCAGGATAGATCGTACGTGTCTCTAAGTGGTTCATCTATTTCTCTGACAAGGTCCAAAAGGAATATCGGTAATGCCCGAGTAGCCGGACTCACTAAAAGCCTCAACATGACGTCAACTCAGTTCTCGACTGCATTGTCTATTACTTAGTAGCAATCTCCACCTTTCCTGACATATCTTGACTGATTATCACAAAGTGTTCCGTACATTTTTATGGAACTTCCCATGAACTTACTCATGAAGCGCATCGGTCCCAATGTGACCCTCCCCGTTATGGTGGTCCTCTGGGGAGTAGCCTGTACATGCCAGGGTAGCCATTTTCCACTGTTTCCTTCCATCTTAGCACTCACCGCACAGACTAGGCGCCGTACATTCCTATCACGGCCTTCTAGTGTGCCGGCTCTTCCTCGGCGCCCTTTAGGGTATTATCCATTGGCATGGTTCTTCCAGAATACTGATACCGTGCTTCCTCAGGTGGCTTCGCACCTAGTGTCGTCCTCCTCCTCTCCTGCTTTTATAAACGTCATGCCCTGCAGCTCCGCTATGCCATGATGACCAGCATCGCCTCTCTTGCTGGCGTCTTCTCTGGCTTTCTGGCCGCAGCCATTCAACATCTCGATGGCAAGCATGGAATCGCAGGCTGGCAGTGGATCTTTATCGTTGTTCGTGCCCCTTTCATTCGTCGTATCTTACATATCATGGACACCTTCACTCAGGAGGGAGTTGCCACCATTGCCCTTGGTCTTTTTGCTTGGTATTTCATCCCCGCTTCACCTGGAACCATCAAACTTCTCACCGAAGAGGAGCACAAGGCATATTGCCAAGACCTTGTTGATGATTGGAGTGGTGACGCCGATACTGATGGCAAATATAAGGAGGAGTTCAGTTGGAGTGAAGTCACCAGCATATTCACAGATGCGCCGCACGTTCTTATGCTCTCAGTTGCATCGGGAAAAACCTCCTTTGCTAACGAGGCCTAGCAAGGCCTAGCGAGACATAGCCCTGAGATAATGAAACAGTAGTCAATGATACTCGAAATCAGCCAAGA
>Ga0307510_10006226_pt1 | contig 14234 bp, 13 predicted proteins | sample 12_EM_MG_FD_207224 | JGI IMG/M metagenome (GOLD analysis project Ga0307510, IMG submission 207224) | Populus trichocarpa ectomycorrhiza microbial communities from riparian zone in the Pacific Northwest, United States - 12_EM | ecosystem: Host-associated > Plants > Roots > Unclassified | place...
TGTCGTGGCGCCATCAGGCAGGCCGCTACGCCGCCCTGTATCGCGATGTCGTCGCCGCCCGCCGGAGCCCGTGAATATGCAGCACCGACCGATGACATCAAGGGTCCTCATCCCTCGTCTCCTCTTATCGCCTCAGAAACCGACCCGGCGCAGGAACGCGCGGCCGGCTGACAGATCACCAAGGATGCTGCCAGCGTTACGCGGATCCCGCTCCTGTTCGATGGTGATGTAACCGCCATAATCGAGTTCGGTCAGAAGCGCCCGAATCGCCGGGTAGTTGATGCTGCCAGAGCCGATGGGGCACATGACTCCCTTCGCGCAAGCATCGAAGAAACGGATGCGCTCGACCATCACTTCGTCGAACACCTTCGGGTCGATGTCCTTGAAATGGATGTAGTCCAGCCGCTCCCAATAGCGGCGCAGGGTTTCCACCGGGTCCATCCCCGCATAAGCGGTATGGCCGGTGTCGAGACATAGCCCCACCACCTCGGCCGGAATATCCGCAACGATGCGCTCGACTTCATCGGCGAATTCGATGTGTCCGCCGGCATGGGGATGGATCACCGCGCGCACGCCGTATGTGTCACGCGCCAGTTCGGAGATGGCGCGGATATTGGCGACCATGCCCGCCCAGGCGGCGGGGTCGAGACGTTGGGCACGGTCGGAATGGCCCGCGGCGTAGTCGCGCGCATCGTGCCCCCAATCCATCACCGTGAGATAGGGCGCCGGAAACCGCTGGCCCGCATGGGTGTCGGGCCTCGGCAGTGCCGTGATCAGGGCGCAGATCTCGTCGGTCTGGCGCAAGAGACTTGCGCGGTTCTCCGGTGCGACGAGATTGTCGAAAATGGTGCCGGCAACGATTCGGAGGCTCCGTTTATCGAGCGCGTCAGAGACGCGCGCCACGTCGAGCGGCATATAGCCGTAGGGGCCAAGTTCCAGCCCGCCGAAACCGGCCGCGGCCGCCTCGTCGAGCACCTTTTCCCAATGCGGCAAGTGCGGGTTCGAAACGTCATCGACCCCCCAGCAGCAGGGCGCGCACGTCATAGTAATCGGATTGCTCATTGCTCTCTCGCAAACAGAGTGCGCACAGAATATGCGCGCCGGTGATTGATCAGCGGCTGATGGTGGCCCGGAGCGCGTCGATGGAGGATTGGATCCCTGCTTCGGTCGACATGGTGAAATCTTCCATCTCGAGGCTGACCCAGTCGTCGTATCCCGTCATGCGTACGACCGAGAAAAACTCCTTCCACCATTGCAAGTCATGGCCCGCACCCACGGCGACGTAGTTCCACGCGCGGTTCGCCACGTCGGTGACTTCCCGGAGTTCGAGCAGGCCATTCACATCGGCAAGGCCGCGTTCGATGCGGGTATCCTTGCCGTGACAATGGTGGATCGCCTCACCCAGCGCGCGGGCAGCGGCGATCGGGTCCGCGCCCATCCACATCAGATGAGAGGGATCGAGGTTCATGCCGACCTTAGAGCCGACTTCGTTGCGCAGGCGGAACAAGGTCTCCGGGTTCCAGACGAGCATCGCCGAGAAATTTTCGAGCGCGTATTTTTCAACTCCCACCTCATCGGCCAGTTTGACCAGGCCATGCCACAACGGGAAGGCACGATCTTCCCACTGGTAACGGTCGCGCTCAGGCATCTCGTCGGGCCAGCTCTTGGTATAGACGAGCCAGTTGGGCACCATGTCCCCGGGCGCGGCCTCGGGAAGACCGGACATCGTCACGATCTTCTTGACGCCGATCTCGCCCGCAAGCCGGATGGTGTCCTCCATTTCCTTGCGGTGACGTTTGCCCATTTCACCGGGATCAAGCGGGTTCGCCGAGCAGTTGAGCGCCGCGATTTCGAGACCACGCGCCGCGATCTCTTTCAGCCTGGTCTTCAGAAGCGCCTTGTCGGCCAGGAGCTCGTCGGCGCGGAAATGCGGCGCGCGGGACCAGCCTCCGCCGGTCATCTCGATGCCTTCGACGCCGAGTTTGACGCATTTGTCGAGCATGTCCGTGAAGGAGAGATCCGCCATCACGTCGGTGCAGATCGAAAGTTTCATGCCGTTTCTGTCCAAAAAGGGCGCGCACCAAGCCGCGCACCACGGGGATGAGGAAGTTATCGAAAATCGACCCAGACGGAGCCTGCGTCGGCGGAGCGGACGCAGTTTTCCAGCCAGCGCACACCTTCGGTGCCGGCTTTGATACCCGGGTAATGGTGGGTTTTGAGGAAGTCTTCGTCGCCGCGATTTTTTGCGTCGACCGCCTGCGCGATCCACAGGTAGATATTGGCCCAACTGTCGCCGAGCCCTTCGGCGTGCAGCGCGCCCATACGATCGACGGCGAGACTTTCCTGTTCGAGGTAGGACATTCCGTGGTGAAGCGTGCGGTTCGGCTCACCTTGCACGTCGTAGATCAACTGGTCGGGATGGGCATCGGACCATTCGACGGAGGCTTTCGAACCGACGAACCGGTAGCGCTGGGACCCCATATTGCCTGCGTTCACCGAGGACACCCAAAGCCGGCCACGGGCGCCGTTATCGTAGTGAGTGAGCACGGTTGCATGGTCTTCGAGCGGCGCGCGGGTAGCAATGAAAGCTTTGCGATCGCAGAGCAGCTTTTCGATCTTCATATGGGGAAGAACGATCTCGGACAGGTAATGAAGATGCGTGCCAATATCGCCCAGAACGAAGGTCGGGCCCGAGGTCGCCGCGTTGGTACGCCACCTCTGCGCTTCCGAGGCATCGGTATCATCGCCCGAGTTGAAGCCATGGGTGTATTGCAGATCAACGATGCGGATTTCGCCAAGCATCCCTTTGGCGACCATCGCCGCCATCTGGTGGACCAGCGGGTGCCCGGTGAAACCGTAGGTCACGCCGACAATCCGTGATTTTTTCTCCGCCAGGGCAGAAATTTCCTCGCATTCGGCGACGGTGAAGAAGAGCGGCTTTTCGCAGATCACGTGGAGGCCAGCTTCGAGGCAGGCTTTGGTGATCTCATAATGAGTGGAGTTCGGCGTGGCGATGGAGACCACTTCAATGCCATCCTTGCGCAGGGCCTCCTTGGCGATCAGTTCGTGATAGTCGGCGTAGCAGCGTTCGCCATCGACGCCGATCTTCTCGCCGAAATCACGTCCACGCGCGACATCGAGATCGAAGGCACCACAGACGAGCCGATACGCGTTGTTGTCACGCAACGCTCCGGTGCGGTGCTTGTAGCCCACCTGGCCGGTGCGGCCGCCGCCGACCATGCCCCAGCGCAACGGGCGTTCGATCCGTTTTTCTCCGTTTAGCATCTTCATAACCTTTCAGATCAAGTCTCCCTTCCGCAGGCGCGGCGGGTTATTTCCAGTATTTGTCGATGTAGCGTTGCATCTCGGAACGCATGAACTTGCCGGACTCGTCGGCCTTGTCCTCCCAGGCAAAAACGCAGGCGGTCATGATGCCGTCGAAACCGATCTCGGCCAGGGTGCCGAAGAAGTCATCCCACGGCACTTCGCCCTGACCGATATTGAGATGCTGGTGTACCCGCGCCTGCGTGCCCGGCGGATTCAGAATATAGCGCAGTCCCGAGGAGGCCTTGTGATTGAAGGTGTCTCCCACATGCACGTGAGCCAGCACGTCGGCACATTCGCGCAGCATCGCTTTCGTATCGTCGCCGAAATAGAAGGTATGTGGCGCGCAGTAGAGAAACTTGACGTTCCTCGAATTGACCGTGCGGATAATATCGACCGCCGGCTGCAACGTTTCGCACCAGTCTTCGGGGTGCGGCTCGACATGCAGCATGATCCCCGCGCGCTCGAACAGCGGCACCAGCTCCTCCATCGAGCGCCACCAGGCATCCTCGCAGACTTCGATCATCGAGCCCGTATGGCAGCAGTAGCAGCCGCCCTTGTCGGGATGCGGACCACGGCCGAATTCCGAGTTCATCGTGTCCACTTCCAGCTCGACGGCGATCTCGATGGCCCGTTTCCAATGTTTGACGGCGGCCTTGCGTTCATCCTCGTCGTTCGAGGCCCAACGATACATTGGAAGGACCGAGGCGATGCCCACACCGCTGTCGCTGAGCGACTTCTTGAATGACTTCACCCGGTCGGGGAAAACCCGCGGCGCCTTGAACCATTCGAGGAAATCACCGCGAGGAGACAGCTCAATCCAGTCGTAGCCAAGCTCCTTCACCTTGAAGGGCAATTGCTCAAGCGGGAGATGGCGGTGCATGAACGGGTCGAGAGCTATTTTCATCGGTCGGACTCCAGATTTTAGACGCGGTCGACCCTTCAACCGCAGACGCCGTGGCGGCGGGCCGTTTCAGGGCCGCTCCAGCCAGGACGGCCGGAGCAAAAAGTCGTGCTACCCGACCAGCGGTGGAGGATGGCCTCGGTGGCTTTCCACATAGCTCTCGACCTCCGCTTCGAGTTCGGCCATTTGCTCGCCGCCAGCCATCAGGTCGGTGATCTCTTCACGACTTTTCTCACCCTTGCGGAAGTCGGCGGCCTTGGAGCCTCTGATGAGGACGGCGAAGTGGTTTCCAACCGTCAGGGCATGAACGACGTTGTGGGTGATGAAGATGACCGCGATGCCCTTCTGACGCGCCTGTAGAACGATACGCAGGACGTGAGCCGCCTCCTTGACGCCAAGTGCTGCGGTCGGCTCATCGAGGATCAGCACGCTGGCACCGAAGTAGACGGCCCTGGCGATCGCAAGGGCCTGGCGCTCCCCCCCTGACAGACTGCCGACGAGACGATCGCCATCGTCGATACGCGTGATCCCGAGCTGGCGCATCTCCTCGACTGCGATCTCGTTGGCCCGCTTGCGATCGTAGACGTTGAGTGGGCCGCAGCGCCGTGTCGGCTCTGCCCCGACGAAAAACGAGCGTCCGATGCTCATGAGCGGGAACGTTCCGCCGAACTGGTGGACGGTCGCAATCCCATGGTCGCTGGCGGCGCGCGGGCTGTCGAACGCGACGCCCTTGCCGTCCATCTCCATCGTGCCCGACGCCGGCTTGTGGACTCCGGACAGGATCTTGATGAGCGTGGACTTCCCCGCGCCATTGTCGCCGAGCAGGCACAACACTTCACCTCGGTTCACTTCGAGTGAAATATCGTGAAGCACGTCGATCGGGCCAAACGACTTGTTGATCCCAGTCAGCTTCAGCAAAGGCGATGTCATCAGCGGGCCTTGGTTTTGGTGCGGGGCGCGTAAGTCAACGCCATCATGCGGAAGGTATTGTTCATGAGCACGGCCAAGAGCAGCAGCACGCCGATGATGAGGCTGGCCCAGTTCGCGTCGAAGCCGGTGTAGAATATGCCCTGATTGACGATGGAGAATGTCAGCGTGCCCAGCACGATACCGACGACCGAACCATAACCGCCGGTGAGCAGGACGCCGCCGATGACGACCGCGATGATCGAGTTGAAGATAAACGACTGCCCCGCGGCTACCTGGGCGCTGTTATAGAGGATCGCCTGCGACATACCCACGAAGGCGGCGCACAGTCCGCTGCTCATGAAGAGCGCAATGGTGACCCGGTCCGTCGGGATACCGGCATTACGCGCGCTCACACTGTCACCTCCCATCGCGAGGATCCAGTTGCCATAGCGCGAGAAATTCAGGATGAAGCCGACGATCAGGACGACAGCGATCCACCAGAAGATGGTCACTTCAAACTTGCCGCCGACATAATCGCCCAGCAGTTGCTTGGCTATTGGTGCGCTCTTCAGCGCTACGCTCGTGCTCCCTGTCAGAATGACTGAAAAGCCGAGCGTCAGGCCTGCCACGGCGAAAAGCGTCGCCAGTGTGACGACGAAGGACGGCACTCTGGTGCGGATCACGAGCAGCCCGTTGATGAATCCGACGATGAGGCCAAGGCCCAAGGCCGCGAGAATCCCGACGACGATCGGTGCGCGGAAGTGGCCTGAGACAATGGCAATGGTCATTGAACTCGCAGGAAGCACCGAGCCGACAGAGAGATCGAGATGTCCGGCGATCATCAACAACCCTACCGGAAGCGCGATGATCCCAAGCTCGGAGGCGACGTTGAGCCAGCTCGCGGCTCCGCCGGCCGACACGAAGGTCTCGCCGCCAAAGACAGAGAAAAACGTGAAGACGGCGACGAGCCCGATCAGCGAGCCCATTTCGGGACGGCGCACGAGACTGCCAACCGAAGGTATCGAAGCAGGCGAGGCAAGCACTGCCGGCGCATTCACGGACGGTTGCTTAAGGGTTTCGGATTTCATGGAAGGGTCCCTGGCGTCATAGCCCGAACTGCAACGACTGGCGTCGGCTTCCGTCGGCGACAGCGTGGCGGGAGATGTTTGGCCCTCGGATTTACCCTCAGACCAGACACTCCGTCGGAAGGTAGCTAGCGAGCACCAGCCGCCGCGCCGGCCAATGTTGCGGCAACATTGTCCTTGCTGACGATGCCGGGTCCGGTCAGCACCGGTTTCGTCGGCAGGTCGAGCCCGTAATTGACGAACCCATTCACCAGCGACACAGCAAGATAGCCCTGCAGATAGGGCTGCTGGTCAATCGCAAACAGCTGTTTGCCGTCCTTGATGCGCGTCAGGCCGGTTTCGTCCATATCGAACGAGGCGAGCTTGACCTCGTCGCCTGCGCCGGCCTGGCTAACGCCGTTGGCGGCGCTGTTGGCGTCGCCGGCGCCGATCGTGATGAGACCATCAACGGTTTTGTCCTTGAGCAGGGCAGCCTTGATGGCTTCGGCGACTGCAGTGGGATTGCCAAAGCTGCTTGAGGGCAACGGCAGCTGGCTTGATTTGCCGCCATTCTTGGCGATGCCGTCAGCAATGCCCTTGCACCGGGCCTCTGTATTCGCGGCACCTGGGAGGGTATTGACGCAGAGGACATTCTTGGCGCCCTGCTTGCCGAAATACGTGCCGCCGCCAAGACCAGCCACGTATTCGTCGCTGCCGACGTAGTTGATCGCGCCGAGCTTGTTGGCTGCATCCATACCGCCGGAATTGTAGATGATCAGCGGAACACGTGCGGCGACGACCTCCTTGAAGGCATCATCCATCGCCTCGGGGACCCAATCCGGGCCGACGATGGCGTCGGGACGCTGGGCCAGCGCCGTCCGGATCAACTTCGCTGCGTCCGGGCCTAGATTGTCGTAATTCTGCGGACCCAGCCAGGTTACCGAGCCGCCCGTCGCCTTGGCAACCAGGCCTGCATCTTCGGCTCCCTTCTTAACCTTCGACCAGAACGGGTCGTCCGCCTTGCCGCCGATGACAAAGATTTTCGCCCCTTTGGTCTGAGCCGTTGCAGCTGTGGCTGTCATCGCCATCAGGGCCAATGCGGCCATCACTTTCGTGAAGGTCTTCACTCGCTTCATTCCGTTTCCTCCTCTTCCTACCCTCTGACGGGGTTCCAAGAATGCGTTCGATCTATATCGCGTGAAATGCGAGAAGGAATGACACTCTTCCACTGGAGCACCATTTTATGTCATTGAGTATCATTCAAGAATGACACGCGACGAGGGGGAGGCTTCGATGAACAGGCCCACAATCGCAGACCTGGCGAAGGCAGCCGGCGTAAGTCTGTCGACGGTGAATCGGCTTCTGCATGGCGCCCGTACGGTGCGCCCGGAAACAGTCGAGCGAATCCTGGAAACGGCAGAAAAAATCGGCTTTTACGGATTGGGCGCGCTGCGCGAGCGCAAGCGGGATAATTTGCCCCACCGGAATCTGGGCTTTCTCATGCAGCAGTCACGCCGGCCGCTCTACCAATTGTGGGCAGAGGGTATCACTGCGGCCGCGGCGCGGCGCGCCGATACCGTCATTGAGGCGAACGTGCTATTCGAGGACGACCTTGCCCCCGAAGCTGTCGCTACCAATCTGCTGCACCTTGGGGAACAGAGCGACGCAGTAGCTATCATCACTGCCGATCATCCATTGGTTAGTCAGGCAATCGACGAGTTGCGCACCAAAGGCGTTCCTGTTGTCGCCTATGTCACCGACCTGTCCGCTGCCAGCCGGGCTGGTTTTGTCGGCACCGATAATTGGAAGGCTGGCCGCACCGCGGCTTGGTTTGTCAGCCAGACTGCGCGGCAGCCCGGCGAAGTCTTCCCACTTATCGGCAGCAACCGTTACCAGTGCCAGGATATCTCGGATGCGAGCTTCCGTTCCTACATGCGCGAACACGCCCCGAACTTCAACGTGAGTGACACACTGCTGACACATGAAGAACCGGAGAATGCCTATGAAATCGTGCGCAAGCTGATCGAGGAAAAGCCGGACCTCAGGGGCATCTTCGTCAATGGTGGCGGCATTTCCGGCGTCTTACGCGCCATGCGCGAGCTGCCTTCCGAACGCAGGCGCGAAATTCGTATCGTCTGTCGGGACATCGGGCCCGAGACGCGCAAAGGGCTGAGCGAAGGTTTGATTACGGCCTCCTTGTGCCATCCGCTCGACAAGCTGCCACAAGAACTGATCGACGTGATGCTGCACTTGGTCGAGCGTACAGACACGGCGTCAATCGAACAGCGAATAGTCCCGTTCGACATCCTCACACCGGAAAGCATATGGACGTGAGTGCTTGGGGCCGACGATCACGCAACCCACGTTCGTCTCGTCTTCGTAACGCCAGGCGCAAGCCGGACCTCAGGGACGCGCAAAGGCCCACAGCGCGGATTTGGCGGCGCCGATTTCGATGGAGTCGCCGACCTTGGGGCACGTCAGTGCCGGAACCTCGATCCGAAGTTCGCCTGCCTGCGTGCGCACCAGTAGCGTACGCCGCGCGCCACGAAACACCGAATTCAGCACCTCGCCGCGCCACGCGGCGTCGACTTCCGCGGACGCGAAGCCTGCCCTGATATCCTCCGGCCTGACCAGAATGCGCACGGGGTCGCCGGGCGCAAAACGCTGATCGCCATAGGCGACGCCTTGCCAGCTCTCGCCCTGCACCCCGAGCTTGAATGAATTCGCGGCCGGCTCCACCGTCGTCACGGTGGCGTCGAGCAGGTTCGGCGCGCCAAAGAATGCCGCCACGGATTCGGAATTCGGACGCTGATAGATGTCCTGCGGCGGTCCGACCTGGAGAATCTTGCCGGACCGCATCAGCACCACGCGATCCGATAGCGCCATGGCCTCGTCCTGATCGTGCGTCACGTAGAGCGTGGTGATGCCGAGGCGCTTCTGGATTGAGCGGAATTCGTCGCCCATTTGCGCCCGCAGCCGGGCGTCGAGGTTGCTGAGCGGCTCATCGAGCAGCAGCACTTCGGGCTCGAACACCAGCGCACGGGCGATCGCCACCCGTTGCTGCTGCCCGCCCGACAGCGCCGGCGCCGGACGATCCGCAAAACGCTCCATCTCGACCAGCGTCAGCGCCTTTTCGACGCGCTCGCGGATTTCGCTTTCCGGCCGGCGGCGCACGCGAAGCGGATAGGCCACGTTGTCGAACACCCGCATGTGCGGCCAGATCGCATAGGATTGAAACACCATCCCGAGCCGGCGGCGGTCGGGCGCCAAATGAAGGTTCTGCGCGGGATCATTGACCACGCGCGCGCCGATCGAAATCCGTCCGCCTGTGGACTCCTCGAGCCCGGCCACCATGCGCAGCGTCGTGGTCTTGCCGCAGCCGGAGGGTCCGAGCAGGGTGACGAACTCGCCGGCATCGACCCGCAAATCGATTCCGTCGACCGCGACGAAACCGCCGAAGGCGCGCGAGACATTTTCGAGAACGAGTTCTGACACGGCAAATCCAGTCTAGAGGGTACTGATGTAGCGTTTGATCAGGCGCAGCTGAACCCAACGGAAGACGAACACCAAGAGCATCATCATCAGGCCGATCACGCTGACCGTCTCGGCCTGGCCGTTTTCCCACATCCGCAGCAGCACCACGGAAAGCACCTCGGAGCCGACCGAATAGAGCAGCACGGATGCGCTGAGCTCGCGCATGATGCCGAAGAAGGTCAGCACCCATCCGACGGCAAAGGACGGCCACGCCAGCGCGATCATGATCCGCCACAAGGTCTGCCACCAGCTCGCGCCGTGAACCCGCGAGCATTCCTCCAGATCGAACGACAGCTGCCGGTAGGCCGCCGACATCACGCGGACCGCGATCGGCGTTCCCAAGGCGACATAGGCAATCAACAACGCCCAGATGGTTCCATAGATCGAGATCGCCGAGGGCAGAAAGGCAAATCCCCAGAGGAAGCCCACCGCCAGCACCATGCCAGGCATCATCCACGGCAGCCACGCCAGCACGTCGATCAGCTGGCGACCGGCCCATCGCGTCCGCGTCGAGATGTAGGCGACGATGGCGCCGAGCAGCATCGTGCTCGACGCGCCGACGAGGCCCAGCAGGAAAGTGTTGCGGAAGGCCCGCCAGACTTCGCTGTTGCCCAGCACCGAGCGATAATGCTCCAGCGTCAGCATGTCCCATTGGTAGAAGCCGAAGAACTGGAAGAACGATCCCAGAATCAGCTGGCCGATCGGCAGCACGACACTGATCGCGAAAAACGCCACGCATAGCGCAAAGGTCAGCCAGCGCCACGCACCGAGATCGATCAGCCGCGGCGAATAGCCCTTTCCGGTCACGGTCTGGAAACTCTTGCCGCGCAACAGCCGCCATTGCCAGAGCACCAAAAGGAACATCAGCGCCATGATGGCGAAGCTCAAGGCGGTCGCGAACTGGTAATTGGCGATCGACTGGTGGTGGATCGAATTGTAGATCGCGGTGGTGATCACCTCGATTTTCGCCGGCGTGCCGAAGAACAGCGGCGACTCGAAGTTTTCCAGCCCGCGGATGAAGCTGAGCAGGAACGCGGTGACGATGGCCGGCATCATCAGCGCGAAGGTAACCTGGCGAAAGGTCCGCCACTGCGAGGCGCCGCACATCCGGCTGGCCTCTTCGAGCGCGGGATCCATGGCGCGGAAGGCCTCGACCACGAACAGGAACAGGAACGGCGTCGAATATTGCAGCATGTGCCAGACCACGCCGCCATAGGAATAGACGTTCACCAGCGCATCGTCAGACCCGGTGACCCAGCGCCAGGCCAGATTGATGACGCCGACCTGCGGGTTGCCGAGCATGCCCCACGCCATCGCGGTGAGGATCGGCGGCACGAAGAACGGCAGCGTGATCAAGACCTCCAGCGCGCCGCGCGCCGGCGTATTGGTGCGGGCGATGATCCATCCGAACAGCACCGCCAGCGCCAGCGATATGACGGTCTTGAGCAGCGAGATGCCGACGGTGTTGGCGAACAGCAGCGCGGTCGGCCAGGTCAGCACCTGGCGGTAGCCGGACAGGTCGAAACTTCCGGGGATGCCGGGCGGCGTGGTGTGCAGGCTGCCGTACAGCAGCATCGACAGCGGGTAGAGCGACAGAAAAGTGAGCAGCAGGATCAGCGCCGCAACCGCCAGCCGCCGCGGCAGCTTGCCGTCGCGCAGGCCTTGCAGCCGGCTCGGCGGCGCAATCGCCGGACGTTCGATCTGTTGCGACGAGAGCGAGGTCATCGAGGAATTACTGGTAAAGCTTCTTGGCGAGTTCCATCATCGCCGGACGCTCCTCCAGCAGCGCCGGTCCCATCAGCTTGGCGTTGGCGAACGGCTTGGCATCGTCATTGGCGCGGTCGGCGACGCCTTCGACCACCGGCAGCATCCAGCCATTGGCATAGAGCAGTTGCGAGTCCTGTTCGAGGAAGTGGTCGATCAGAAGCCGCGCGGCGTTGGGATGGGCGGCATTCTTCAGCATGGCGAATTCCATCATGGCGTAGGGCGCACCCTCCTTCGGGATCACCACCTTGACCGGAAGTCCCTTCAGGTCGGAGGCAAAGGCGAATATCTGCGGCACATAGATCGGGTATTCGCCGCGCGCCACCCGCCGCGCATCGTTGCGCAGGTCGCGGCTGAACACCGGCTTCTGTTCGGCGAGCTTTTCGTTGAAGCTGGCGCCGAGCTTCTTTTGCAGGATGGCGAACATGGTATTGCCGCTGCCGAGCGGGCGCATGTCGTCGGAAAGGATCTTGCCCTTCCACCTGGGATCATTGAGATCCTCCCAGCTCTTCGGCTCGTCCTCCGGCTTGACCAGTCTTGTATTGACCAGGATTCCCATCGGCTGGACGTAGGCGGGAACGCTGACCTCGGTCGCCTTGAAGGGGGCGCGCAAATTCTTGACGTTGGGAATGGCGCCGATGGCCTGGATGTAGTCGCCGCCCTTGCGCTGTTCCTCGATCATGGTGGTGGTGATGATCTCGGTATCGCCGAGGAAGCGGCCGGCGGCCTGCTCGGTCCGCACCCGCTCGGCGAGTTCGCTGGCGCGCAGATCGAGGCTTTCCACCTTGATGCCGTATTTGGCCTCGAACGATTTCAGAACCGCCACATAATACGGCGCCCCCAGCGCCATGCTGTAGACGACGACCTTGCCCTCTTTCTTGGCGGCGGCGACGACGGAATCCCAGCCGGCGTCCTGCGCCGACGCCGGCAATGCGAGACCGGCCAGAAGAACGCCAAGCCCGACCGCCCATCCGGCACGCTTTGATTTCATCGGCACGTCTGCTCTCCCTGTATCTTATTGCTTTGCGACGGGCCGCCTTGACGCGACCTCTAGACTTCGATCACCACATATTGCCGCTCGATCGAAACCGGAAATGTCTCGGCTCGAAGCAGCGTCTCCTCGACCAGTGCTGCGCCCTCTTCCACTTTCAGATCGAAGGCGCGAACCTTGGTACGGCCTGGATCGCACCAGGATTTTCCGGTGCGCAGGTCGAATTCCCAGCCATGCCAGGGGCAGCGCACCATTTCGCCGGGCCGGCTGAGTTGATAGGAGCCCGGCCCGCTGGATTCCGCGAGGCCGACCACACGGCCCTTGCACAGCGACGCGCCTTCATGCGGACAGCGGTCCGCAATGGCGAAGAACTCGCCGCCGACGTTGAAAATCCCGATGTCGCGGCCCTGCACATGCACCAGTCTGCGCTGGCCCGGGGCGATATCGTCCACGGTTGCCACGACGTGACGCGCCATCAGGCGATCCCGTAGAACGCATGGGCATTGCCATAGAGCAGCTGGTCGCGCTGCGCCTCGCTGAGCGGCGCCTTGAAGGCGTGGCGTGGGTCGTCGAAATCCCAATGCGGATAATCGGTCGAGAACAGCAGGCGGTCCCAGCCGATGCGGTCGAACAGATCGATCAGCTGCGACGCGCGGCCCGGCTCTTCCATCGGCTGCGTGGTGAACCAGACGTGCTCGCGGATATATTCCGACGGGCTGCGCTTGAGATGCGGCACTTCGCTGCGCAGCCGCAACCAGTGCTTGTCCATCCGCGCGCTAAACGACGGGATCCAGCCGAGCCCGCCCTCCATGATCACGACGCGCAGGGCCGGAAACCGCTCGAACACCCCTTCGAAAACCAGGCTCGACAGCACCGACTGCATGGTTTGCGCGACGGCGTGATGCTCTTCCATGTAGTAGGACGGCATGCCGCCGCCGGTCGACGGATGACCGTTGGTGCCGCCGACATGAACCGCGATCGGCAGATTGTTGCGCGCCGCGGCCTCGAAGATCGGCCAATAGCGGCGGCGGCCCAAAGGTTCGTCGGTTCGCGGCAGCACCAGCACCTGGGTGAAATTCGGGTCCGACGCCCGGGCCTCGATTTCCGCGACCGAGCCCACGGTGTCTTCCTGGGCGATCAGGATCGACGCCCGCAGCCGCGGCTCGTTCTTGACCCAACGCTCGACCTGCCAGGTGTTCATCGCCTGGGTCAATGCCACCCCGAAATCCAGATTGCGCTGGCTGCCGGGATTCCAGCGCAGCGGAATCAGCATGCCGAAGGCGACGCCGTTGGGATCCAGATGCTGGCTCCGCATCAGCGTCAGGCTGGAGCCCGGCGGGCCGCCCTCGTCCGGATAGGCGTCGACACGGGCCGCATCCGGCGACATCCGTGGATGGGTCAGCGCCTCGGAAAAGGCGTGGCGCAGATGACTGCCATAGACCGTCAAATGCTCGATCCATTTTTTGGCGAGATAAGGATGCACCTCGGTCCAGGCATTCATCGCCGGATGAATGTCGCAATCGATCACCCTCAGTTTCGCTTCCGCGGGCCGGCCGCGATCGAGCTCGAGCGTGCTCATGCGTTCACCTCCATGGCGCCGCCGGCCTTGGCCAGGCGCGGATAGGTCGCCAGCGCGTTACCATACAGGATTTTCTGAAAGACCGCCTGCGAAAGCCCCGACGGCAACACCGCGTCGCCGTCGAATTGCCAGTGCGGGTAGTCGGTCGAGAACAAGAACAGTTCG
>Ga0307510_10006227_pt1 | contig 14233 bp, 12 predicted proteins | sample 12_EM_MG_FD_207224 | JGI IMG/M metagenome (GOLD analysis project Ga0307510, IMG submission 207224) | Populus trichocarpa ectomycorrhiza microbial communities from riparian zone in the Pacific Northwest, United States - 12_EM | ecosystem: Host-associated > Plants > Roots > Unclassified | place...
CACCCTCGACTACGTCAGCACCGGCCGCGCGGGCCTGCGCGTGCAGCTCTCCGCCCGCCCGCACGAGGCCGACCACTTCGGACGCCGCACCTTCGAGCCGATCAGCCTGGAGAGCCTGCGGACCGAGGCCGGACAGGAACGGCTCTCCGAGCACTTCGACGAGGCCGCCGACTACATCGAGGTCGTGCGCCGCCTCTGGGACAGCTGGGAGGACGACGCCGAGATCCGGGACATCGCCACCGGCCGCTTCGTCGACCGCGACAAGCTGCACTACATCGACTTCGAGGGCCGCCACTTCAGCGTCAAGGGCCCCTCCATCACACCTCGCCCGCCCCAGGGCCAGCCGATCGTCAGCTCCCTCGCCCACCAGACCATCCCGTACCGGCTGGTTGCCCGCGCCACCGACGTCGGCTACGTCACCCCGCACGACACCGACGACGCGCGGGCGATCGTCGCGGAGATCCGCGCCGAGCAGCAGACCGCCGGACGCGCCGACGAACTCCTTCACATCTTCGGCGACTTGGTGGTCTTCCTCGACGACGACGAGGCCACGGCGGTGGCCCGCCGCGAACGCCTCGACGCCCTCGCGGGGCAGCCGTACACCAGCGACGCCCGCATCTTCACCGGTACCCCCGCCCAACTCGCTGACCTACTCCAGGAGTTGCAGGCGACAGGCCTGACCGGCTTCCGGCTGCGGCCCGCCGTCGCGGGGCACGACCTCCCGGCGATCACCCAGGGGCTGGTTCCCGAACTCCAGCGCCGGGGCGCCTTCCGCCAGGCCTACGAGGCCGACACCCTGCGCGGCCTACTGGGGCTCGCCCGCCCCGCCAACCGCTACGCCGCTGCCGCAGCCACCGCCTGAGCCGGAGGGACCGTACGACATGAGCAAGCCCCTGAAGCAGATCCACCTGGCCGCCCACTTCCCCGGTGTCAACAACACCACCGTGTGGAGTGACCCCGCGGCCGGCAGCCACATCGAGTTCAGCTCCTTCGCGCACTTCGCACGGACCGCCGAACGCGCCAAGTTCGACTTCCTCTTCCTCGCCGAAGGGCTGCGGCTGCGCGAACAGGGCGGAAAAATATACGACTTGGACGTGGTCGGCCGCCCCGACACCTTCACGATCCTCGCGGCGCTCGCCGCCGTCACCGAACACCTCGGCCTGACCGGCACCATCAACTCCACCTTCAACGAGCCGTACGAGGTGGCCCGCCAGTTCGCCAGCCTCGACCACCTCTCCGACGGCCGTGCGGCGTGGAACGTCGTCACCTCCTGGGACGCGTTCACCGGCGAGAACTTCCGGCGCGGCGGCTTCCTGCCGCAGGACGAGCGGTACTCCCGGGCCAAGGAGTTCCTGGCCACCACCAACGAACTCTTCGACTCCTGGCACGGCGACGAGATCCTCGCCGACCAGGCGACCGGCACGTTCCTGAGTGACGCCAAGGCCGGCGCCTTCGTCCACCAGGGCCAACACTTCGACATCCACGGCCAGTTCAACGTCCCGCGCTCCCCGCAGGGCCGCCCGGTGATCTTCCAGGCGGGTGACTCCGACGAGGGCCGCGAGTTCGCGGCCTCCAGCGCGGACGCCATCTTCAGCCGGTACAGCACCCTCACCGAGGGCCAGGCCTTCTACACCGACGTCAAGTCCCGCCTCGCCAAGTACGGCCGCAGGTCCGACCAGTTGCTCATTCTCCCGGCCGCGACCTTCGTGCTCGGCGACACCGACGCGGAGGCCGAGGACCTCGCCAAGGAGGTACGCCGCCAGCAGGTCAGCGGCGCCACCGCCCTCAAGCACCTGGAGTTCGTCTGGAACCGGGACCTGTCGTCCTACGACCCGGACGGCCCGCTGCCCGACATCGACCCGGACGTCAGCGACAACCACATCTCCAAGGGCCGGGCCCAAGTCCGCATGTACCGCGACCCGTTGGCGACCGCCCGCGAATGGCGTGAGCGGGCCGCCGCCAACAAGTGGTCCATCCGCGACCTGGTCATCGAGACCGGCAACCGGCAGGCCTTCATCGGCTCCCCGTCCACGGTCGCGAAGACCATCAACGACTTCGTGCAGGCCGACGCCAGCGACGGTTTCATCCTCGTCCCGCACATCACCCCGACCGGCCTCGACCCGTTCGCCGACAAGGTGGTCCCGCTCCTCCAGGAACAGGGCGTCTTCCGCACCGAGTACGAGGGCCCGACCCTGCGCGACCACCTCGGCCTCGCCCACCCGGACGAGGTGCGCGAGGAACGGGCGGCATCGTGAAGTTCCTCGCGATCACCCTCATCGTCCACCGCCCGGACCCGACCACGGGCGTCCAGAAGCCGACGCACCAGCGCTTCCGCGAAGTACTCGAAAACGCCGTGCTGGCCGAGGAGTTGGGCTTCGACGGCTTCGGCGTGGGGGAGCGGCACGAGCGGCCCTTCATCTCCTCCTCGCCGACCGTCGTCCTCAGCCACATCGCCGCGCTCACCCGCCGCATCCGCCTCTTCACGGCGGTCACCACGCTGAGCCTCCTCGACCCGGTCAGGGCCTACGAGGACTACGCCACGCTCGACCATCTCTCCGGCGGACGCCTGGACCTGATCATCGGCAAGGGCAACGGCACCGCCCAGCGCGAGCTGTTCCACGTCACGCCCGAGGACCAGTGGGAGCGCAACGCCGAGAGCTACGAGGTGTTCCGCCGGCTCTGGCGCCAGGACAAGGTGACGGCGAAGACCCGCTTCCGCCCGGAACTGAAGGACGCGGAGGTGTGGCCGCGGCCGTACCAACAACCCGTCCGGGTCTGGCACGGCAGCGCGACGAGCAAGGAGAGCGTCGACCTGGCCGCCCGCTACGGCGACCCGCTGTTCTCCGCGAACGTCACCAACCCCATAGAGCCCTATGCCGAGTTGATCCGCTACTACCGGGAGCGCTGGGAGCACTACGGCCACGACCCGGCGGACATCGCGGTGGGCGCGGGCACGGCCGGCCTCTACGTCGCCCCCACCACGCAGGAGGCGCTGGCCGTCTACCGGCCGATCTTCGAGAGCAACCTCGCCTTCCAGAGACAGGTGGGCCTGCCCATCGTCTTCGAGACCCTGGAGGACTACGTCGAGCGCAGCTCCGCACTGATCGGCAGCCCACAGCAGGTCATCGACAAGGTGCACCGCTACCACGAGCAGTTCGGCCACACCGTGCTCCATCTGCACGCGGACGCAGGCGGCTTGACGGACCGTCAGCACCGGGACTCGCTGGAACTGTTCCAGTCGGCGGTGACTCCCGTGCTGCGCAAGGATATTCCCGACCCGCCCTTCGCCTGGGGGCCGGTCCTGCCCGAACCCGTCGCCGCCGACCACTGAGGAATGAGTGAGCACATGTCTCCCGGCATCCCCCTCGGCGTCCTCGACCTGGTCCCGATCTCCTCCGGCTCCACCGCGCCCGAGGCCCTGCGCAACTCCATCGAACTCGCACGCAGAGCCGAGGAGTTCGGATATGTCCGCTACTGGTTCGCCGAGCACCACCTCAACCCGGGCGTCGCGGGCACGTCCCCCGCGGTCGTCCTGGCCCTGACCGCCGCCGCGACCTCCACGATCCGGCTCGGCTCCGGCGCCGTACAACTCGGCCACCGCACCGCGCTGTCCACGGTCGAGGAGTTCGGCCTGATCGACGCGCTGCACCCCGGCCGCTTCGACCTGGGCCTCGGCCGCTCCGGCGGCCGTCCGTCGCCCCCGCTGCCGACGGCCACCCCGATCGTCGACGGCCGGGCCCCCAACGGCCTGCGCATCCCGCCCCGTTTCTCCTTCGAGCGCCTCCTCGGCTCACCCCGAATCGCCCTCCAGCGCAAACTGCTCCTGCTGCCCGACGCCAAGTCCCAGGACTACGGCGAGCAGATCGACGACGTCCTCGCCCTGCTGGCCGGCACCTACCGCTCCCCGGAGGGCGTCGAGGCCCACGTGGTACCGGGCGAGGGCGCCGACGTCGAGGTGTGGATCCTGGGCAGCAGCGGTGGCACCAGCGCCGAGGTCGCGGGCCGCAACGGCCTGCGCTTCGCGGCGAATTACCACGTCAGCCCCGCCACCGTCCTTGAGGCGGCGGACGGTTACCGCGCCGCGTTCCAGCCCTCCGACGCCCTCGACAAGCCGTACGTCAGCGTCTCCGCCGACGTCGTCGTCGCCGAGGACGACGCCACGGCCCGCGAACTCGCCACCGGCTACGGCCTGTGGGTGCGCTCCATCCGTACGGCCGAGGGCGCCATCCAGTTCCCGACACCGGAGAAAGCCCGCGCCCACGTCTGGACCGACGAGGACCGCGAACTGGTCCAGGACCGCATCGACACCCAGTTCGTCGGCTCACCCGGCCGGGTCGCCGACCAACTCGAACAGCTTCAAGAGGCCACGGGCGCCGACGAGTTGCTCATCACGACCATCACCCACGACCACACGGACCGGGTGCGTTCCTACGAACTCCTCGCCCGGGAATGGGGCCGCCGGGGTCACTCCGCCCAGTCGAACTGATGCTCCGGAGTCCCCACCGACCGCCCGTACGCGACCACGTGTTCGCCCCCGAGGGCGAAGGTGGCCTACCAGCCGTTGTCCGGCTCCATCGCGTGGGCAAGCGCCTCCGCGATCGGACCGCACTGGGAACCGACCGGCTCTCTGTCATGATCGATGCCATGGCCGTCCGTATCGAACCCGCCGACGTCACCGACCTCCACCAGGTCCTGGAGGACCACGCACGCTACTGGGGAGTGCGTGACCTCCGCGCCCTCCATGTCACCGCGCTGGTGCAGGAGTTCGGGTCCACGTGTCTGGTCGCCCGGGCCGTCGACGGCATCCGGGGATATCTCTTCGGGTTCGTCACGCCCGACCACACCGGCTATGTGCACCTGGTGGCGACGCGGGACGACGCGCGCGGTGTCGGTCTCGGACGGAGCCTCTACGCGGCCTTCATCGAGGCTGCCGGGCGGCAGGGGGCTGTTCGTCTCAAGGCGATCACCTCGGTCACCAACGAGGGTTCGATCGCCTTCCACCGCACCCTCGGTTTCGACGCGCGCACCGTGGAGGACTACGACGGCCCGGGCCGGCCCCGCGTCGTCTTCACCCGTGAGCTGCTGCCCCGCTAGCGCCGCACAGGTCCAGCAGGCGCCGTCCGCTCTCCCCGGCGAACCACTCCGCGTGGCCCACGTAATACTCGTACGCCAGCCGGGTGTTCTCCGCCGACCGCGTCACGCCGTGGAAGTAGCCCAGCTCGGAGAGCGCGAACTCGGCGTGCACCAGAGGGAGTAGAGCAGGGAGCGCCTTCGACTCGGCGGGGCTGAGCGGGCGTACCGACTGATAGCCGTCCAGGAGCGCGAGCGCGTCCGCCTCGCGGACCGGGAAACCGGGCTGGAGCCACTGGACCGTGTTGCGTTCGATGGCGGTGGCGAGGTCGTGCACGGCCGTCGTGCGGTCGCTCATGCCGAAGTCGAGGGCCGTCGCGACCGAACCGTCCTCGTTCCAGAGGAGGTTGGACGCATGCCAGTCGTTGTGGGTCCAGAGAAGGGGGAGGTCGGAGAGGTGCGGGGCCAGCTCCTCGTGCAGCGGGAGCAGGACACGCCTGGTGTCTTCGCGCCACGGGAAGTCCGCGAGCGCCTTTGCCAGTTGGGGGCGATCCTCCACGTAGCGCTCCAGCTCCGCCTGTGGATCGGCCGAGGCGAACACCGTGAACGACGCGACCAACGGCCGCACTTGACGGCGCGGCGCGTCGAAGCCCTCCGCCGCCAGGTGCAGGCGGGCCAACGCCTCGCCCGCTGACCTCGCGTGGGCGGGGGAGCGGAACGGGGACCAGGACAGGGCGTCGCGATAGAGGTCCGTGCCGGTTCCGGCCGAGTGGACCTCGTACGTCCACTCGCCGCGTGTCGCCGCGTCCAGCACCTCGACCACCGGTGCGCCGCCCAGCCGTAGATGACGCAGGAAAGCGTGCTCCTCCGTCAGTCCTTCGAGCGTACGGACCGTGGTGTGGTGGCGTTTCACGAACAGGCGGCGGCCCGACCGTTCGACCACGGCCGCCGCCGACAGGGGGCGGGGGCTGCGCCAGATCACCCGGGCCGGGCCGACGATGTCCGTGACCTCGGTGTCCGTCAGGGGTGGCCAGTCGGGGGCGACCGGGTCGGTGCCCAGGCCGTGGGTGAGGTGTGAACTCATGCTGTGTGCACCGCCGTTGTGCCGCGCAGGGAGTCCAGGACGCGGCGCTCGGTCGCGGCGAAGTCCGGGTCGGTGAAGTCGTCGGCGCCGCGTGGGCGGGCCAGGGGTACCTCGACGCGGTCGACGATCGTGGCCGGTCGGGGCGACAGGACGTGCACGGTGTCCGCGAGCAGGACCGCCTCGCGGATGTCGTGGGTGACCAGGACCACCGTCCAGCGGTGGCGTTGCCACATGTCGGCTAGCCACAGCTGCATCTCGGTCCGGGTGAGGGAGTCGAGCGCGCCGAACGGCTCGTCGAGCAGCAGGACCGGTCGCTCCAGAACCACCGTGCGCAGCAGGGCCGCTCGCTGCCGCATACCGCCGCTGAGTTGGGACGGGTACGCCTTCTGGAAGCCGTCGAGGCCGAAGTCCACGAACAGCGCGTCGGCCCGTCGTCGTGCCTCCTTCTTCCCGACTCCCTGTGCCTCAAGGCCCAGTGCCGTGTTGTCGAGGACGGTCCGCCAGGGGAAGAGGAGGTCCTTCTGTGGCATGTAGGCCACCTTGCCCGACTCCACCCCGGCCGGTTCGCCCTCCACCAGGACCCGGCCGGTCGTGGGGCGGTCCAGCCCGGAGACCAGGTTGAACAAGGTGCTCTTGCCGCTGCCGCTCGGGCCGATGACGGCCGCGAACTCGCCCCGTTCCACAGCGAGTTCGAGATCCCGCAGAACCTCCAACCGCCCGAAGGACTTGCCGACGCCCTCGATACGCAGACTGCTCATGACGACGTGTCCTCCTTCAACGCTCGCTCCCACGGGAGTACCAGCCGTTGCAGCAGATAGGTCGCCCCGAACAGGGCGATGCTCAGCGCGGCCGTCACCGCGACCGCCGCGAACACCAGGTCCGTGCGGAAAGCGCTCTTCTGCGCCTGCATATAGATGCCGAGGCCCGCCTCCGCGCCCGCGTACTCGGCGAAGACGGCGCCGACGACGGCGTAGGTGATGCTCACGCGGAGCCCGGCGAAGAAGTACGGCATCGCGCTCGGCACCCGGACCAGCCGGAACGTCCGCCAGCGGCCCGCGCCGAGCGAACGCAGCAGCCGCATCGCCTCGCGGTCGGTCGCCGCGAAGCCCGCCGCGAGGTTGGCGGCGAGCGGGAAGAACGTCGTCAGGGTCACCACCAGCATTTTCGGCAGCAGCCCGAAGCCGAACCAGATGATCAGCAGGGGTGCCACGGCGACGATCGGGATGGTCTGTGAGGCGACGAGCAGCGGGTACAGGCCCCGGCGGGCCGCCGAGGAGAAGTCGAGGAGCACGGCGACCAGCCAGGCCGCCGCGAACGACAACGCGAAGCCGAGCAGTGTCTCCTGGAGGGTCGGGAGCGTCTGGTCCCACAGGTCCTGGCGATTCAGCCAGCCCTGTTCCACGACCCGGGCGGGGGAGGGGAGCGTCGTGGGGTCGACTCCGGCGGCGGTGACGTAGAGCTGCCAGCCGCCGAGGACCACGGTCAGGACGAGGAGCGGCGGCCACAACGACCGCAGAAGCGGCCTCACTTGGCGTCCGGGAGGTACGCGTTGGTGAAGAACGTCGACGCCTTGGGGGCGGACGTCAGCTTCTTACCGTTCGCGTCGACGAGCAGGCCGGCCTTGTACTCGAAGTCCGCGAAGGCCTGCCAGCGCTCCGCGCTCTGCGTGCCGATCGAACCGTCCGTGCCCTTGTAGTACTCCTTGGCCAGCAGCGCCTCGCTCTCCTTCACCAGCTTGGTGTTGGTGAGCACGCTCTTGTTCTCCGAGATGAGCAAGTCGGCTGCCTGGGACGGGTGTTCGGCCGCGTAGCGGTAACCCTTGTCGACCGCGGCCAGGAACTTCTTCGCGACCTCCGGGTTCTTCTTCAGGAACTGGTCCGAGGACGCGACGAGTGTCGAGTAGATCGCCGGGAAGCCGTAGTCGGAGAGCTGGAAGTTCTTCAACGGCTTGCCGCTCAGCTTCGCCTCCAGGCCCTCCCAGGTCGGCATCGGCATCGCGAAGTCCGCCTTGCCCGCGTAAAGCGCCGCGTACGCCGAGGTGTTGAGGGTGACCTGCTTGAAGTCGCCCTTGCCGCCCGCGTTCTGGATCACCTTCTGCAACAGCGGCTTCTCGTACGGGGCGCCGAAACCGGCGTACGTCCTGCCGTCCAGGTCCTTCGGCGAGGTGATGTCGTCCCGGTCGGCGCGCACCGCGATCGTCACGTCGGTCTTCTGCGTCACCGCGTAGACGGAGGTGATGTCCTGGCCGGCCGCGCGGGCGGTGGTGATGCCCTCCTGGTAGGAGATGCCGAAGTCCGCCTTGTGGTTGGCGATCAGGGTCTCGGGCGCGGTCGAACCGTACGGCACGATCTTCACGTCGATCCCGGCGGCCTTGAACCAGCCCTTGGCCTGGGCGACGTAGATGCCGGTGTGGTTGGTGTTGGGCGTCCAGTCCAGGGCGAGCGTGACGGTCGTGGTGCCGTCCTTCGCGGCGGCCGTGGAGTCGGCGGAGCAGCCGGTGACGGTGAGGAGGGCGGTCGCGGCTATGGCGGAGAGGGCGGTACGGCGATGCATGTCGGGTCCTTCGAGGGGTGGGAGGGCTGGCGGGTCGGGCCGGTCACGGCCGACACAGCGCGCTGCCCACCCTCATGAAGTCGATGGCGAGGCGCCGGGTCAGCGTCCGCGCCTGGCAGGCCAGGGCTCTCATGTGGCCACGTCCAGCAGGCCGTTGGTGAACGACCTCGCCCAGTCGCGGTCGTCCGGGATGGCGCCGTTCTCGGCGAGCCAGTGCGCGTACGGGCCCATCCGGCCCTCGTCGATCACACCCCAACGGCCGTCCGTGTCCGTCCAGGTGGGCGCGATCAGCGCCAGGGAACGGGCGATCAGCCGGCGCGGGAAGTACGGGATGACCCGCTCCAGCAACTCCAGGGTGGCGTCCGGCTCTTGGACGGCGGCCGCGTAGCCGCGAGCCGTCACGGCGAGGAAGTCCCGTACGAGGGAGGGGCGTTGAGTGAGCAGGTCCTCGTTCGTGCCGAGCAGGTAGCTGTGGTAGCGCGGAGCGCCGATCTCGTCGACCGGCCAGGTCAGCCGCTGCTCCTCGGGCAGATCGCCGCGCAGCGCGTCCCAGGACCAGTAGTTGCCGAAGGTCGCGTCCGCCTCGCCCGCCGCGATGTCGTCCACGGTCAGCTCACGCGCGCCGGCGTCCACGCCGATCACGGCGTCCGGGTCACCGCCGTCGGCCGCCACCAGGTGACGCACCATGGCCCGGCCGCGCGGGGTCGGGTTGTAGGCGATACGGCGGCCGGCCAGCTCGCGGGGACGCGTGATCCCCGTCGACGTCGTGGTCTGGATCGCCTCCAGACCCCGGTGATTGATCGCGGACACGGCGATCAGCGGCTGACCGTGCTCCGCGCGCCGGGCCAGCAGCCGGTTCGGCGGGAAGATCCCGAAGTCCACCTCGCCGCGGGCAAGGTACTCCAGCGTGTCACCGCGTCCCGGATCCTGGACCACCAGCTCGACATCCAGACCAGCCTCCTCGTACCAGCGGCGGGCGCGGGCGACGTACAGACCGGCTGAATTCGGCCACGGGTGGAAATAGTCGAGCATGACCCGTATGTGTGGCATGGGGGTACTCCGGGAGGTGCGCAGGCGTGACGGCGCCTGAAGGGAGGAGACGGAGGAGGGGTGCGCGGAGGCGGTGGATCAGTGCGTGCGACAACAACAGGAGCTGCGCGCCGAGGTGTTGACCACCGGGTGCTTGGGCTCGACTGCTGGGGACACGTGAACTCCTACGCGGGCGCTGAGGCGCGAGTGGTGCGGTCGGCGTCCCCATGGGGACCGGGCTCGACGAGCCGGTCCCAGACGCCCTCTCAGCCCAACCGGGTAGGGGCTCCCGCGTAGATGGCCGAACGATATCCGCACTACCCGGATCCTGTGCAAGCGTGGTCCGGAATCTGGGACGGGCGTGACCGAGGAGTGAGACGCCCAGCTCAAGGGCGTACGATCGGCCGCCATGACCTCCCTGCTGCCCGGCCCTCTGGTCGACGACACCTGGCTCGCCGCGCATCTCGACGATCCCCGGCTGGTCGTCCTCGACGCCACCGCGCTCCTGCCCTCGCCCCGCGAGGACGGCGACTACCGCTCCGCGAGCGGGCGTGGGACCTGGGCCGAACGGCACCTGCCCGGATCGCGACACGCCGACCTGACCGGCGACCTCTCCGACCACGACGCGCCGTACCACTTCGCCGTGCCGTCCCCCGAGGCCCTCGCCGCCGCACTGGCCCGGCTGGGCGTGGGGGAGGGCAGCGAGGTCGTCTCCTACGACAGCGGGGGCGGCATCTGGGCGGCACGGCTGTGGTGGATGCTGCGGGCGATCGGCGTACCGGCGGCCGTACTGGACGGCGGCCTGGAGGCATGGGAGACGGCAGGCCGTCCGCTGGCCTCCGGCGACGACACCGCCCCGGCGACGGCCGCGCAGGCGGGGCCTTCGACCGCCGCGTCCGCTGGTCCGTCCGGCGGGCCCATCGGGTCGGTCGGGTCCGTCGATCCGATCGATGCGTCCGCCGCTCCGGCCGGGGCTCCCGGACAGGTCCCGGCCGTCCGCCCCGTGACCCCCGTCGTACGTCCGGACCTGTGGGCCGGCATCGAGGACGTGGCCGCCATCAGCCGCGGCGAACGCCCCGGCACCCTGGTATGTGCGCTGCCCGCCGGGGGCTACGACGGCTCAGCCCCCACGCGCTACAGCCGTCGCGGGCACATCCCTGCGAGCCGCAGTCTCCCGGGCCGGGGTCTCCTCGACGAGGCCGGACGCGTCCTGCCCCCGGAGGAACTCGTGGCCAAGGTCGGCGCGGTCCTCGACACCGACGACTCACCGGTCGTCCTGTACTGCGGCGGCGGCATCTCCGCCGCGGGCGCCGCGCTCGCGCTCACGCTGCTCGGCCGTACGGATGTGTCGGTCTACGACGGTTCCCTGGAGGAGTGGTCCAAGGACCCCACGCGGCCACTGGAGTTGGGGAACTAGAGCCCGAAACCCCGTGAGGCCAGGGGAGTTGGAAGCGTTGAACGCAACGCTGTGGCCGGAGCTCGTATCCCTCCCCCGAAGGCTACGAACTCCGGCCGCTTCCCCCGGCGCCGGACAGTGGTCCGTCCGCCCGCGTGCGGCTGTACCCGTGCTGTTACCAGCACATCACCGCGGTGTCCCCCGACCTCCACGTGGAGTACAGGCGCACACGGACGAAGTAGCGGCGGCCCTTGACGAGCCTGACCTTGAGTGTTGCGTTGTGCGGCGTGCCCCCGTCGTCCTGCCCGGCGAGGAAGCGCGGTTCGCCGTCCCGCTCCTCGAAGACCACGACGACCGTGTCGCTGTCCCCGAAGGCGCCGACGGCGTACTCGCGCGTCTGCGTCGGTTCGACCGCGAAGTCGGCCTGCTCGCCCGGTCCCAGGCGCAGCGGCGCCGACCGGAACGGCACCAGCTCGGCCGGCCGGGGAGGGCCGGCGGGCGGGTACCAGCGCAGGACGAACTCCTTGTCGGAGGGGGAGAGACCGCCGTGCGGGTGCAGACCCGTGCGGTACTCCTCCGGCTCCAGGATCAGCCCCGACGCGAACGGGTACTCCATGACCGACTGCGGGTCCCAGACGGAGCCGTTGACCTCGTCCGGGTCGAGCTTGCGCAGGATGTTGAAGCGGGTCTTGTCCCGGCTCCAGAAGTTCGGCGGGCCCGCCAACTCGGCGTACACGGCCTCGTCGTCCCAGTGGATACCGGCGAACGGGCTCTGGTGCTCGTGCAGCAGCCCCAGCGCGTGCCCGATCTCGTGCAGGGCCGTCCCGCGCTGTCCGGGCGCGGTCAGGTCCCAGCCGAAGTTCATGGTGCGGTCGGACAGACCGACCGTGAGCGCGTCGCGGCCCACCGTCGACCAGGAGCCGTCACCGGGCTGGAACCCGATGCGCAACTCCGCCTCCGAACGGTCCCCCACCTCGGCGAAGTCGACACCGATGCCGAGGCCCTGCCACTCACGGAAGCACTCGCGTACGACGTCCTGCTGCTCCTTGGCGCCGCCCCACGGCACCCGCCGCATCTCGCCGGTCCCGGGCACCGGGATGACGGAGGCGTCGGTGACGGCAGTGTCCTCGGCGTCGAAGAAGTAGTAGTGCAGGACAGTCCCGTTGACCCACATGCGGCTTCCGCCGATGAGCGCACTGCGTCGCTCGGCGGTCAGTCCCGGTGCGAACTCCGGGGCCGACTGCTGCGCGAGGGAGCAGTAGCGGGTGGTCATGCGACCAGATTGCCGGTGACCGTTCCCGGGCGCCTGAGTCGAGGGCTACTCAAGTCACCCTGTATCAAGGGTGAGTAGCCGGGCTCATATCTGTGTGATGACTTTCGAACAGGATGCGAAGACCCTGGAACTGCCCTGGCCGTTCACCGGCCGGGAGGACGAACTCGAGCTGATCCGCGGCTCGTTGACGGCGGGGCGGCACGGCATCGTGGTGACCGGTCCGGCCGGCCGGGGCAAGACCCGGTTGGTGACCGAGGCCGTCCGGGGCAGCGACTGCGCGAAGGTCACCGGGACGCCCGAGACCCGCCGGCTCCCCTTCGCCGCGTTCGCGCACCTGCTGCCCGAGAGCGTCTCCCTGCACCGCGCGGTCCAACTCCTGTCCGGCGTCCGCCTGTTGCTGGTCGACGACGCCCATCTCCTCGACGACTCCTCGGCCGCGCTCGTCCACCAGCTCGCCGTCCACAGCCGGACCCGCCTGGTGGTCGTGGTGGCCGACGGCGACCCGGTACCCGGAGCGGTGTCGCGCCTGTGGACGGGCGAACTGCTGCCGCGCCTCGCGCTGGAGCCCCTGCCCCGGGAGGAGACGGCGCAGTTGCTGGCGCTGGGCGCCGGCGGCCCGCTGGAACCCCTCACCGTGAACCGCCTCTACGGCCTCTGCCAAGGTGATCTGCGCCTGCTGCGCGACCTGTTCGGCGCGGTGCGCGAGCGCGGGCAGCTGACCCGGGGGACCGACTCCGACGAGTGGGCGTGGCGCGGCCCGGTGCCGGTCACGGCCACCGTCCGCGAACGCACCGCGCAAGTCCTCGCCCGCACCGGCCCCGAGGAGCGCGAGAGCCTCGAACGCCTCGCGTTCGCCGAGCCGTTGGCAGCACCCCTGGACGACTTCGACCTCGACATCCTCGAACTCCTGGAGACCGAGGCCCTGATCCACGTCGACGACCAGGGCGCCGTCCGCCTCGCCCACCCCCTGCACGGGCCCGCCCTGCGCGCCGCCGCCGGCCGGCTCCGGGCCCGCCGGCTGGCCCGCACCCCGGACCAGTGCGCCCCGGCCCTCGCGGCCGAACGGTCGGCGCTGACCGACCGCATCGACCGGACCGACGTACGCCCGCTGCCGACGCCCGTGGGGGAGTGGCTGGTGGCGGAGGGCGCACCGGTACCGGCCGGGTACGCCGCCGTCCGCGCACGGTTCGCGCGGCTGCGGGGCGAGCTGCGCGAGGCGGCCGCCTGGGCACGGGAGGGACTGCGGCAGGCCGCGGGCAACCGTGCCTGCGGGGTCGAACTCGCCCTGGCCGCCGCCCAGTCGGGCGACGTACCGGCCACCGACGAAGCCCTCGCCCACCGCCCCGCCTCCGGCGACGCGGGCAGCTGGCTCGCGGCGGCACGCGGCGATGTGGAGGCGGCCCGCGAGATCGTGGACGGCAGGTGGAGCGAGGCCGAGGAGAACCGCGGCGCGGGCGTCGAGGACGGCAGGCCCGCCGCGTACGTGCTCTACGACGCCGTACGCCTCGGTGCTCCCGAACGCGTCGCCGGTCGGCTCGCCCGACTGCCCGGCGACGGACCGGCCGTCCTCGCGAGGCACGCGGAGGCGTTGGTCGACGGAGACGGCCCCGCGCTGGACAAGGTGGCAGGGGAGTTGGAACAGAGAGGCTTCCTGCTCTTCGCGGCCGAGGCGCACGCCCAAGCGGTCCGCGCCCACCGCGACCCCCGCGCCGCCCGGATGTCCCGCACCCGCGCGGTCGCCCTGGCCCGCCGCTGCCAGGGCGCCCGCACCCCGGCCCTGTCCGGCCTGGTCCTGGGCGAACTCACCGCCCGCCCACGCCAGATCGTC
>Ga0307510_10006229_pt1 | contig 14230 bp, 10 predicted proteins | sample 12_EM_MG_FD_207224 | JGI IMG/M metagenome (GOLD analysis project Ga0307510, IMG submission 207224) | Populus trichocarpa ectomycorrhiza microbial communities from riparian zone in the Pacific Northwest, United States - 12_EM | ecosystem: Host-associated > Plants > Roots > Unclassified | place...
TGACAGCATTGAACCTTGGATGCAAGAGTGAAAGCGAGAGACCGAGAGACTGAGAGAGGGAAGGAGAGAAAGAGGAGTCATCCAGGAAAAACCCCTTTCCGAGAAAGAAATCAGAGCGAGATGGCAACGCGTGATCAACGAAGGACTCACCATTGAAAAGGTCACCGCGACAAAAATCATAAGAACAGAGAAAATCACGAAACTAGTCAAGGACACATGGGAACCAGCGCTGAAAAAGAAAGGGAAACCCCAGCCAACTGGCTACACTGCAGTGAGGTTTTAGTGGGTAGGACTGTACGATGAGCATGCCTGTTGGGCGTGCTGAACACCGTGCTTTGAGTCCCACACTACCCCTAACCCAGGGGTGTGCGTAACGGCATTTTCCCTCACAATCCAGACTGCGGTCCGGCTATAGCGCGATAAGCGGGACTGGTGAATCCTCTCGCCGCTTATCAATTATCTTCGAAGATGATCTATCGTAATCATACATATTTACATAGACTCTTCAAGATGAAGCGCTTTCAAAAAAAAAAAAAAAAAAAAAAAAAAAAGTACGGTCCTTCAACGATTTCCGACAACGTGATAGAATCTTCAAATCGATCAAGACTACTGTATCGATTTTGACTCCAATTTCTTCCATCACCGGCGTCGGCGTGGTACGTCAGAAGGCGACGATGGACTGTTTCACATGATCACATCTCTGACCGCTTTCATAGACATTACTCCCACACGCAAGGGCAATACACGGTACTGTCGGAATCCTACTGGACGTACGTGCTGTCCTCGGGTTCTCATGTGGATATTCTCCTGATATCCAGGTGAATCAGGCAGCCAACGGCGTAATAACGAATTGCGACGCACTCGCCGATATGCTTGAGTCGATTGAGCGCTTTGCCAATCGCCTCCGAATATATACAGAGATCTCTCACTCGATGCCTGTAGTGGACGACATAGTGGTCAAGTTGATGATAGAGCTAATCTCCACGCTCGCTCTGGTGACCCGAAAACTCAAGAAGCGACGATCGCGTGAGCCCTTTCTCTTCAGCGTGTTGTCTTACTCAGTACGGTACAGTCAAATGGGGGAAGGACTTTTTCGGGGTCAAAGACATCAAGGCAGCCCAACAGAGGCTAGACAGACTCCTGCAAGAAGAGGATCGGACGGTCGGAGCTCAGACTCTAAGACTTGTTGACAGTGAGAAAACACCCTCGGCTTGCAATCCTCCATGTACTGAATACCCTTCATCCTCAAGATAGCAAAGCAACCACTGACGGTGTGCGGAAGGTCCTCAGTACGTCTTTGTTGGCGATCACGAGCTGGCCCTGTGTCTGACCGAGCACTAGATGAAATGACAAGTGACATGCACAAGTCAAAACGTTAGTCTTCTCTTAACGTTGGGATTATTGACTGGAAGCGCTGAGTTACTCTGGCAGGTGACGAGTTGCTGAATAAATTTCAAAATTGGCTCTCTCCCCCCGATCCTTGGAAAAATCACAACAACGGCTGTGAATCGCGGCACGGCAATACCGGGGCGTGGTTCATCAACGGAGATACACTCTCAGAATGGAAGGATTCTGGACCGAGTTCCCTCCTATGGATCAACGGGAAACGTCAGTTGTCACCCAGCGCTTACATTTGTTAGACTGACGGTTTTCCCCTTCCACAGCCGGCGCTGGGAAAAGCATCCTTTGGTAAGTGAATCCCTTCATATTTCCATCTTGAGAGCTTACGGTGTTGGCTAGTTCCACGATCACCGAGGAGATCAAGGCCATGCAGAAATCTGGGCTCGTATCACTCGCAATCTTTTATTGCGATTTCAGGGAAGATAAGAAGAAGGACCTACGTGGGCTGCTCTCTTCTGTGTTATTCCAACTCTCCAACCAGTCAGATTCCTACCACAGTATCCTTTCCGACTTCTATTCGACACACCTCTATGGTGCACAAAGCCCCGGCGATGATGAACTTGTTCATTGTTTCATCGACATGTTGAGACACCCAGGATCACAACCAGTTTATCTGATCGTAGATGCCTTGGACGAATGTCCGGGAACATCCTCTTCGTCGTCCCCCCGCGAGAAGCTTCTGTCGCTTTTGGAGGGCCTCGTTGGTGCACAGCTCCCAAACTTGCGAATGTGCGTCACCAGCCGGACCGAGGTCGACATCAAAGCTATCCTCGGGCCCCTAGCTCTCCGCTCGATTTCCTTACAAAATGAGAGTGGACAAAAAGAAGACATCAAGAACTACATCGAGTCGTTCGTTAACGCGAATAAAAAAAATGAAAAATTGGAACCAGAGGTTCAGGCAGCTTGTGATTGAAGTCCTGAGTGAAAAAGCGGATGGGATGTAAGGGCGATTTTATAACTTCTCCGCTAATGGCTCACTCATCCCGTGTGGTAGGTTTCTATGGGTGGATTGTCAGCTGGAATACCTCGCCAGCTGCCACCCAGTGCGTCTCCAGCGTGCTCTTGATGAATTACCGGCAACGCTCGATGGGATATATGAACGTACCTTGGGGGAGATCGATGATACGAACTGGGAAGCTGCCCGACGACTCTTCCTGTGCGTTGCAGTGGCTTGCCGCCCGCTCCGAGTCGAGGAACTGGCGGAAATCCTTGCCTTCGATTTCGAGGCAGGGCCAATTCCGGAATTTCATGAGGAGTGTCGCCTGAAGAATCCGGTAGAAGCGGTGCTATCCACGTGCTCCACATTACTCTCCATTGTCAACGTCAAGAATTCCCAAGTCGTACAATTTACGCACTCCTCTGTCAAGGAGTTCTTGATGTCTATCCGCTTTTCCGAAAAACCCGGCACTCTTTCCCGCCGTTACCATATTTCTCTAACCCCAGCTCATACCGTCGTCGCCCAAGCATGTCTGGGTATGCTGTTGCACCTGGACAACGGCGTCATCGCGCCCAGCTTAAGGCAATTTCCTTTTGCCAAATACGCCGCCAAGCACTGGTTTAAACATGCCCGTTTTGAGGGTGTGTCCCACCATGCAGAGGAAGGGATGAAAATGCTTTTTGACTGGAGGAAACCACATCTTTCCATCTGGCTATGGATACATGACCCAACAGTGTACTTCTGGAAGCGACACGAACGAACCAAACGGCCGTTTCCGCTCCGTGGTACCCCATTACATTATGCCGCTTTTTGCGGCCTATGCGACGTTGTGAAGATATTAGTCAACGAGGACTCACGGGATGTGAATTCTCGGAACTTCGATAACGCGTCAACGCCTTTGCACCTGGCACTAAGGGGAGGACATGTGGATGTTGTACGGATGCTCGTGGAGCACGGCGCCGACGTGTCAGCTCAGGACGAGGATGGGTGGTCCCCGCTACATTGGGTGTCTCGCAATGGCCACGAGGATCTCGCATGGATGCTCTTGGAGCATGGTGCCGACGTCTCAGCCCAGGGCAGGTCCGGCGCCACCCCGCTGCATTTGGCATTGGACAATGGCCATGTAGATCTGGCACGGATGCTCGTGAGGCACGGCACCAGCGTGTCAGCCCAGGATAAGGACGGATGGACCCCGCTGCACTTGGCGTTGGACAATGGACATGTTGACCTCGCATGGATACTCGTGGAGGACGGCGCCGACGTGTTAGCCCAGGACAAGGATGGGAGGACCTCGCTGCATTTGGCGTCCCGCAGTGGTCATGTGGAGCTTGCACGGATGCTCGTGGGGCGCGGTGCCAACGTGTCGGCCCAGGACAAGGACAGAAGGACTCCGCTGCATTTGGCGTCGCGCAATGGCCATGTGGATCTCCCTCGGATGCTCTTGGAGTGCGGCGCCGATGTTTCGGCGCGGGGCAAGGACGGGAGGACTCCGCTTCATTTGGCGTCCTGCAATGGTCGGGTGGATCTTGCACGGGTACTCCTGGGGTGGGGCGCCAATGTCTCGGCCCAGGACGAGGATGGGCGGACTCCGCTGCATTTATCGTCGGAAAATGGTCATGTAGATCTCGCGCAGATCCTCGTGGAGTGCGGCGCTGACGTTTCAGCCCAGGACAAGGATGGGAGGATTCCTCTGCATTGGGCGTTGGACAATGATCATGTGGATCTCGCACGTATGCTCCTGGAGCGCCGTGTCGGCGCGTCAGCCCAGGACGAGGACGGGTGGGCCCTAGTTCATTGTGCATTGGCCAGTGGTCATGTGGATCAAGCACGGGCACTCATGCAGTACGGTGTTGATGCAGCAGCGCATGCAATTCGGCAACTCCACAACAACGTAAATCAGAGTCCATTCTAGGTAGAGGTAGTAGCATTGGCAGAAGGGTGCTTACTCAGATTAATAATTTTGAAGACTCGCGGGTAGAGCCAAGCTTTTGAGTAGGCGACTGGTGAGCAACAATTTGGGTCTCTTCTCAAGCGCTAGTTCAGAATGACTCTAGACGTACTCTTCAGGGCGAATTTTTCGGAACCAGCCTGGAGACTAAAAGGATGAGCGGATGACTTTGTATCATCCACGCCTTTCAGATCGTATTCCACGGAAAGGCCGGAATGTAGACGCAGTATGTACTACACGGCACAGGCTCCGAGGCTTTTTGTAAAGTACCTTCCATACAATATCGGACAGATCATCACACATACAGTACGCACACACCTGTATCTATTATTCCCTTACCGACGTCACATCGCGTCTGTACGAACATGCTGTGAATGATCAATATTAACCAATATCGGTTCAATAACAAAAAAAACACCTTCCCGTACTGCCAGTGTGCTCCCCGTGCCGTGCGGTGCTCCTCAGTCGTGTGCAACTCCGCGATAAGAGATACAGTAATGCTATCAACGCAAGCACAACACAACAATTGTTGCCAATACTGTATCTCATCGTCTATCAACGTCCATTCTAGGGTCCGCATCATTGTCACGGTTGACTCGTCGTATTTACCACAGATCATGCCCAGGTCCGCTGTCAGGTCTATTATCCCCACCCGCCGTTAGCATACACCCTTCCATCCCTTCGGGGAAATTCGGCCAATACCTCCCACATACGGAAACACGGACGAAATACCATTCAAGGACGCGGAGCGCAGAACTGAACAGGCTCACAAGATGGAAGTATGTGACCCATGGGGACACATGTCCTCCTACCGCCACTCCTTACTAGATCTGTGGCCCAACGCGGCTTGGAGGTGGTGGGCGCTCAACGAGGTACTGCTGCGCTGGTGGGATGTAGCATGTCACGCGCTGCCGTATGGAGTGCCCTCGTTTTTAGGGTGAGTACGTTCTGGAGAGAACCTTGACGCCGGGAAACAACGCGATACTCCGCAGTTTCGCTGCGCAGATGCGGGACACGAATGATTCTCCCTTCGCACGAGTTTGCCGCACGCCTACGACAGCTGCAGGAGGAGCGCAGCGCGCGTATCCCATTGACCGCAGTACGCGAGGGTATTGACCAGATCTGAAGTCACATCTCGCTCGGTTTTGGAGACGTGTTAGACGGCCCAGCACTGATCGTACGGAACGCCCCGGGTCCTTGTCTGAACACAACCTCGCTCAATGGGAAGACAACAAACGAATGTAAGTTCTCAGAAACGAGAGAAAACGGGAGATCAAGTGAGATGGGCTGAGGGCAGCGAATATGTTTGGCTACGCACCACCCTCGTCCTCCTGCGGAGTTCCTAACCACCAGCCCTTTCATTCTCGTCGCTCCAAAGTCTTCTTCTTTCTCCTCCACGGCCGCTGCAGTGCGTGGACGTCGCGCTGAAAGCCACTCGGAACATTGTGCGTCCCCTTTTCCTTCTCACTTTTGGCACTCCCGGCCGGATTTTGATTGGGGGTCCGCGCTTGGAATCTCACAGCTCTGCAGGTCCATTATAATGCAATACCAAACAGCTCTCAAGTTCAATGCGGAGCGGAATTCAAAGTTATATCTATCTTCCAACAGGACAGGATGATGGCGTAACGCAATTGGATCCCATGTCTGTACTGAAAGGGATTGTATCACGCAGCGGGGTGAGAGTTGATGCGTACCGTATGTGGCCATGATGCATCAACTGACGGCCTGGCAAGTCGCGTCACGGATACGAACACGTGACCGCGTCGTTGTTGCATGAGATGATCACTTGATCACTCGATCACTGTGAAGGGGAAGGGGTGTTGGGGCCAAATTCATTTGGGGGTAGTTTTTCACTGCAGTTGATATTTATTTTACATGAGAAGGGTACATTCTCATCTGGAAACTCCCTGTCAAATGTCCGAACTAACAGTATACCTGCGGGTAAGAACGTGATCGTGGGAACTCTTTTTTTTTTTTTACAGCGCTTTGCGCTTTGAGAAGCCCTGGACCCTGGCCCAAGTACAGTGACTTAACAATATTATGCGGCCAACAGGTACTGCACCTAGGTCCCTCCTTCCGCAGCAGTATGTCTTACAGACTTCCATGCATTTTCAAAATTGATTGCCTAATTTCCTAAAGGCAAGATTATGGCAGCGATCAGCACCTTCCGAGCTTTCGAATTCGTAAACCCCCTATGAGGTCCTTGTAGAGATATTCGATTTCTATCGATAAACCTTCCAACATAAACACAACTGTGAGAGGATCTGGAACGGCAGAAATGGATGGTACAAGCTTGCGCACGTATGTCGAGAATGGCGCCAGGTCCTGTTCTCGTCGCCTTCACGTCTACATGTGAAGCTTCTCTTCACAGTGCACAGGACAAAAAGGGGGATCACAATGACACGTCTCCCACACCTGCCGATAATAGTTGATTATAGCGATGGAGCGTGGACCGTCGAGACGCAGAATCGCATGGTTTCTGCTCTTGCATACCCCGATCGCGTGTGTGCCATTGTCTTCAGAGGACGCGAAGAAGGTTTGAAGAAGCTCTTGAATGCCATGAACAGGCCTTTTCCCGCACTTGAGAGCCTTGAACTCGATTTTCGAGACAACCAAGGACAGGATCCTCTTCCACCCGTTTCCCCTGGGCTAAACTACCCACCACCATCCCTCAGGAACAACCCTCTACCCCTCCGACGTCTTATATACACTGGCAGAGCTGACCCACTCTTGTTCCAAATATTGTCGCATACGAAGTCACTCGTTAAGTTGACTATGTGTGTTGATAGAATCGTCTTCTCACCGCAAAGGTCTGCCCTCCTCGCCCACTTGCAAGACATGCCCCTCCTACGTCACGTCGAGGTTGAATTGTGGCTCCCCCCTCTTTCTTCTTCCTCCTTACAAGTTCCAGATGGTGTTAGGAGACACGCCGTACTACTCTCAAAGCTTACCTCCTTGCGCATCATCGGCCATTGTATTCCCGTGGATCCGCTCATACCTGAGCTGTCCACCCCGTTCCTACAAGAATTCCACTTCTACGTTTCACTCCATCATAAATCTCCTACATTCCACATCCCTCACCTCTCCGAATTCATTCGCGGCACAGGAATCGTTTTCTGTGCAGCTCAAGTGAAATTTTTGCAAGAGGGTCATCACCATTTCCTTGCTGACACAAGCACATTCTATTACTGATCCCCCCTTCAATATCACCGCGGGTGGGCGATTTTCGATTTCAGAGATAGGCGTCGCGCTCTCTGCAATGGTCGCCACGGTCGAGGACGTATTTCTCGTTCTCAGTCCTGCCCTGTCTTTCAGGAGATCCTTCAGGGATGTTGCCCCATGGTGCGAATTTTTTTCGCAGCTCCGCAGCGTCAACATACTCCGCGTTTACCGGGCTGTGGCGGTTGCGGATATGCTCCGACTCGGACAGGGCCACTCGAGCCAATCCGTCTCAGATATTCTCCCCTCACTTGAAGAAATCGAGGTACAACTGAGTTCTGAGGATACACTGATGAGTGAGAGCAAGCGTGCATCTGGACTCAACATGTTCGGATCATTTGTAATTGCACGGCAGAAGATGGGTCGTCCCGTTAAGGTGTGCTATAATACAGATCGAGTACTTCCCAAGTACTTTTATCACCCAAACGAGTAGTAAGCGGTGTCGGCTGAGGGCGGCAATTCAAGATTTTTTTCATCCACTCCTCGTTGTAACTTTCTTCGTCCTCTAGGCGTACTATCTGAATATATATTCCAAATTGGTTCTTGCAGGTTATGACACCCAAAATGCTGCATTTACGCGATGTGCGCGACAAGTCCTTATTCCGGATTCACGTTGTTTCTGGCGACGCAAGACGATTGCTGTGGGCAGATAGTTGGAACCAATAGTTAGGATGGGGTTCGTTTATCAGTCTGTAATTGATATAGCCCGATATTCTGTCTACGGGATAAAGAACGTGATCGTGGGAATAATTAGTGTTCGGTTCGCATTCACTTGCGCCAATGTTAAGTTACATCGGACACATGGACCATATCCAGGTGCCTCCATCAGCAGCAGTACGTGCTACAGTTTGTCATGCTTCCAACGTCATCCACTAATTTGAAAGTAAAGACGGCCCCTGGTTATCTGCTGTCTGATAATGTTGCAATTCCTAAACGGCCGAAACTCCCCTACGATGTTCTTTTGGTGATATTCGACTGCTATCGACAAAATTTTCAACATGAAAATAACGATGAGAGAAGCTGGAATAACAAACGGGGATGGTTCAAGCTTGCGCATGTATGTCAAGGATGGCGGCTCATCGTACTCGCATCGCCTTCTCATTTACACTTGCGGCTTCTCTTCACCGAGCACAGAGCTAGAAGGGTGATCGCGATTGCGACGGCGCACCTCCCACACCTGCCGATAATCGTTGATTTTAGCGATGGGGTTTGGACCGTAGAGGCACAGAACCGGATGGTCTCTGCTCTCGCTTACCCTGATCGCGTTTGTGGTATCACCTTCAGAGGACACAGAGACAGCTTCAGGAAGCTCTTGGATGCGATGAACGTGCCTTTTCCCGCACTGGAGAGACTTGAACTCGATTTTAGGGGCCCCCAAGGATCGGACCTTCTTGAACGGTTAACTCCTACGCTGAACTATCCACCACCTTTCCTTAGGGACAGCCCCCTCTGCCTGCGACATCTTACATACATTGGCAGAGCCGACCCACTCTTATTCAAAATATTGTCGCATACAAAGTCCCTCGTCGAGATCAATATGTGCGTTGATAAAGTCCTCCTTTTACGGCAAAGATCCGCCCTCCTCGCCTGTCTGCAAAATATGCCTTTCCTGCGTTGCGTCAAGGTAGAGATGTTTTTCCGTCCACGTTTCCGGCCTACATGAAGAGGGGAGAGATGTCGTAGTTCTCTCAAAGCTGACCTCTTTGCGTATTATCGGCCTTAGTACTCCCGTGGATACGCTTATTGCTGAGTTGGCCGCCCCATCGCTCCAAGAGTTCCACGTTTCACTCGACCTTCGCTCTTCCACACTCTCCATCCCTCACCTCTCCAAGTTCATCCGCGACGCTGGAACTCGTTTTCTTGCGGCACAGTTAAAACTGTCGAAAGGAAGTCTCACCATTTCCATGCTAACACATGCTCATTCCACCGATGACCCTCCCTTCAATATCACCGCGAGTGGGAGTTTTTCAATAGCGCAGATAGGTGTTGAGCTCTCCGCCATGGCCTCCACTGTAGAGGACATATTCTTTACCTCCCCCCCCATTACCAGCCCGACTTCCGGTTCAATTCTTGGGGATCTTGCTTTATGGCGCGAATTTTTTATGCATTTCTGCAACGTCAAGATACTCCGGGTACACCACTGCCTAGGAATGGAAGTCGTGGATATGCTCCGACATGATGACGGGCAGCTGACCATCGACCCACTACCCGCACCAGAAGGTGTCGACTTGGGTGCAACCATGCCCTCAATTACGCCAAAAGACCCGAGCCAATGTGCCTTGGGTGTTCTCCCCTCACTTGAAGAAATTGTGGTGTACATGGGCAATCCAGGTACACCGACTCGTCAGAGCAGCGAGTGTCCGTCGGAGCTCGACCTGTTTGAGCCGGCTGTAGCTGGACGAAAGCAGATGGGTCGTCCTGTAGAGGTGTATTGGAACACAGATCGGGCACTTCCCGAATACTTTTATGATGCGAATGGGTAAGCGGTGTCAGTGTTGTGGGTGGTTTGGGCGGTAATTCAAGATTTGTTCATTCATTCATTTCTGTGGCATGTTTCATTCCACAGATATACTACTCACCATGGGAATATATGCTCCGAACGTGCCCTTCGTTAATGAGTTGCGATTTCAGCTGGACGCGGCGCCCCGTCAACGGCCGCGCTGGTAGGACTGTTTCGGAGAGAGATAGGCTACGAGCCTAAAGATAACAACATGATGCCGAAAGGTGAAAGTCATATGCTCACGGACACATTACATACAGAGACAGTGAATCACCTGTTTTTCAGTTTTCTGGACAGTTCTGCCTGATCTTCGTAGATATGTACTAGGTTGCATACAGTTACTCTTCATGAAGTACGACACTTTTCCGCCCTAAACCTCGGTCTTGTTTCCCAAATGCGTGAGATTAGCAACGTTTACTTCCCTTCCGCCTTCACAGTATGACGATGCCATGACTAGTATAGCATTTCCTTCGTGTTACAGCGTCGTCTCATCTCACAGAAAGCCGCTCCTGTTGTCCTGGTTCCTATTCCCTCACCTCCCCATTTAGCCTGTCCGCGTCTCGCATCTTCCATCACCCTTGTCATCTATGACCCTCCGTCTGTACATCAGTCATCGAGCATTTTGGTTTCCAGTGGTTGCTCAAGTTTGAGCAACCGAAACCGACAGAAACCAGCAGAAACTGGTGAAAACTCGGAACCTATTTCCTGATGCAACAAGTCCTTATCCGTGATCGATGTTGTTCCCGTGGCACAAGACGATTGATATGAGTGACATTGGCACCAATAGTTACTCTGACGGAAGTCACTCTCTGGCTGTACAGCATGTACAGTATAGATGCCATCGGTGAATTCCTCTTAAATTTGCCTATTTTAACCTTTCTGGACAAGAACGTGATCGTGGGAATGATTATAATAATAACAACAGAAACAGAACAGAACAACCCTCGGCTGTTTCGCAGAGTATATTCCTGTCGTAGTGGCGCGCATGGACTGTATCCAAGTGACTCCATCAGCAGTAGTACGTGCTACAGTTTGTCATGTGTTTTAAACGTCCATAGCTGACTTGGAAGTCAAGAAGTCAGACTCTGATCATCGGCAGTCTGAGAATGTTTCGATTGCAAACCTCCCCAACGACGTCCTTTTGGATATATTCGATTCCTACCGGCAAATTCTTCAAAACGAACACCACTATGAGAGGGTCTGGAACAGCAAACGGGGATGGTTCAAGCTTGCACATGTATGTCAAGAATGGCGCCTGGTCGTTCTCGCATCACCCTCCCGTTTACACTTGCGACTTCTTTTCACGGAGCACCACAACACAACTAGAAGGGCGATTGCGATTGCGACGGGACATCTCCCACTCCTGCCGATAGTCGTTGATTACAGCGATGGTGTATGGACAGTCAGCGCACAGGATCGAATGGTTTCTGCTCTCGCTTTCCCTGATCGCGTGTGTAGCATCGCTTTCAGAGGACGCGAAGAAGGTTACAAGAGGCTCTTGAATTCAATGAACAGGCCCTTTCCTGCACTGGAGAGCCTTAGACTCGATTTTCGAGGACGTCCAGGGTCGGACCAACTTCCGCGTTACTCTCCTGGGCTGAACCATCTACCACCGTTCCTTAGGGACAACCCCTTGCCCCTGCGACGTCTTACATACATTGGCAGAGCCGACCCACTCTTATTCCAAATTTTTTCGCATACAAAGTCCCTCGTCGAGATCAATGTGTCTGTCGACAGGGACCTCCATTTACCGCAAAGATCCGCGCTCCTTGCCCTTCTGCGAGATATGCCTTTCCTGCGTCGCGTCAGCATTCGTATGCTTATGCCCCTTAATTATTTTTCCGGGTCCAGGCTACACGGAGAAAGAAGAGATGTCGTCCTACTCTCAAACCTAACCGATTTGCGCGTTATTGGCACCAGTACTTCCGTGGACGCATTCATCGCTGAGTTGGCCACCCCACCGTTACAAGAGTTCCACGTTACTCTCTATCTTGGCTCCTCTCCACTTTGTATCCCTCACCTCTCCAATTTCATCCGCGATGCAGGGACCTCTTTTTTTTGCGGTACAATTCACGCAGTTGCAATCCAGTTACAGAATTTCCATGCTAACACATGCCCATTCCATGCACGATCCCACCTTCAATATTGTCCCACTCAGAGGGTTTTCAATAGCGCAGATAAGTGTTGCGCTCTCTGCAGTGGTCGCCAGTGTAGAGGACGTATTTTTTACCTCCTCTGTTTCCACCCCAGCGCCCGGATCACTCGGTGATCTTGTCCCGTGGCGTGCATTCTTTGTGCATTTCCGCAACGTCAAGATACTCCGCGTGCACCACCGCCTCGGCATGGAGATTGCGGATATACTCCGACGTGGTGACGGGCAGCCGACAATTGACGCACCACCCGCACCAGAAGAAGCAGACTTGGATCATGATGCAACAACGCCCTCGGTTGCGCCAAACGGCTCAAGCCAATACGCCTTGGATGTTCTCCCCTCACTTGAAGAAATTGAGGTATACGTGGGCGCTCCAGGTACACTGACTACTAGTGGTGAGAGCGAAGTTCCGTCGGAGCTCGGCGTGTTTGAACCGGTCGTAACGGCCCGGCAGCAGATGGGCCGCCCTGTGAAAGTGAACTGGAGCACAGGCCGGGTGCCTCCAAGGTACTTTCGTGCGGATTTTGGGGCGCCGGGGGCGAACCCGGACACGCTTCCGCCCAGAGCTCGGCCCTGCTAATTGCGCATACACGCGCTTTAGCAAATATTGATTAATGATCCCGATAACGTTTTCGATTTGTCACATATCTTCTGTAGCATGATTTGTTTTTCGTCATTTTGTCTTCCGGTTTTGCTCCTGTGCGCGTATATCCTGGTGCGGAATCTTCGTTTGCCTACCTGAAGTAATTGCTTTGTTCTACTGTTTGATTTCCAGCGCGATGCCCCCTGGCTTACTACACTGGCAGGACAATGGTGCAGTAATGCTTTGATGATTATTTTACTTGGTCATTTATACTATAGGTGCAGTCGTAGTGGTCAGAATTTGCTGCCAATGGTCAGGCACATGTCACAGTGACACATTTCATTCTCCGCCCAAAGAGTGGCTGAGGGGGCTGAACAGCGGCAGTTGACCGTCGAAGAGTGCACAAAGATGAACATCGATGAATGTCAACAAACGATTTCCATTATATGCCAAGTTATGAGTATTTAGGACAAAGTATAGAAGAGTGTGCTTAAGTCTAATGTCCTCACATTAGTCTGGAGGGCCCCACCCCACTGCTGAGATTTTGGCTATAGTAATTTCCCCCATCATCCACTGGTAAGTTAGTGTGCTGCCGTCTAGCCTTGAACAAATGCATGAACTGTGGGTTTTGCACCAACTCGTTCTTGTGCAAATCAAGGTACTCCTTGATGCACTCTTTGAGGACCAGAATGGTGCCAGTTGTGTCAAGTTCAAGAGCACCAGCGAGGACAATGAGCTCCGAGTCATCCTTGAGTTTGTAGGCTGAATATGGGCAGTCCAAAATTTTGTTGGGTTTCAATATTTGCTGTTATTCATCCCAGAAATGCCCTCCTTGAGCCTTACTTCAAATCCTGGGTCTGTTGCACTTGGCTGTTGAGGAGCTCAGCGTATTCAAGGGATTGCACCTTACTGTAATGCACCGTCACAGCATTCACCACACACAGAGCACTTCCAATGGCATCACGTGCATGCTTTCTTGTCTTCAAAGTCCGCACTGGCAGACTCGGAGTTGAGCAATTTCCGCGGAGGGTCACGTGAAATGTAACGCTTCCCACGCTTCAAAAAAGGAAGGCGACCGGTACTTTGGTAGAGCTGTCAGAGTAGCTGTCAGAATTTCAGACCCAGATAAATAAAGAGATCTTGGATTAGTCGATGTAAAACAAAACAAACATAAAACATGTGCTAAGCAGAAAAAGAAATCTCGGAATAATTAATGTAAAAAAACAAACATAACGCGTTGCAAACACACGCATATTCAAGCTCATAAACAGCAGAGGAAAGGCTTTTCATCCTTTTATAGCTGGTCATATATTATAAAGGGAGTAATGAAAATAAGGTGTGTTGGTGTGGTGGTAGTTATGTGTGTATTTCTATGTGTGAGCAGGGGTGTCTGTGGGTTCGATTCCGCGTTTGTGCAATGTATTTTTTGCGCATGAACGGCGATGCCGGGCCGTTCTGCCTTCTCAATAAAAAATCGACTTGTACAATAT
>Ga0307510_10006230_pt1 | contig 14229 bp, 19 predicted proteins | sample 12_EM_MG_FD_207224 | JGI IMG/M metagenome (GOLD analysis project Ga0307510, IMG submission 207224) | Populus trichocarpa ectomycorrhiza microbial communities from riparian zone in the Pacific Northwest, United States - 12_EM | ecosystem: Host-associated > Plants > Roots > Unclassified | place...
AGTCGCACACAAGATGGAAAAGGACAAGGACAAGGAATGCAGGGATTATCTACAACAAAGGGAGTGAGTGGCAAGGCAGAGTGAGCGTTGTTGTTTGCTGTCTTGAGGCGAAAGGAGTGGGCATTCCAAGTTTCTTCAGCATGGAACCTGGGCACGAGGGCTTAGCAAGGCGAGATGTGGAAGAATGGACAGGATGAGGGGGAGGGAAGGTGGTGGATGGCAGCAGCAACAAGTGGGTGAGGAGGCAATAGTGCAGAGAGATGGTGCCTTGAGCTGTGAATTTACATGACAAGTCATTTCACACATGCAGTGCAACGTGACCATACAACACATCTGGCCAACCCAGATTGCATAGTGCTCCTAGATGCCCAACTCACAGGCGACAGGGTCCGGACTTTGTTGATGAGGCCGGGAATTGATCTGCTTCGATTTCATTCATTTCCGGTCAAATCAGATCAATTACTTGTGAAATGTTTTGTTATTATTTAATCTCATTCGATAACATTTGACCTTGCAATATGCATTTCTCGCTGGGACTGACCTCTCAACAACGTGGGAACAAATCGTCTTGCGTATGTCCGTGCACCGTCGATCAACCCGTTTACGCCCAACTTCAACCCAGATTGCCCTCGATCGTCCCCGACTGTCCGTCTGTTTACCTCCCCAACCAGATGCCTCGCCCTTCTGCCGTCAACGCTCTGGGCCAATCGTCCGGAAACTTCGATAACTATTCCTATCGGAAGTATATGAACGATTTTGGCAGGGCTTATCGAAACCAGGCAATGGAATTGATTGGCATATGCCGGGTGTTTTCCCGAGCTGCAGAGCAAGTTTTCACACAAGATGCCGAGCTCACCGAGTGAGTAGTGGCCTGTTGTTACATTATGGACATTCGCATATATCATTCTCTGACCGTTCCTGAAGAGTTCTACAAGAATGCGACCAGGCACTCTTGAGGATAGCCGCCTCCCCCAAGAAGAATCCAGCATCAGGCAACGATATAAAGAGAGCGATCCGGTGGTTGCGGGATTATGAATCGAAGTTCCACCCATCGTGAGAAGAACGCATCGAATGCTCTCGAGGACTATATCCGTTGACTTTGGAATAGTAATAACGCCAGCAATGTCGAGGAACGCATGAAAAAAGCAAAGGAGAGGGATAATGTGAAGCTAGGGAAAGTGGGTTTCTCCGTACCTCATTGTCTCTCTTCATACTGATGCCCTCCGAGCCCCGGCGACATGACGACCCAGCATTGAAGGTCGTCCAATTCCATATCATGAATAACCCCACGGACCCTCGACCCACAATCGTGCAACGTGAGCGCTCGACTGACCCATTCTGTTCCCTGCGTCTCATTCGCGTGCCAGAGGAACTCAATAACGATTCAAAGCTGCGAGAAATTCTTTGGAACTTCAGTCGGTTCGACCCTCAGAGACGTCTCAAACTCTCGCAGAACCCTCACTTTTTCGACCATCTTCCTTCATCGCCGAATGCGAACTGGAGTGAATTCAACTCTAGAGCGACCGAGGAAAATTGGCATACCAATCACCCCCGGCCGATCTATGTTCTCACCAATACCCCTAGTCGGGTTTTCCTCGAACTCGGCCCCAATCCACGGGCATTTGACAACGTCTGGAACACGAACGAGACCCTCATTTTCAAAAGTTGGTGGCTTACACTATTTTAATTTTACCCTTTGACGTTTTCTCAGGTATCTGTGGAAAGCTCGAGAGTGAAGTCATTGTCGGAGCATCTCTTCAACGCCACCTCTACTCCTGGTGTCACGTGGTTCTGCTGCCAGGGATGGCCGTGGATCGGCGAGACCAAAGCAGCCCTTCGAACAACTGTGTGTTGGTAGAGAAGTGGATACACGAACTGCGTCAGGCGTTACTCTCGCAACGTAATTCAAATGTCAAGATACGCATTAGTAAATGCACTCAACCTTCGCACGGGTGTGGTTGCAGTGGTTCTAACAAAGGCAGTACGGAGAGCCTCGAGCGCCCTGAAGCAGTTCCTTCTCTCATGCGAGTAGAATGGATGGGACGGAATGGCATTGCAGGTACTGACGAAAGCAGTACGGAGAGCCTGCCTGAACGTTTTCCTTCTCCCACGCTAGAAGAACGGACGAGAGGGAATAGTATTGCAGGTTCTAACGAAGGCAGTACGGAGAGCCTCGAGTGGCCTGAAAGTCTTCCTTCTCCCACGCCAGGAGAATTGACAGGAGCACATGCTTCCTCACCACTAAACCCGAATGCGCTACTGGTTAGTTTACTGGGTTTTCTGGTGTACGTTTATTTTCTTCTATATAGCTGAATATGCTTCAATATCAAATTGGTTCAATTACACCACCAATCACCACCATAAGAACTCATGTTATCAAAACCATGAACGCGCGCGAGACGAATACTACTAGTATAGAATCGGACGACAAGACAAGACAGCGAAAATGAAACATGATTATACCCGAAAAAAAACCAAACCATGACAAACAAACCGACCGCTCGTTATTCACGGCCCAAGGCCCCAGGCTGTGGCACCTGGCAAGAACACTTGATGAGGCGATGACGATTTCACCATGGCTGGCGGTGCTGGCACCCGCGCGTCACAACACTTCACGTTTCACTTTCATCTACGGATAGACCAAGGCTGTCATCACCAGAGGTTACCAACTATATTTGCGCCGGTGGATTCTCCCTTTCACCTCGGAGTTTGTCGATGAACCCTTCCTTTTCCACGTAAGTTATTCTTTGTTCGAATCAGCTCGGCGTTAGTCTCGACGTACCCCTCGACGAAATTGGGGGTCGCCTATAAAGCGTCACATCTGAGACGGCCATGGTCACCGTCACCGCCTCTCGCGAAATCTCGAGAACGACGACAAGTCCGACGTCATCGACTACCTGAACGTCGTCTACGACTTATCAAGGACAACCACTCCTACAACAACTCGTCGGAAGACTTCACCATGCGACCTTCAACATGCCTGTCAGTCGCCATCGAGTACCCCCCCCCCCCCCGACGTTTCCGAGTCCCTAGGGTCTCAGTACTGGCTCACGCAAGGAACAAACTCAGCGCTAGGATACGACGGTTCACTGTTTGGGGATGCCACAAATGGGGATGCCTGACTGCACCCCGAGTACGTGCTCATCGTTATGCTTGCCCCACGGGTCCCATGGGGCATTGGCCTTGCATACTTCTCTGGTTTCCTTCCATGTCTCCCACATACAGTACAAGAAGGACAGTGTTGTGACCGATTTTCCGCATGTGGACGTCATACATCATGGGTCCGGCTGGATCAGTTGAGGGGTTGTTCAAGTCGGTTCGGGTCGAGAAGTTGAGCCGAGACGACCTACCACATGCCAATGCTATTGTCCCTTCCTACGACAGTCTAATCGTGGGCCTCCACTTCGTATTTACTTTGCATTGTTGTGGATAATATATATATATATCGACCATTGAAACCACACCTGTTCAGATTCCTGACGAAATACCCTTACCGTTGTCTCTACTCTCGAGCATCCCGCCCGACTACACCAAACTAAGTGGCTGAGAACATTCCCTCACTCCTCTCCCTCAGCTTCCCATCTGACTTCCTCTGCCTCTGAATGAGTTTGCCAATCATACCCAATTGCGAGGTGTCGCTGCCTACTGGTGACTCCACGTAATTATCGTGGTGGCTGCTTCCTTCTTATCGCTCTACGGGTGCTTGACTGCGGGCCCCACAACGTGGACGGCGATGGAAGACCGGAAAAGGTGCGGACATAGCGAAGTCCCAGCGACCCATCATCGCAGGTCGAGAGAGTATACTTACTCAGCATAGGCCCGTATGGGCCGGTATGGCCACTCGGCGGCCCACTCTATTCGACTAACTCCGCCTGAAACTCTAATCATTGGTTTTCTCTGTCTGCGACATGCAGTAAACCACTGTACAGTATGTCAATTCAATCGTCCATGGCTTTCATTTATGTGCCCTTCACTTTTCTTCTCCTCTTTCACGGGTACAGTAGACCGATCGTCATCACCAAGACCACCTACATCGGAGTTTCAAGTTGTTTGTCGACCAAGGCCTCTCTGGCACGTGTTCTTGATGCAAATCAACCTGGTCGTTTTTCTCGATGAACCTCTAGGCAAGATCTCCAACCGCGCCCGAGATACTAAAGTACCGTAAGTCACCCCCAAAATATGTAGACAACGTATACCTCCGACGGCGTCTACACACAGTACAAGTCTCCCGAGTCCAAAGTCGACTGCAAAGCGTCCCATCCAGGACGAAGGATCATGATCCTTTGCGAAATCTCGACCAATGCTCAGGCTGACTACCCGAAATTCATCTGCGACGCATCAAGGACAATTGGTTCTACGACGACTCGTCCGCTGGAGGATTCAATACGGGACCTTGCTCCATTTCCTTCGCCATTGCCATGAGCAACAGTCTCCCGACATTACCCAGAGCCTCGACCTTGGCCCATCGAGGAACGCAGCGCGGTGAAAACGTGGCATCCTGTTGGGCTATGCCGCCGATAAGATGCCTGAGGGCATGTTCGCCGTCGCGCTTGCCTGTAGAGAAGCTTATTGTCATTAGGCATTGACCCTGGTACATCGTTCTAGCTGTAGGTTCCCCCGCTAGTCCCAAGTCAAATCCAGTACAATAAAGACGGCAATACAACTGACTCTTTGCGCGTGGACACCCTCGTTATCTTCGCACAGCACGCGCATATCATGGGTTCGGGTAGGCACAGTTAAGCGATTGGGTTGGGCTGAGAGGTTGAGCCACAAGGATAGACTTTGACGACTTGCCACATCTCAACCCAACGCTGTTTTTATATCTTACGTTATAGTGGTACTCTAGTTCCATGTTTTCCTTGCCTTGTATGCGTTGTACATGTTCCCTGCAAATGCATACAGTATAATCTTTGTATTATTATAGTTTGTAACCACGCGTCTTTGTATTCTTGACGAAATACTATATCCACACACCCCTCATTGTCTCTCCTTCCCGCTCAGGACGCGAGGGCGTGAAACAATAAGTAGCGAGCGGGCAAGAATCTGGGCCATACGCCCACTCCCCCAACGCATTTATTTGGCCATGTTTATGTAAATAGAAGGATCAAATCATGAGCACGCTGGGCCCGTCAAAATCAACGAAAACAGCACCGCATTCTTTCTCTTGCCCAATAAGATTGCAATTACCCCAGGACATACCGTAGCAAAACCATCCCTGTCCGTCGACGCATGCTGGGCGTTTTGTTGCCTGTAGCCGACACGATGCAAGCCCACACGTTTGAACCACGTGTTGTTAATTTGTTGATTACGGTTAGTACCGGAGTCCAGACTACAGTACCCTGTGGGTATTTGAGTAAACCGGGTCACGATTGACGGAATCTGGATCTGGCGGCGCGCGCGGCGATGTCACTCTTCGTGTCATTCGGAAAAGGCGCCGTAAATACATCCCCAATGAACGAAGCGGGGTGGCGCTGCGCCTGCGGGCACGCAGAACCGGGGAAAACCCAGTCAGCACCAAATACCGGACGCAACACAGTACAGTACAACATTCAAGTTGCCTATTGTACCGTAACACCGGGGAAACGGGATCATTCCTCATTCTACACTCCGCAGTCCATCACTGTCATAACACAAGGGTGTAGTCCTGGCTCGGTAACCTACTCTACCCTGCATGGCGCCTGAGGTCCATTCAAGAGTGACACTAGCACAATCGTCAACAAGACGCTTGGTGCCAACAGGACCTCCAGACACAGCCTCTTTTTTCGCTTTGATTCGCACAAATAGTAAACGAAATCGGATCGTACAACACCCCTCGTCTCGCAGAGCCAATATATTTCACGCGTCCCCTCGCTGGGTTCTCCCTCTGTGCGTCCTGCGCTTGACAGCGAGCACCCTAGACGGAAGTCACAGACAGGAGAGTGGCATGGAGCCCAATCATACACCGCCCGTGTTCCCCGACCTCGGTCGCTTCCTCGCACTGTCGGTCATGTCTGAACCTGCCGACGAGCGACGTTGCGGCCGCGTGCCCATCCCCTCTGCGCATAAGAATCGGCGTCGAATATCGTTTCAACGTCGTCCGCTTGGAGAATCAAAAAGCGCTCTGGCTTACCTGCAGCCTTGATGTCGCCTTCTTTCGGATTGGATCGTCGTCGCCGGCGCTTGCGACTAGGTTGATCGACGACGCCGTCAGGACGAGGGCTATTATCACCGTCCGCCCGCCCCGATCCCTGCTTGGACTCGTCGACCAGTGGCGGTCGCATTTGTCGGGCAGAGTCGCCTGGACTCTTGGCAAGATCGCTCGACGTATCAGGCCGCGCACATTCCGAAGCAGTAGGCGAAGACGGCGAAGGAAAATCAGTTGTGGGTACCCCGGACGGCGGGCGGATGGCGGTGGTGGTGGGCGGCAGGAGATATTCCTTGCGCACGGTCTGGTACGCAGCTTCCACTTGGGACCGCATGAGCTTTCTAAGCCACTTTGTAACGACCTCGATATCCTGGTCCTTGTACACACCGCCTACATAGGCCTAGGTACGCTTTTCAGAGGAAGTCCCCTTAAATGGAAGAACGCTACTACCTTGAAGACAGTCGCTTCGGGTTGCATTACTGGTCAAAGACGTAGACGTGAGTGCGCAGATGGTGGCTTTACCTTGTACGCTGTTCTTATCCCTGAGACTGCTAGCTTGGCGTTCCGGGAGTTTAAGCTTCTTGTGCAATCCATACCGCACGCAACTAAAACGTATGTTATCAAGTGCAACCGAAGTGGTGAGGGATAAGGGATCCATTACATCTCTGCGAGCACGTTCTTGCTCTTAACGTAATCTCTCACTTTCTGTACGACCGCAATGTGAGACTAGACCCGAGGCGATGATACCGTATCGGCGAACCGAGGCAGGACCAACTCGAAGACGTGGATAGAGGTCTTGAATAAGGTTGGTAACAGCAAACCCGAACACTTGATCTCCGATATGCCCCAATCTTATAGAGGCATTCAGCGAGGTGATCAAGGTAGGACACTACTAGCGACGGACTCACTCTTCATTATCGGTGCTTGGATCGTTCTCAGGCGCCTGGAAATCATGCCTGTAGTCGGCCAGGCTACTGTGGGTGAAAATGCGCTTCCGAATTCGCTCAGACTGAATCTTCGGAAGTGGTGGCAGTAGGTCAACTGTAAAGCTGGGGCCAGCAGGAGGAGAACGGGTCGAGGGGCGTCCAGGGGAAGACATGGCAGGGAGAATGGTCGAGGGGACTGGCAGGTCTGAATGATAAAAGGAGTCGAAGGTAAGGGCAGCGTTATACCTCGTGCATCCAGACCTTCTGGGAACATGCTATACTAAGGTTAGACTAACAAATGGCCGGCACCGGTCATCCGATATGCGACTATGTGAAGATACATGCCTGCTATCAGAGCATACCTTATCCCGTCAAATTGTGACAGCGTGAAACAGGGGCCATTGATTCGGTACCATAAATCTTAATGGATTCACGGGTAGAGCATCCAAGTGTTGGTAGTCGGGCGTGGTCCTCATTCAATCACTGATACAGTTAGTGCCGAACCGCAGCACGACGACCCGGCGTGGTTATCGAACGCACGAGAGAGTGGGCCAAATAGGGTGTAGGGATCACGAGTCCTGCTCTTTGAATGTTCCTCGGCTCCTTTTGCACCAGAATTTCTTGATGTGGTCATGAGTTCACAATGAACCCCTTTTTGCACCTACCATGTTATCAGCTCGCCGCTGTCATGGTCTCCGAGGTGATTAATAGTTCATTTATCAACGCGCTTTTAATGAAGCTCCATACCATTGGAGCATGATTGGAGATCCGCGCCTCATTTATGGTTATTCCGTATACAGGATTTATGATTAATGATTGCCAGTGACCCAGATGCCCGAACGGGCTTATGATGGATTGTCCGGCGCGCAAAGCTTCGAAGTTCATTGTTCTGATATCGGATGCCGATGCCCTGACCTTCTATTGCATTAATATAACTTATAAAGATATAGTGCAGAGCGTACTTTGACACCTTCCATAGCAGCTTTCTAGTCGCTTTCACACGGGTCATGATACTGTAGGGCCTCGAATAGGCACAGCATCCTGAGTATTGAAGCCTTAAAAAATATTTATACTGTGTAATGCTTCTGGGAGGTAGATACACCTGGGACACAGCCAGGAGTACACCCGAATTACTGTACGAGTGTATCTTTCGGAGGCGGCGAAGGGTGAGTCCAAATTGTGGTGTCCGCTCCGGTCCGGAAGTCCCGTTAACCGGCGTTCTCCCATCTCGGCGCAAAAACCCTACATCAGCACCCTACAAGCATCCTATACTGTATAGTACTAAAGGCAATCTGGTTCCATCACGGTCCGCAATGGCAGCAACGCCAATTTATGGTATAGCCGGGGATTCGTGTGAAAGGACAAGAGGGGTCTGGACCGAGGCCGAAATCGGATATTCATGCGTAGCATATCCAGCCGCCACTGGCACGCGGCTCTCACGACGATTCGACACAATACTGTACTGTATGGTCTAGTTCGTGGACAATACACCTGCGTAGCGGACGCCGCTGCGGAACTGGCCCAGATGGGCGTACATTGAACCCGCAGTATTAAATACCCGAACGGAAGAAGCCGCTCGAACGCCGAGGGAGAGTGGTTCAGACGCCCGTACGTCACTTTGTTGACCCTCGAACTAAGCTGTCAGTTTAGACACGTCAAAAGCCAGTAAGCTTAGCCTAGCCTACTGTACAGTACGTCTTGTGGATTCTAGCTCCTCCGTCAAACTTTTGGGGTGATGATGGCTGTAGAGTTGGTCAGCGCAATAACTTACAGGCCGATCATACGGCGGCCGCTTGAAAGCGACATAACTTGATGCGGCTTACAGTCCCTCGGCATAATCTCGGACAATTGGGATAAGTTGTTTGTCTCTGTCAGCCTAACCCTGGACACAAAAGTTGCTGAGATTCCTTGCAGAAAAGTGCGTGTCATTCCTCGTTACTGCACTTTGTGACTTTGCCGATTTCAACGTGGGATAGCTCAGTTAGCTGTCGCGAAAGTCTTCTTGGACTGCCAGCTTTTCCCAATTCAAGTGGTTCGACATGGATGCTGAACTACCCTGTTCAAGCTAGCAAGAATCGCAAGTCGGACGGTACAGTGGCCAGGTTCGTCAACACGTAACTGTAGCATGTGCACCTCTCAGGGAGGTGGTCTGCCTAACGTCCCCTTCGCGCCTTTGCAGGGGCAAACCTCTCTGGGCCCGGACTCTGCGGGTCAAAGTTTGGATATCCCTTTCAGGTTAGTCCGGATGCCGGCGTCCTCGGCCTTCTCCGTGGCACAAGGCCAACGCATGCTGCACGGGGTATATGGCGCCTGCCAGTGGCGGCCTACTATTAATATCGCAGGCCCTCTCCCTTTCAGACGGGTGGAGGTGGCAGAGGGCGCTTCCTCGGTAACCAATCAAAAGTCTCATGTACTGACTACTGTGCTCTGCCATCAGCACAAGGTCCTGATCAGCGATTTCCTTTGGGTGTCCAGCACTGACCTTTCTCACTGCCGAATCCGAGATTCCCACTTACCCCTGGAGGTACCAGAAAACGGAACCTCGCCTGCCCGCACGATGCCCAGGGACTTGTGTAGGCGGTCCCTATCAACGAGCATGTACTTAATTCAGAGACTATGACAATAGACGCGGGGGGGGGGGGGGCGCACCACTGTCACCATTTATCATTGGTCACTGATGCGCGCCCTCGAGCTCCAGACACTAGGTTGTGTTATTCGCACGCCCTTACCTCCGCTTAACAGAGAGGCCGGCTCTGCGGTCCTGCAGACTTCATCCTCCGTTTTCTGAGGTTTAGGTGATGGCACACCGTTTGCACCGCCGATGGGTATGTCTCTCCCGCCCCGTCTCTCTTGCTCTGCCACGATTCCTGGGTTTGGAATCCCACTGAGTGTGTCCTCGGATGGTCAACCGGGAGCAGGTAAAGCAAGCCCAATGTTCGTATATGCATGGGCAGAGTGCCCTCCACCCCGGGGCCGACCCCCTGAGTTCGTTCTCTACTTGCCATAAATTAAACCCCTTATGCTTGATTTATTCGCACACAGCGGGACGACGATGACCCTGCCAGTGCAGAATAACAAAACTTCCAGGACCCACGAAGCAGTCAGCACAAATTGTCGTCATGGTACACCACACAGCATACGAAGATACAAGTGTATTTGTACACATGCATGTGTCGTATCCCGCGTTCTCACCATCCAGGTTCCAGTTTCGTCGCCATTGACTTGACGTCTTGCACAAGGTATTTCACCTGAACATACCCGATATCTTCGTCGTCGTCATCTGACCCCCTTGGGAAACTTTCCAGGTTTTGCAGGGCAATTAAGAACAGCTCTCGCTCTATTGTTGCACGTGTCGGGTAAGATTGTGTTGTGCTGTGAGACAGACCCCCCACTGACGTCCCATTTCTAACGGCCCGTCAAACTGGCCAAGTATCTCACTGTCACGATTGCCCATTTCTGACTGAGGTACAATATCCACCGTCGACAACATGGTAGACAACTCTGCCCCGTCCTTCAACCCCAGGCTCCAGCGCACCTGGGTCTCCCTCATTCACCCTACAAAATGATCCTTGGGCCTCAAAGCTGGCCCTTTTTTTAATGGCTCGCACAGGTCCCCAAGGAGAGAGATACAAAAGCCATGTCGGAATGCATGAATGGTTGGCTGATGCCGGACAAGACCAAAGGTCCCAACTCCGCAGAGCCGTCCATGTTTATTCTTTCTGCCTTGTTGATAGATGACAGCCTTAGTCATCTGACATTTGATTGCGCTGACAGATTGCGTTTGCGTGTAACCAAATTAGGAGACAATTTGATCATGGACCATAAGAAACCGCGTTGCAGTATTTAAGACAAGGAATTGTTTCCGCACACTCCTTATCACACCCTCACTGTACTATGTTTGCTTTGTTCCATCACATAACTTACAGCATGAGATACTGGCGATGTTGCTCTCAGTAATTTCTCCGTGCTGCAGCCATGTGGCTTCGTCTTGTTTGGCATGCACTTGCGTCTCCTTTTTCCGCCCTCAATCACTCCGTTTAGGAATGGGTTGTATCTTAAGCGCTTGGAATTTCACGTGCTGAATCATGAGCCCGGTCCACCAGGTTGGGAGGGTTAACGAATTAAAACTGGGCAGGTGATGGGAACGTATTTCCTGATATGTTATCTACATTAGTTCATGGGATCAAGTTACGTATCGTATCGAGACATGAGGCGCACGTTGTGCTTGCTTTTAATATCTCTATCCCACGAAGGGTCTATGGCTGAAAATGCTGAGGCTTTAGTCGTTCGTAAACGAAACTGCTCACGGCCCACGGCAATGCCCATAATTCCGCCAATTTCACGACTCTTGCAGTAGCGATAAACGTGAACGTGGAGCCAATGCCGCGTGGATACTGCGTTGATATCGCGTTGGTATCGCGTTGAGGCTACCGACACCTCCGAGTCATCATCCCCTTTTTGTATCTCTGGCCCATTCGCTGGCACGAGCGGGGACTCCCGCAGTGCGGATAGGGTCGAAGCGAATCTACAGCGGCTTAGGATCTTACGCATAACAGATGTCTCGATTCTGATTGTCCAGAACTGGTAGCTTGCTGTCTACCAACCTCAAGCAATTCGAGTAACACGCAACGTGCAAAGCCTGGGGATCGGAGTCAGGCGCAGCCGCGTTGTCCTGGTTCCATTACAGCTGTCTATCTACCCCATTTCCCGCTCCTTTTATATCACCGCTGCAGAGGAAATCTGAGACGGTCCTTCATTTCTTTGAAATCCTGCCCCACATGAGCACCTCACAACAGAACATGTCCACGCAGCCCCAAGAATCTACCCTCGACGTGCATTCGAACACCGCCCCGGTACAAACTACTCTCTCTTCGCCGGGGCAGCCATCATCCTCAATTGTAGAGAATCCACCGGAGCCTTCCGCGCCAACGACTGTCCTGGGCGCAATGCAAACCGCCCCTCCTCGGCGGGCATCGTCTCCCTCCTACCACATTTCTCTGATATCTAAACCTGTTCCCGAGGTACCCCAAGAACACATAAAGGTGATGGAGCCCGCAGAGGTGCCACCACGGGTGGCGTCACCGACCTTTCTACCTCCTGCTTCTGTTTCGACTCACGGAGGTCACGGGGCCAGGGGAGGCAGACCCCGCGCGGACACACCACCGCGTAAAGCCGTGCGCGTTACACATTCCTACCCAATACTAGACGAAACTATTCGCGCGCCGCAGCCGGTAGTCGTACCACCCGGAGGTTTCTATCCGAGTCGTCGCTCGACCGGTCGCTATCCCGATAGCGAAACGGCATGGCATGTTCGGGATGACGGAGAACCTGTGCGTTTGATCGCTTATTTCCCCTATGACAAGGCCATGCCATAGCTAACTGTTCTGTCTGGGTACCCTCAGTTCCGCGAAAGAAACGTCGGCCAGCGCTTGATTCCGACCATCAACGTTGCAACCGAAGAGTTTGCCAAGGCCACGCAACGAGGTAAGTGGTAACCACGAGCATCCTACTGGACCCTCTTATCCCACCTTCACATGCGCACCCATACAGCAACATTTGCCGCCTGGGCGCAAAACATTGCTATTATGCTAGAAGTTATGATCGGTGCGCTTACCACCGCCCTCGGAGCATCACTGGGCGGCCATAATGTGCGTGGTATAAAAGCTTTTGCCGCCCCGCGGTCCGCCTGACACCAACGCCAGACAACCATCGCAATCTCAACTCTCGGGGTTGCGGGGACAATCACAGCCGCGTACATGGCACGCACGAAAGGTTCGAACGAGCCACAAGAGTCGCGCCTCCGTGCCCGAGAGCTAGAACAATTTTTGCGTGAAATGGAGTTGTTTTCCTTGGACCATGGACATGAGTACGGCGACAAGTGGGACAATCAGATCAATGGCTTCCGCCTTAGCTTGGAGAAAATCCTTGGGAATCATCCTAGAAGCTACACGAAAGATCCAGACGCGGACGAGGACTCTAACGCTTTTCGAGGAAAGGAAGTGGGAAGCGATGATCATTACACTGTAAGTTCTACCGGGAATGGGTGAGTACAGCCGTTTTTGGTGTGTGATTGATTCGTTAAATGCGGGCGTACTTATGTCACAGGAAACGGCGCGTGACCGAGACGAGGGTAAAGTCAGAGTCTCTGGAAGTAGTATAGGGCTATGGTCCTGTTTGCGTGCCTGTTGAATGCCCTGTTGTATGTTCTGTCCCACTGTGCGATACCCTATTCCCGATTGACCATAGACCCATGTGTACACCATTCATCATTATATGCTTGCATTCTAACCCGTTGTTCCTGGATCGTATTATTTAACAGACTTCACACGAATGTAATCTTACTACTGATCCCCAAAATACGGTGGGGTCTTCTCTCCGCGAAGGGTGTACTTCTGAAGCTTTCCACCAAGTTAGAAAGGCAGACGCTGGACCTTGTTGTTGAAAGCGCAGCCACACAATAAGGCTGGTATGGAAATTGGAATGGACGCACATTAGAGCGCGCTGCACGCATGGGGATGGGGACAGAACGTGCGAAAACACAATAGATGAAGGAACCACTAACAGAGAAAGGCCACGAAGAAGAAAAATAAGAGAAGAGTATGTGGGAAAATGCACAAGATAGAGATGGTTTATCGGTTTGAGGTTTGACAATGACTCAATGTTTTGAGCCTGGAGGTGGGTCACGAGCGCTCGTGCCTGTCACATGACCAATTTCCATTTTCGTATCTCCCGCCGGGAGTCTTCATCGCGTCATCACTGTGAGCGACGCGGCGCGCGTTTAGGCGTTCGTTCTGCCCCTTACCTTTTTGTGATCGTGTTTCGGCCTTCTCGCTGGAGGGATGTCTTTTCTTCGCATGGCTATACTAAAAAAATTTGCGTCGTAATCAGGAACCCTTATTTCCGTGCTACCTTATGTGCGCAGACACCGAGGTATGTTCCTTTCCTTGAATTACCTGGTCTATGATCTGTATTTACTTGCCTAGTGGGATATCCCCCAGTGCAGGTAGTGCCCGCGGACAGAAATTCTGCAACAAAGGATAGCCCCACTCAGTGTCCGCGCGCACAAGGAAGAACCGAACATTCATCTGATTGCGTATCAAAACATCATCTCACTTCATGAACGAGATTTACCTGTAATTCTCGCCGGATGAGAGACACATGAAAGCTATACCGGGTCAC
>Ga0307510_10006231_pt1 | contig 14226 bp, 19 predicted proteins | sample 12_EM_MG_FD_207224 | JGI IMG/M metagenome (GOLD analysis project Ga0307510, IMG submission 207224) | Populus trichocarpa ectomycorrhiza microbial communities from riparian zone in the Pacific Northwest, United States - 12_EM | ecosystem: Host-associated > Plants > Roots > Unclassified | place...
AAGTCAACGGTCCTGACCAAGTACATGCCTTAGTCCAGGAACCAATGTCATTCAGTAATGCCCCAGCCAATGAACCAACTCCCCTCCATGAATCTAGTAGTGGTGTTGCCACCTCTGGACTGCCAACTACCATAGCACTATCTACACTCAACTCAACTTCTCTTTTGGCCTTTGGTGACCAATTCAATGACCAAGATTTCAGTAACCCGACCGAAATCGGTTGGAGCACACTCCAAGGATCTAATGGGTTGCAAACATCAGGGAATATGCCATCAAACTTGTGGTTTGACAGTCTTCCCGACACTCTCCCTCAAGGTGGCTATCAAAACATAAATCCAGCCTTCGATCCTTTCCCATTCCTACCGGATCCATTGCCAAATAGTGACTCCCAGAGACTTTACTTACCAGGCATGTATTCATCGTTGCTCTTACCACCGGACATCATCCCAGGTGGAGCCAATCCCCCTCTCTCTGTCCACCTTCCAGGGGCAATTGTTCCACATGTCACCCCTCTGCTCGCATCTATCCCTGCCCAGGAATATCCTCTGAATGTGTCCACCACCTCTATCCAATCAACTGACAACCTCTTGCTCGGTTTCCTGGATGGAAAGGCTAATGAAGCTGCTGCAGATGAAAGACAGGGCGGTGAGAACCTTCAAGGTGATTCCAGGAATAGAAGGAGAAGCGGAAGGAAGAGAAAGGCAGACAGTGTCTTGGAGGGCACAACAGATGGTGGGGTATCAAAGCCAAGGAACAAGCATGCGAAGCATACCGGAGAGACATCAGATCTGGGCCAAGACGTGACAGAGGCCACAACGGAAGAAACAGAGGCTGATAGGCTGGCAAAGAAGGCAAAAACCACACAGGGGGCAGCAGTTGAAGCTGCAAAGGCTGCAAAGGCGGCAGCAAAGGCAGCAAAGGCAGCCAGGGAAGCAACAAAGCCAGAGCAGGCAAGGAGGTCAGGTCGCGTGCCCACCTTACCTGATCATCTCAAGAAAGCGGGGTACACACAGCCAAAGTGGAATTTGCAAGGAAAGAAAAGTGTTTGAATCTCTTGACACCCAAGTCGGGGCTAATACAGTTTGCTTGGTCTGGCAATTTGTTCCTTCTGATTCTCATTGAAATATAATTTACTATCGTAGTTTAATATCATTAAATCAGCCATGAAATGTGTGCATACAGTGGAGAAAATAAAGCTATGTGGGTTTATTTAAGGATGTGTACCCCAGATCACTGGGATTGGGGGCACGCAAGCGAGAAAGGAGGGGTCAGGCAAGAGAAAAGGATGTGGATCTGCCGCAAGCAACTGCGTGGTGCCACGGTTTATCACCAGGCAGATACAAGAGCCAGAATCGCACACAAAAGAAGGGACAATGGGCATGTGCTGCCTGTCCTTTTGACAAGCTGGCAGCACGGTTCTTATAGCAAGAGTAACTACTTACAATATACACTACATGTCCCTATTGATATAAAAGGTTGTCCCAAAGAAGAGCGTGCGACAAGTCAACAACAAGGGTGGGGAAGGTGTATCTAAGCCATGGAGGGTATAGAACCTAGAGATGGCCCATGTGGGAGAGGCTGCATGTGGGAGACGGGACGTCTGTAGTTGTGTTTCTGGGGAGGTTTGGATAGATGGTGTCGGCTTTGTCGGTCGAGGAGAGGCAAGGTCAAGGTGGTCGAGTCCATGGAGGTGTACTGTACGACGATGAAAATGGAGCTGCGCCACATCGGCACATCTCAAGTTAGTGTGAGGAATGGCTGGAGGGTTGTTTGAGGAACTAGGTCAGAGTGACCAAGTGCGTTCGAAGATGTTTCATTGCAGACAGAAGGTCTGCGCAAGAGTTCAAACGTTCAAGGAGTATATGACCGAGCACGCTTGAATTCAAGAACATACTGGCACTACGTTGAAGCGGGATGGCGGGTGTTAATCTGCTCAACTGCTGATGGGGATTGGGCCAAGCTTGAGCGACGCGCAAAGGGTCCTATGTAAATTAACGGGGGTGAGGACGTGAACGTACAGCATAATGGTTGCTTAAGTTGAAACGGTGGTGTGGAAGGTCGAAGTCGAATGTTTGGCGAAAAGGAAAGCTCACGCAAAGGGAGCCAAGCAGAAGCCAAGAGAGAGCACACGAAGAGAGCGAGAAGAGTGGGGCTGTGATTGCTTGACTTTCACAAGCCAGGCGGCGAGGATTTTTATACAATTCCAAGTCACTAGGGACATTTTGTAGGCGATGAGCTGTGGTGAGCACAAAAAGGGGGGAAAGGGAGCGAAAATATGTAAAAAGGCTGGGGTCCTACCGGCGACAAGGTGGTGGTGTTGTAAGCAAGGAGATGACGATGTGGTCGAAGACAGCGAATGAGGAATTCAAGGCGCGATAATGGGCGCGATGTCGAAAGAGAATGAAATGAAGCGAGTCTTGATGGATTAAGGTAGAGAGGGGAATTGCTGGAAAGGGCAGGAGCACTAAGACAAAAGTAGGGAGCTAAAACACACGAAAAGCGGGTGAAAATACTCAATATCCAATAACAACACAATCTCCTGCTCGGCATGGTCCTGAACGGGTGTCCGACTCGCGCATGGACAAGCACGATGAGTTGGCGCGTGGTGCAGAGATCGAAGGTGGCGCGCGTTTGGTGGCGACGGCCAGCGAGGTTGATGAATCAAAAGCTGACAGTAGCAAAATTGAGGTGGGCCAGCGGTGTCTCGAGGGCGGCAATGTGGAGAGGAATCGGGGAAAGATGAAAAATGGAGAGATGAAAGTTGACAAGGACAAGGCAGGCGATCACTGGGCCGATGCGTTTGACTGCAGCTGAAGCGCTGAAGGCTGAACGCGGTGGCTGAACACATGGCATTACACGGTTCTATACAGCAGCACAGGACTTGACGCGTCGATAAGATTTGGCGGGTTCACCCTCAGCAGATAAAGGCGATCCTGGCTTCACGTGACTTGTTTCCAAGATCAACGCATATGCCATCGTTACAATGTTCTTGAGGGAGATGAGAAAAGGGGCCTAACTCCCGAGTGGTCGAGAATGCAAGAGGCGAGAGGAAGGTCGAACGGGAGAAGTGAAGATGTCGGTGTGTGGTACCTATGCTAGCGAGTGTCTTGAGATGGCTGAGACGAGGGGCGTTGTCAAGGCGAAGTTGATCGATGTCGTATGAGACAAATGCGGGCGATGTTGGCAAGGCGAAGGCAGTCGGCGTTGGTGGGGCAAAGGCAGATGGTTGAAGCTGAAGCGTTGAGCAGAACATGAGGGTGGAAGATCAGAGAGATGGCAGCGGCACAGCAGGCTCGCAAGGTTGTCAGATGGTCAATCGAAAACACACAAGAAAAATGAGAGGGGGAAGTAGGGCTGCGGTTGCCTCCGGGCCGGAAGCACACAGACGAGAAAGATGGAGAAATGGGCCGCAGTTGCCTGGTTTTCGACAAAAGCCAGACGGGGTTTTTATTTGCAATGCTGAAACAGTACGAGACAAGTACTCTACAAACAGAAAGTATGAGCTAGCGAATAGTGCTCATCCCGAGGCTAGCGCACTGCGTGTATGCCCACCTTACAGTTGCTGGTTGAACGTTGTGGGGTGACGCCAGAGACAGGGCGAGCAGCTCACACGAAATTGAGGGGAGGGAGGGAGTCGATTTCAGGGCCATGAGGACCCTTGCGTTGTGATCACGGTCGTAGTTGTGATGGGTGTTGGTAGTATGGGACATGTTGCTGCTGCTGCTGTTGTTGCAGGTACTGTCGCTGTCATTGACATGTCCTTGGTATTGAAGCCATTCCCGCTTGGCTTGTATATGAGGTTGTGGCTGCCGCCATTGCTGGAGCCGACGGGTCGTATGTGTGGTTGTGGACAGCGGTTGCTGCTGTGGTGATCATCGTTGCCAGTACTGTTGCCATCATAGAGGACTAACTTACCTTTGATGTTGGTGTTAAATCCGTTGTTGGCCTGGGTCATATCTTAAAGCTTGCAGCGTTACTGATGTTGATGTACCTGGCAGTGTTGTGTTTGAAAGGGGATGACACATGTGCAGCAGGAGGGGTCGACAGGAGACCTGGAGGGAGCAGGTGCAGCGGGATTGACGGGTGGAGGCAATATGAGAGAAGGCTCGGCGTCCGAGGTGGGGATGTCGACATCATGCGCATGTAGCACTGGCATTGGGATTACGGGTGGAAATGAAGGGATTGGGGGAGCTAGCGCCATCTCAGAATGCAGGAAAGGGGCGAGTAGGATGCCGCAGATGCGAGGAGTTGACGGGGAAGAAAACCCGCAAGCTGCATGATTGGTAAGTAGGGTAGCGGTGTGGCGAATTGGGAGGTAGCGAAGCTGGTGCAGGCGGTATGCAGAAGACTGAAGGCGAACGCAGGGTCAGTGAGGCCTAGTGAGGGACTGTACTCACTGGAGGCTGGTCCGGACAGAAAAGACCAGAACATTATAATGTGGATCTCAAGTTATAATGCAATGGCAATCGCAAGGCACATTATACGTTATAATCGCATACTGGGAAAAGAACGCATTGTAACGCAGGCAGTGGATAAATGAGAAACCCGAATGCGGAAACAGCCGAAGCACGTACATTATAACACTGGGAGGGCGATAGCAACTGGGAAGAAGATGCCTTGACATTATAATGTAAGTCTCGGGTTACAATGCATGAGAAACACTATCACTGAAAATGAGGCGCATTGTAACGCCTAAGTGTTGCACGGCTCGAGCCCAGCCTGAGCCCAGCTGGGGAATGACTATGATCGGAGGCGATTTGCAATCAATGTCAATGATCCTCCAATAACTAATACAGGTTTATGGCCACTCTCTCAACCACCACCCTCGCCTTCGTTGACATTGCGTCATGGCAACATGGAACCAGCCATTTCACTCCTTAGGCTTGTCATCTGCCAGATCCTGCCTCACCGCCTCTCATTTGTTCTCTTGCTTTCTGTTCTCCTTTTACTCTTGACCGCTTACCCATTGTCCATAGTCACATCTTCCTCATTTCAACCTCGTTGACAACGCACCCAGTCACTGCCACCATCCGCCATCACTGCTTCCCAACGCCAACACCACCGCCTTTCTTCAAGTTTCCGCATCGCTTCCCCAACTTTGCTCTTGAACAGCCCATTTCGATACCACTACATTGCTAGAGGTAGTGTATATCTATTAGCAAGCCTCCTGCTCTTGTGGAGAGAATCATTACTGTTATCTCTTTCAACCCAATGTCACTTGCCTTTCACTCTCTCCTCATGTGACTGCCTTCCCCATCCAACTTGGGAAACGAGGCTGTCATTCGTAACATCTTTTTCTCATATTCTCACTATCACACCTTTCTAGACCTGGCCTTATACAATGTAATCGTTGTCTGTACCCTCGCCCAGTCTTCATTCCTTCTTGCTCGTTGTGAGTGCCCCTCACTCGGTCGCTTTCCCTGTGTCCTGACGTATCCCTCTTGCTCTTCCTCTTGCGGCGATGTCTCGACACCATGCCAGGGCCCACCTTGCAATGGCCTTTCGCGCCTGCCTGCCTTGCCATATGCCCCAGGCTCCAACGCCTCGGATTTCGCAGCGATGGCTTTCTCAGCCTTGCCAGCACATTCAATGCAGGCGGTGCCCTCAACCATGGCAAGTGCAGCACTCAGGATCTGCAGTGCTTGGCCCTCGCTTGTGCGTGCCGACGCTAGCGGTATCGACTACGCATACCCTCGCGTTCTTGACTCACACACCACCCTCGCATTACTCCGCCTTGGTAATGCGACATCCAGCATTACTGTTGCCGCTACTGCTGTTATCTCCATCACCATTGCCACTATTTCCACTGCAATCACCACCAAGGCACCATGCAGCGACGGACGCAGCCTATGCGATGGCAACATTGCGCTGCTGGAGGTTCTGGAGGCACAGGAATGCAATGTGGTGCTATGCAGGAGGGTTGGGTGATGTCTGCTGTTGGCACCTCTGGATAGAATGGGTGAGCTGCTTCTGAGCAGCATTGTACTTATTCACTATCCCTATTCTACTGATTAATACAAGTGGTATGATACATGTATCACATATGACATGAGGGAAAGCATGAATGAGCAAGCTTTCTGTCAGCAACAACAAGCTCAATGCATGGGGTAATGGATATTAATGGATTCATATCGTTGTCGGCTGCTGATGCAGGGGCACGCGTAGGAGGGCTGTCACATCTTTCCGGCTCCGGAATTCTGATAGAGGGGGTACTTTCTGGGTTGTAATGTGGGGCAACTGTGGGTGTTGTAACGTGCATGTTATAATGGGAGGTATGACAATGGGCCGGAATTGCCACAGTAACCATGCACATTATAATGCAAGGGAAGGGGAAATGACCAAGAGAGGGGCAATTATAATGTGTGCTGTAAAACACATTATAATGGGAGGGATGACAATGTGCCAGAATTGCCACAGGAAACATGCAAGTTATAATGCTGGGGGGGAACAACACAAAAGGTGGGGGGATTATAATGTGTGTGAGTCTACATTATAATGCCAGGGGAGAAGCAATGACGATCAGTGGACAAGAGAGAGGGAGTTATAATGGGATGTATTACAGTAGGATGGGAAACTACATACATTATAATGCTGGGGGGCAACAAAAAGAGAGGGGAATTATAACTTGTGCAGGCCTAGAAGTTGCTTGAAATCATAGTGGTACATTATTACGGAGAATCCTAGATTATGTGGGGTACATTATAACAGAGCTACATGGACACCTCCGCACGGGCAGGTGGTTTGCAGGTGCCGAGTTGTGAGACCTGTGAGGATGCAACGGCATGGCTATGGCGGCCATAAATCAAGCTGTGAGGGAGAGAGGACGCGTGAGCAAGCAAAGGGCAGAGGGTACTCACCTCCTGTCAACGTTGTTGCAGTTTCAGGCTGGAGGAGTGGAGCAGTGGTGAGGGTGAGGATGGTGTAGGGGAGGGGTACTTGAGCACTGAGAATGCGGGACATAATGGTGTGAAGAGGTTGGGGATCCGAAGTGGAGTGAGTATGATTTGGGCAGACAGGGGAACTGGGAGGGAAGGCGGGTGTGGCTCCGACAGTCGCGAATCGAGCTGTGAGGAGAGAGGTAGGGGCGATTTGATGTGAAGCCGAAGATAGGGTGCCCAAAATCAAAATGTCGCCAGCTTGAGGTTGTTGCCATTGATTTTGTGTTGTGTTTCTTCAGACTGAGTGTGCCTGCAGTGGTGGGAGGGGAGGTGGAAGACATCAGGACTGGTCAGAACAAGAAAAAAAAAAGTGGCACTCACTCAGGGAGGTAAGGATGGTGGGGAAGGGGGGTATGTGCTGCCGAAGTCCCACGGTGCTTCAGGCAAGTTGGAGACCATGAAATCTTGCTGAACGTGATGTTGAAAATCATGCAGCATTGAGGGATTGATGTTTAGTTGCAACTCCAGGTAGGAGCACATCGCTCATTCTATCTGGTTGCCGGAGAACATGACAAAGAGGTGAGATACTGGAGAAGAGACGGGTCACAAGTACTCACGAACCAGGGACTGCAGAGTAAGGGGCACTTACCACTCACTGGAGACAGCAGGAGGGGAGACTTGCTGAGACACAGAAAGAAAAAGAGCAAGCAAGGAGCACTACCCTCTGGAAACAGCAGAGGGAGGGACAAGACAAGACATGGAAGGGGAGTGACTGAGCAAGGGGCACTCATTAACTGGGGATCACTGAGGGAGAGACTTTGTCAGGACACCGAAAGAAAACAACTGAGAAAGAAGCACTTACAAGCTGGGGACCATAGAGGGAGGGACAAGTGAGGACATGAAAAGAATGCAAGCGAGCGAGGGCAGAGGGGAAAGCTGCCAGTGTGACTTGAACAATTGTCATGGCATTGGTCACATGTTGTATTCGAACTTAGGAAAGTGTGGACACGTTGGATGGACTAACAGCGATGTTGGCTACTTGTTGGCTTCGCTACCATGACACACTTGCACAGTACTCGCACTACACTTGCTTTCTTTCTTTCTGTGTCCTAACCAGAGTGAGTGTCCCTCTCTCAATTCCTTTCTTTCCATGTCCTGACCATATCTAGCCTCAACCCTTTCCAATGAGTGAGTTCCACTTACTGGCTTGACAAATTTTGGCATCCTGACCAGTCCCAACCTTCCCCTTGCTGGCTCTGGTTTTTTCTTGCATCCTAACCAGTCCTGGACACTACTCGCCCTGGCAAGTGAGTGCCTCTCAGTTGCTTTCTTTCTTTCTGCATGTCCTGATCCATTGTATTCTGTGCCATTCAATCTTGTGTCAAGTCTGAACGAAAAGACCAACATCCCTTGACTGTCCTTACCAGTCTGTCTTGCCATTTCCAACAGGTGAATGGCTCACTTTCTTTCAGGGATGTCAGCATATCCCCATCGTCATTCTCTCCAGCTACTGTGCAGCTTGCATGCTTGCCCTTTTCCCATGTCCTGATGGGTCTGTGCCTTCCAGCAAGTACATGCCTCTTGCTCACTTTCTTCCCCCATGTCCTGACTAGTCCCCCCACCACTCCTCTGGTTCCTACGGCACTGCCATGCCCACCCCATGCCACCTGATTGCTGCCAGCACACCAAGAGAAGCCACCCCAATCACAACCTTATGGAATGACACCCCCATCCTCTCCAAAAGGCAAGTGCCTCTTGCTGGCTTGCTTTCTTTAGGTGTTCTGCTCAGTCACAGCCTCTCCTGAATCATGACCATCAGAGCCATCCCCACCACCATTGCTTTGCAACCCGAGGTGTTCTCTTCCCTCCCAGTTCCTCTCCAATTGGTGAGCACCCCTCACCAGCTCATTTTTTTCCACATCCTGACCCGTACTCTCCCATCTTCATGCATCAGTGCACACCGCCATGGCCTGCAGAGATGACAACATGCTGCCGGTCCTAGGCAACATGACACAGTGGCATGTGCTCTGGGCACTGGACAAAGTCAGCTGGCACATGTGCCAAGCCACGCGCAATGCCTGGGTCAGAACCATCACCAGCGCGCTTCTTCCCACCCTTGCTGTGCTCCCCAACACGCAGTCTGTGTAAGCCTTGTGCACCCTCTCCCATACTGCCACAGCGCTCCCCCTTGCCCTGCGCTCCCCCATATTGGAGAACGCGCTGAGCCAGCTCGTGCACATGCCCTCCTTCACTGTTGCACTGCATGTGCTCCTGTGCCCGCTCGAGAGCCACATTGCACGGCTTTGATGCGGGAACGTCAAGCACCCTTGTGCAGGCCATGCAGGTCCTACTTTTGCACATCGCTGGGAGCACCAGTGTCAGAGTTGCGGTGGGGGCTGGGGTGCTCTCACAGGGTATTGACAAGGCAGCGGGCATAGGCCTGCGGCCCTGCTCCCTGCTGCTGCAGGTGTGCGTTGGGCAATTGGGAGGTGGGATAAAGCGCAGAAGATGTGGAGGGGCGATTGGGTAGCAGTGCATATGGAATGTGCTCAATCACGCATTTCAATCTGTGTTTGAAAGGTATGTCAGTGTCATGTGTGTCAAGCAAGATCCTGCTGTGTGACTGTCCAAGTAAAAAGGAAGCAATAAAAGTAGAGTTGTTGTGAAAAAAAGCACACAAAAAGTAGATTCATTGTATAAAAGTAACAGAAAAGCATGTGAAAAGTAGAGGACATAGCTTTTCAAAAGCATTTTGCTTTTCCTGAAAATTTACTTTTTTCACTGATAAAAGCACAAAAAAGCATGAAAAGCATGAAAAAGTAAACTAGGGGTTTTCCTGATGCTATGGTCGTGTTGTGCCAATGTTGACGATTGAGTTTTCGTGACCCTTATGATGACTCGGATTGTAGAAGTACAACCTGTGGCGAGTACCCACATCATGGTGGATACATACGTCAAGCCAACGGGTCAATTGAACGTGCCATCTTTTTTTTTTTTTTGGATGACACCCCGACCGGCCCGAGGCTCCGTTGAGGGATCAGAAGGAAGACAATGACTGCCACGGTATACCGTGGCACCATGGGTCATGATGCACCAACCCCTCTTTCTTCCTCTTCAAGCTTTTTCTTCTGTTTTATGCAGACACGACATATTTGCATGTCAAAGTTATGCAAAATCTACCGTTTGGGTGAGTCTGTGACTACAGTCTCCACGTTTTGGCTCGCTCTGCAGAAGACATTGTGGTGGAGATTGCCCCACCATCCGAACCAATCTCCGACGTCGTGCTCAGCTTACAACCATCGTTGGTTTGCGACACAGAGAAGTGGTTTATCGGGCGTGAAAGGAATATATACCGCTGCGGCCGACTCTCCGAAAGTGAATGCGTCACTACAAGTTCCGAATACATGGGCTAAGTCGATATGATACGCTGGAATTCGACTTCGGCAAGGACAGGCGCGGGCTGTGCGCGATATTTTCCGGAGTTGTTTGTCTGAGGTTTCAAGTTGGGTCAGCCGCTGTCCCCAAAGTTGCCAACATCGAACGCTTGTCGTTATTGCCGCGGGTATGTCTGTCCAAGGTCTCTGTCCTAAATTGCGCGCTCATGCTCTAGGGGAGCGCGCTCTTTGTGATATGCCTTGGTTTACATGCGTCGCAACGTCAAGACGGCCGGGTGAATCAACTGCTTGATGCACACAGACTACTCGATCTGCTTTGCGACCCACTTGTCACTACCGCTACTTTTGTCCACCAGGCCACCCAAAACTACGCATTCGATCCGGTGCGATACGTACGGGATATTGGAACAAGCGCGAGTGTCTCTGTTTGAAGATGGACATCGCAGACTAGTTCAATTCAAGAGTTGAGTCAAGTCGATCAAAACAGTGTAGCAGGTTAGACTCTCATATTGGCTACTCGTTTGGTCTCTGTGAACTCGGAGGCAAGTGCTCAACACTGAACCACTTGTCTAGAACCCTAATATCTACGTGGCATGACAGGCTGGCGGCCAGGGTAGCGTTTCTTTACCGTCATGCAGCCATGGTAACCTTCCAACCCACGCGATGTATTGAGGAGGATCTCGGGTGTAAGTCGTCAACGTGATTTCCAGAACTCATGTACTGTATTGGTCATGATATTAGGTCACTCCAGCACACGCACACTGTGCGTGGAGCTTCCAAGGACATCCCCGAGCGCTGGGACCTCGGACACGTAACGGTTCTGCTTATAGTCAGTAAACCAGCGGCATCGCAGATTTTTTTTTTTTTTTTTGGAGGGGGGAAGCCACAAACTCAGTGGTTTACTTCCTAATAGTACATCCTGCAGGGCTCCAAGTGGGACTCAAGGCGAGTGGAGGCTCCGAGGAGCAGGAGCAGACAACAGCACGCCACTGACAGCTTGGCAGCCGTGTGACACAGGCGGTCCGATCGGCGCAACCCATTTGGGGAATTCTCGGGTTTCCGGGAAATCAAACGGCCAACTCCGTGAATGAGTGAATGAGTCTCCTGTAGGTTCCCAGGTGGGTGATTATCACACCACCTCAAGGGTTGCTACCCTATCCTTGTCTACTTGCTGCAGGCGAGATTGAGAATCACGGGCGCTCAGTGGCCGCTCACTTCATTACCACATTGTAATCCTCATGTTGGGCCCACCTTCTAGATACCTTATTTGGACCTTTATCTCGGTCGCAGATTGCACTGGAAAAAACGCAGCAGCGGGCATGAACATTCAAGGCTTTTCGAGGGATCTATTCTATACAAAGGCTGGTGATCTTCTATGTAGCTGAGAGACAAGTACAACGCGCCATTCTGGAAGAGAACTTTATTGCACCATAGGTGAAGTATCAACTGTGTCCGATAGGTATCAACAACGAGTTGGTCTGCTGAAGGTCACAGCTTGGGGTACTACCATGGCCTGAAAGGTCATATCAGACGCTGAAGTTGAAGTCGTCCCATTCAACTAACCTGGATGACTCGCAGCGCTTCACTGGCCCTCCTTGCATAGAGCCTTGCTGGTTTGATTCGCGCCAGCAGGTGTCTTTCATTCAGTAGTTGTCTGTGATCCTCTGCGCTGGAGAACTGACGTCTTTCTGTACGTTACGGTGCTGGTATTGGGAGTACTCACTAATCGAGCCAGGCATGGGCTTGATCACGCCGTGATACACTCAATTGGAGTTCGTAAGTCGAGAGCAAGTCGAGAGCCGCTTCTACCAACCGGTCGCCATGCTCCACAAGTTTCTGGGGTAACCAGTTGTCGAAAATGCGCATAAATTTGCGTTAGTTCTGCGGATTTAGCGGGATGGGAGTGGGTAGGTGTTATAATAACTAGTCATGCCACCCCAACTAAATAACAGCTGCACTGCCAACGCGAAGTGAAAGGGATCTCGGATTCATGATATATTGTCACAGATGTTGACGGTCATTGGTGGAGCATACAGCATACCACGCAATACGGGGGTTCATCCTCGTGCACCCGCATGTGTGCCTAATCGGTGATTACTTATATCGACTTACTATGTAAAGTTAGGACACTCTTATATACCCCGCGTCGACCACTTCGAGGCGTTCCCGCCGTCAACTCAATTCGACCCCTGTGGATACTATGACCAAACTCGGAAAATACCTTCCATCATCAGCAGGTCAATTGGGATGACACCGCAAGCGCCGCTACGCGCTTTGAACATCCTGTGCATCCTTGATATGTGACCGATTGTCAAGTGCCAGAACCCTATTACCCCCTAATCCCAGGTCGAACTCAACGGGTCAACGTTCTGGCGCAATCCTCCAAACTGTTGTCCATTCCCACATTCAAGTTAGTTTTCCCCTCTTCTCCATGGGTGTGATCACGGTGCAAGAAAGTCCGCGGAGGTTGATGACCCCTGATAAAGTAGTGAAAGGAACATCAAAGGGTCCGCAAGTATTTGTCAAGTGGGGTAACGTAAGGATGTTCGCCATATCCTGTGCATGTGCTGAGCGCTCTGGTATGACCAGTATCCGAGTCGACACACATATATATGTATACATACGCCCATGTTACAACCTCATGTAGTAGAATAGGCTGAAGAACAGAAGAAGTGCCCGATTATACAATATGAACTCGGGCGACCCCCATTTAAACACCGAGCAAATTTCCGACGGACAATAGTACAATCCCACCGGACAGTTCCGCGAGCCAGTCCGACTCACTGGGGATTTGTTCCTGATATTGGGAAACAATACTGCCACTTTACTCGCTCGACAATGGCTAATCCTTATCAGGAATGCTCTCAGGAGACAAAGAATTCACACACTATCCAAGTGATATCGTTATCGTGATATGCTGTCGATCACAGGCGTGGCCACGACTCGGGGTGTCTTCGACTGGAGATTGCTATTGCTCCCTTGCCCCGCAGTTCCGGATTATGACGCACCCGGATGGGGGCACCCACATCAGATCAATGAGATCAATTGCGCTCGCTAAAGTACGTGAATGGTAGCAAAAACTTTCGCTCAGCTAAACAGCTAGTATTGGCTTCCAATCGATGTCTGATTTGTCACAGCGGTGCAAGTCTCTCTGGTGTCCCGTTTTAGTCTGATTTATCGCCCCGTGCCAACGACATGCATTCGCAGCATGTAACCGGCAGGTGACCTGTCAACATCGCCCAAACACCAATACTTAAGTTGGGCTCTGCGGGTTTCGTGATCGGAGAAACTTTCCACCGCATTATCTATCCCCCACCTTGGCTTTCCAACCCCTGTGATGTCCTAGGATACCCTCCATCTCTAGCACATCCGCCGTTAACACACCCCCACTTCCCCCGTTGAACGATCTCCAGAAATCATGCACAAACCACACTTTCGCCCCAACACGCCCACTGCGCATGGCACAGCCTTCCGGAGTGCACGTGCCCGTGCTGCCCATCTTGGCGAATGTCCCGGTAGCGGCGGAGACAGATTTTTGAAACTCATCGAGAACCAGTTGGCTACATATTGATCGCCGGCCTAGTAGGGGGAAGGTCCAAAGGGACACAAGGTGGCGTACATTTAGCTTTCTAGAAGTGGCCAAGACACCGCAACAGTACCGCACCGCTCCGAAACGTTACCTGAATTCTCATAGAACTTGAATGGGGAGATATACACAAAGTACATAGTACTACAAGAGCCCATGGAGGTAAAGGAATGGTGCTGGACCTGTAGTGAGTCACCAGTGGGGTATGCTGATATCATGCGGGTGTCGTCACGCAGAGGAGGGCATGCGAAAGGCGTTTGTCCTGTGCCAGTGGTTCCATTCGTGAACGCTTCCGTAATACCAGTATGCGTTAATATCAGACATGGAGATGATAGACTGAAGACCTTCTGATCAGAATTAAAGAAGA
>Ga0307510_10006232_pt1 | contig 14226 bp, 18 predicted proteins | sample 12_EM_MG_FD_207224 | JGI IMG/M metagenome (GOLD analysis project Ga0307510, IMG submission 207224) | Populus trichocarpa ectomycorrhiza microbial communities from riparian zone in the Pacific Northwest, United States - 12_EM | ecosystem: Host-associated > Plants > Roots > Unclassified | place...
TGAGATAAATCGCGGCTAGTCTTCTGGAGTCTTCTGGAGCCAGACAGAGTTGGAAGCCACTGGATCTGGTAGGATGCGCTAGGAAAGCTAGTCCCAGGACATCCAGAGACATGTCGTCTTGCTGATGGGCCTGGTTGTACAGTTGGAAGTTTTAGCGGAGATGATGCTGCGTAATTCTCTGTCGCAACTTGTTCTAGATATGGCCTATCGCTGCGCTGACTATCATATTGAAATGTTGAACAAATATGTTAAATAGAAATGTTGAACAAATATGTTAAATAGAAGTATCGGCCGGTGCAAGCTCGGTCATTTAAAGCCCAAACTAAAACTAAAGCCGATTCTCCACCGCTAGCACCACGACGACGACCCTCAAGGCATAAAAAATTCTACTTGGTGTAGCGTCCATTGTGCATTCAAATTCCCATGCTCTAATATCCAAGCCTCGCTGCCTCGTGTACCCATGTACTGCTCGACTCGCCTACTGGTGGCGCTGGTCAGCAGGGACTTCGGATTTCCCTTATTCGGACGAAAGCGCTTCGCCGTCGTGGGAAGTCCGAATTACGGACATCGGCGGAGCTAATATTCGGTTTCTACCGAACCTTCGCCTGGCCGCGAACCGTCTTAGTCGTATCGGACCGGGACGTTACGAAGGCTGACTTTCCGTAAAGAGGTAAGGTTCAGGTGCCGACGTGCCATTCTGGTTTAGAGCGGGTATCATTCGTATGGAGTGTAACAAAATCTCACATAGGCAGACGTGTTTTTGCTAGTACCACAGTACTGTAGTGCTGCAAGGTTATCACTGGATGGCTGACGGATCCACACTCTGGGTGCCATTTCTCATAGGAATTCTCGTCTTTGTCACACCATTCCTCACATGGTATAGAAACAGGAACCCCCTGGTAAGTTGTGTATCGTCCGTTTATACTCAGGCCAGTTCTGATAGATTGGTCTCTAGCTCGATGCTATCAGCACCATAGGGTATTCTGACCCTGTCCTTTCATACTTCTCTGCTTTCCGATACTACTTCTTGGATGACCAGTCCATGGTCAAGGAGGGCTACAAGAAGGTGACGTCACCTAAGTCATCTATTGGCGTTACCTTGTGCAAGCTCATGCCGCTGTGCGTCCTAGTCAAAACCAGGTGTATTCAAGATTCCTACTTTCTCGCGATGGATGGTAGTGGCGACAAGTGCTGAACTGATTGAGGACATCAAGAAGGCCCCGGAGGATATCCTGTCACGAAATGAAATGAACAGGGAGGTATGTATCGTGAACAGGCTCGACCCAAACTCAACAGCCACGACAGCGCATTCAGACGTACTACACCCTCCGCATGTTAAACAGTGAAGACACGTATGAGACCGATCTAATCCGTTCGAAATTGACACGAAACATTGCGGTGACATTCGAACAAGTTCGTGATGAGGTTATAAATGCATTGGCAGAACTCATCCCAGTTGATGGTGACGGTATGTGGTCCACTTACAGAAGGCGTATTGGTGTCTCATAAGTAGTCTAGAATGGGTCAAGATATCTATTCTACCGACTGTGAAACAGATAATCGCTCGGGCGACAGGTCGAATGTTTGTGGGCCCTTTGTGTATGTTGCCACTCCAGTTTTTGGTCGGGATATATACTGACGCATTACAGGCCGGAATCGCGATTACCAGAACCTAACTATAGGTATATCCGAAAGTGTGCTCAAGTCGGCCTACATACTCTCAATGTTTCCGAAGCTACTCAAGCCGTGAGTCTCTGTCCAGCTCTGTAAATCATTACGCTGATGATATCGCGCATAGGATAGTAGCACACATTTTCTCCAAGTATCCATCTCAAGTTCAACAGACAAAGGAGTTTATTGGACCGATAGTGAAGGAGCGCTTTGCGAAAATGGAGGAGTTCGGGGAAGCCTGGGATGAGGCCCCGGTTCGTATTCCTATTTCAATAGAGGCTTTGATTCTTCATGAAGCGAAAACACAGAATGATATGCTAATGTGGCTTATGAGTGAAGCCAAGGGAGTGGAGAAATCACTCGATGGTCTGGCCCGGCGAATGCTCTTCCTCAACCTTGCATCTATCCACTCGACCTCTCGTGTAAGGAGCCGCCGCACTGTTCACCTAGGGGGATTGACTTCTGAATTTTATTCGACATGGTGCAGACATCCACACAAGTACTGTACCGCCTTCTTTCTAACCCAGAGTATGTCGAGCCCCTCCGTCAAGAGATCGAGGCTGTGATAGCCGAGGAAGGTTGGACAAAGGCCGGAATGGACAAGTTGCACAAGCTTGACAGTTTCTTGCGGGAAACACAACGAATGAACACCACGGGCATCGGTTTGTTGAATTCTCTCGATAATAACCTGTTACTGATGGCCCTTCTTCAAGTGGTGATGTATCGACTCGCACTACGACCATTCACATTTTCTAATGGCGTAACTATCCCCGAGGGTACAATAGTATCTGTTCCGGCAAATATGGATGAAAATATCTATTCGAATCCTGAACAATTTGATGGCTTTCGATTCTCGAAGGCCTGTGATATGGGTGGTGATATTACGATGACTAGTCATTCAGCGGTCAGTACATCCCCTGAGTACCTGGCGTTTGGACTTGGGCGACACACTTGGTGAGCTATTCCGATCATTGTGCTTCCTGATATCCAATGCGACGTGCCACTGTTCTTCAACAGTCCAGGGCGTTTCTTCGCCGTTAACGAGATCAAAGCATTGGTTGCCCGTATTATTATGATGTATGACATCAAGTTCGAGGAGGGTCAAGGAGTCCCACGCCCATATCGTATGGGCACGTTCCGTATGGTGCAAAACACAAATGTCCTGTTCAGAAAGCGTCAGATGTAGGGTATTCTGTATATGTATTCTCACGGATGAACAGACTGTACTCGTCATCCAGAGAATGTTTGAATTGATTTCAAAATCTCAGCTTTTGGTGTAATTGTATGTCACATACTATCGCAGGTGTTGGCCTGCCAAAGTTATCGCTGCGCAGATGGATATTTTGAAGGACAGTGAAGACCATTCACGGTCCTTTTTACTGTAAACCGGCGTCTTGCAATGGACCCCGGATTGGTGGATGAGCCCACGGTATCGTACACCTTGGCAAATACACATTTTTTGCGATTCATGGGCGTTGAAATTTCGTGCGCGGCCAGGGAAATCGACAGCAAGTGACAGCAAGAGTCCAAACGCATGGCGTTGACTCCTCGCATCTAAATTGTTTTTACAGAAGACAAGTCTGGTAAAAGCACCAGACAATACTCCACACAATTTTTTGGTTTTGACACCTCTGGCGACCCGTTTGAAACACATAGATATGTCGTATTTGTGCCATAGAGTATCTGTGGAACATTTAGGCAGATATAACAAAACCGCTGTGAACTTGTCTCAGTACTAGTGTGACTAGATGCGCTGGCAGGCCCGGGATCGATCGGCGATCGCCGACCCTAAAATGTGTTATTAAGCTCAACACAGCTACGGCTTTACAGGACCTCAACACAGAAAGCAATTCCGACCGCACTCCGTTCATGTCTGATGGCAGTTAAATCGGTAGAAGGGTCCTATGACCACTGGCACGTCTTCCCCGCGTGAGAGCTATATGTCGCGGAAGCGGCGGTCGGGCCACATCATGGAGCATCACATAGAGTACAGCGCGAGATGCGCTAGTGATTGACATGGACAGCTTGCACGGACGATTTTAGTACAGTACCCTTATCCCTAGTTTTTGCTTCCGTGTAGTACCCCATTTTGTTCCCCAGATCCCAGAGATGTCCCGTTACATTTATACCTTTCGTAGTCATGTCGCGGCTCCCTCAGTGTGTGCATTTCCGTGCCCAACCGAGGTGAGCATTACTTACATTCCCCTCGCGTTTATTCCCTGTCCTTACAGTACATAGCTCCGCGTTTGCACAGTTTGCTTCCGGCTCACACTCCTTCACGTTCGTGCTCGCTGCTCGCTTTCACATAAATATACTTTTATTAGTTGCCACTATATATTATTCAATCCGGCAGCCTGCGCCTGCAAAAAGTGCCGCCACACCACATGTGACACTGGCATGTTGGACTTCGGGTGGAATAACTTGAATGTCCACGGATCAAACCGTCGCTGTCGAGGCCCGTTTTAATTGCGACCAGCGCTTCCACTGACACCACGAACCCAACCTCATCGCAGCATGGCCGACTCGAACGAGTCAATGCTTGGAGCATCGTTCCTCGCTGGATCACTCATCCTTTTCTCCCTCTTCATCACCTGGTATAGAAGTGGAGATCCGCTGGTGAGTCCGGATAATCTCATATTCTCTTTCTTACCACCGACTTATGCTGATATGTGGGGTTTCTAGCTGAACTCGATCCCTGCCATAGGATTCTCAGATCCTATTCTCTCATACATATCGGCTTTCTACTTCAATGCTTTCGATGGCGCTCCGATGCTCAAAGAAGGCTACAAGAAGGTAATGTCATCGAACATGATTAAACCACTTCGGACGTGATGAGCTGAAACTAGTGTGTATTTAGGCCAAGCCAGGCCTATTCAGGATTCCCACTTTTGGACGATGGATGGTGCTGCCAACGAGTGCTGAACTAATCGAGGATGTCAGGAAGGCGCCAGATGACATATTGAGCTCATCCAGGCCATTCAGAGAGGTAAGGGCGGTTGATAGAGGCTCAACACAAAGACACATCTCAACTATAATAGTTCACCCAGTTGGATTATAGCCTCGGATTCTTGAACAACGACGACGATTATCACGTAGGTGTGATTCGCTCGAGATTGACTCGGAACACCGCGGCCACTTTTAGCCAAATCCATGGTGAACTAGAAGCGGCCTTGAGAGAGTTTATCCCATTGTCTAGCAAAGGTTTTTGTGAGACACTATTGGAGAAGAACTGACCTTTCATGGGTAGCGCAGAGTGGGCCAAGGTATCCATCCTCCCGACTGTTCAGAATATAGTTGCTCGCACCTCAAATAGAATACTCGTGGGAACCCCTCTATGTGCGCGATATTTCCTCAATTTGGTCACGGCTTATCATAACGTCTTGCAGGCGAGAATCGCAACTACCAACAGCTTATCTTTGACTTCAGGCTAGATGTTGTGAAGATAGCTGTAATTCTCACCATTTGTCCAAAACCTCTCAAGCCGTGCGTTTCTCTCTACCTCCCAATACACCTTTCATCGGTCTAAGGGTGCAATTTTTTAGGATTGTCGCACGAATGGTAGCCAACCCTCTATCCAAGATCAGACAGATGGTAGAGTTCATCAGACCCCTGGTTGAGGAGCGCCTTATGAAAATGGAAGAATTCGGGGAAACCTGGGACGACGCTCCAGTTCGTGGACCTGATTTTTTGTGGTATCATGACTTAGCGTATGGGAGCACAGAATGATATGCTTATGTGGCTGATGTATGAAGCCAACGGAGTAGAGAAGTCAGTTGAAGGTCTCGCTCGGCGATTACTCATGGCCAACCTCGCATCAATTCATTTAACTTCTCATGTACGTGCTATCAACCCCTCGCTAGCTGTTTCCTCACGTGGTGTAGACGGTTGCGCAAGTATTGTACCGCCTCCTCTCACATCCTGAATATATTGAACCTCTCCGTCAAGAGGTCGAAGCTGTCGTTGCAGAGGAAGGCTGGACGAAAGCTGGAATGGACAAGATGCGCAAGATCGATAGCTTCTTACGAGAGACCCAACGATTTGATCCAGATGGCATCGGTCTGCTAGTATCTTCTCGTTGCTTCTCAGTTGCTGATATCTACCTTGTAAGTGATGTCGGTACGCCTCACTTTACATCCCTTCACGTTCTCCAACGGCGTGACCATCCCGGCGAATACATTAGTGGCGTTCCCGCTCAATGCTATCGATACGGATGAAGAGATATACCCAAACCCCTACGAGTTCGACGGCTTTCGCTTCTCAAAGCTCTGTGATAAGGACGGGGATACCACGGTGAATAGGCACCAAGCAGCCGCAACTTCTTCCGATCATTTGACGTTTGGAATTGGGCGACATGCTTGGTGAGTGTTCCGACCCGTTCATAACTCAGTCCCGAAGTTTAAGCACGACCTTCAGTCCAGGACGGTTTTTTGCGGTCAACCAAATAAAGGCATTCATTGCCCATATCATTGTAACGTATGATTTTAAGTTTGAGGAGGGAAAAGGGGTTCCGAGTAAGCGCCACGCAGGCTTGTTTTTTCGAACCCCCAGAGACGCGGATGTGCTGTTCAGGAAACGCCTGGATCAGAAGTAGATATCTATGCATGAGTTCGACATCGTCAGTAGCATGACGTTTTTGTTCCTTGAACGGATGTGGTGTAGTTCTTCCTGTTTACCTTGCATTTTTAACGTGAAAAAACATGTGACGAAGAGGAAAGCCTGAGGAAGCTATTTACACGGGCAAAGGTGCACGTTGCGGCCCGGTATACCGTAATAGTAGCGTAATTGATTTGCGTGGCTCTTTTTTTTTTTTTTTTTTGATTCGATTATCGTGCGTCTCGGGGTACAGAACCCCATGTAGCACTTCAAACAGTATGTACACAATCATGGTGTGGTAGCTAGCAGTGTGTAATGTGGCCCAGTGACCTCTACTCCATAACATGTAGTTATCGTGGCGTAGCGTCTGCTGCGGTGTAAATGACGGGCGCGAGAAATTGGCGCTGGGATGTCGGGTGATGCTGATGGGGAACGCTTCCTCGATGGGGGCTCGGGGAATGGCACTCATTTGGACAACCCGTGTGACGTCTGAACACTCGAGCGATTCGGTCTGCGCTTGCGGGTGCGGCAAGCGTGTTGACGCTGCGGGGGTAGATAAAAGTGAGGCGTGTGTAATTGGCGTGCGTGTCTTGCGTGGATGAACTGTTGCGGGTTATCGTGCAGTAGAAAGCGCTTATGGTTGTGTGTGCTCACCGGAATTTTGTTTGAAACGTTTAGTACTATCGATGTATCTGGATAGCGGGACTGCGCAACGTGCACCTTTGCCCGTGTAAATAGCTTCCTCAGGCTTTCCTCTTCGTCACATGTTTTTTCACGTTAAAAATGCAAGGTAAACAGGAAGAACTACACCACATCCGTTCAAGGAACAAAAACGTCATGCTACTGACGATGCCGAACTCATGCATAGATATCTACTTCTGATCCAGGCGTTTCCTGAACAGCACATCCGCGTCTCTGGGGGTTCGAAAAAACAAGCCTGCGTGGCTCTTTCTTCTCTACAACACGGCCTACGAGTACGCCCTAGGGTTACCATTCCTTGCAGGAATCCTTTTCCTCACTTTGTATGGTGGTCACCGAGCAGACCGTGCCCGTGGTTATCACTTTGATAAAATCGCAGTTTTTTTATGTAATCCAACGTCACAGGTCGGTGCAGATGAAGGCGTATCAAAGGTATTGCTTCGCCGACTGTCGCGCTTAACGGCAGTGACGGCTGGTGCGATTTCAATTATACCAAATTCTCACATTCGATGGCAGTGGCTAGTCCTGCAGTTCCGCTTCTAGTGGTACAGCCCCTATGAGAGCTGTGTGGAATCAAGCTAGTTCAACTCGCGCGCGTGTGGGGCTCACCAATTCGCCCAACGTTTTTCCAAACCTCCGTTTCCCTCCTCTGACGTGATCTTGTCCAAATACGGAAGAATATCTCAGTGCGTCTGCCTTGCCAAGACGCCTTTTTGTCTTCTGTGCCCCGCATGAATCCTACAATCTATGCCCGGGATGCCATCAGCCGATTAAAGATAGCCGGCCAGCGTCTTTAGATGCCAGTGCTATAGCCAGACCCGCTTTTCAATCGCCTCGTCCATAAGGGACAGGTGCCCCTCCCCTCCACTTCCCGTGTGCCTACGGTCTATCCCCTCGCCACCTCTTGCTTCAGCACCAAGCCCTTCAGTCGCCGCCACTTAGTAGAATGATAACACCACAGAACTCAAAATTGAGTATCATGCTTGCACCCCATCTCATCCGAGTCGAAGTCGAACTGAAAGGGGGGAAAGGTGCGAGCGAGCTGGGCAAGAGGCGACAAAGGTCGATGGGCAGGACTGTAGTGACGTCTTAACGTGTCTTAATGTCCTTAGCGAGCCTGAGTGAGCCTAAGCGAACCTTAAGCGAGCCTGAAATGGCAGTTTAAGGCTCGCTAGGATGTCTAACGAGCCAAAAGGTTTCCTGATGGGCTAGTTCCTCCCAAATTTCAGACAATGATACGTAATATCCTGTGTTTTGAAGCGATGTTAAAGGATCCGCATGTGAAAACGTAAGGCAGACCTGAGCTCAGAAAATATGACTGGGGAAAAGTTCGATTGGATTCCGAGCAGGCAAGTCCCAAGACAGCTTATATACATGTAGAGCACAGAGACGAAGGAGCACAGGAGGACACGGGAGACGATAAGGAAACTCATTTAACTCAAGTACACGGAGCCGCACGAAATCCGAGATCCTATGAACGGAGGTCGCGTCGGATGTGAGATCGGGTCGACCAAGGAAGGCTAAGAGCAAGTGGCGGTGACGAGGAGGGAGAAGTTTCCGTGTGCAACGCCGCCGCTCACCTTACAGTACTAGTTCGCTTTGCTGAATCAACTGCCCTTTTGAATCGACGACGACGACGTCGACAGCCTTTGCGATGCACTGCCGTAGATCCAGCGTGCGAACGACACCCCCAATAAAGCAAACCAAATGACGTGATCTCGGTGACCCACACTCTTCCGCCCAGCCCTGAGACAGCTCAGTGGTCTGCCTTTCCTATTTGGAGTGAGAGTTGGCGTCATTTGATTCCGGCTGCACACCTGATTCCATTCCATTGACCGAAGCTCAAGCCTAATTTTATCACGGCATGATGGCAGTTTATGAGTCGATACTCAGCATGCAGTCCCTCGCAGGATCTCTCATCCTCGTATCCCTACTCATCACCTGGTATAGAAGCAGACATCCGCTGGTAAGCGCCGTGTTGTCTGTGTCATTGTTGAAACCTGCGCTGATAGGCTGGGTATCTAGCTCAATTCAATTCCTGCTATAGGATTTACCGATCCGATTCTCTCATACCTGTCGGCTTTCTATTTTAACTTTTTTGATACCACGACGGTGCTCAAACAAGGCTACGAGAAGGTGAGGCCATCTGAACACTTAAACCGGGATTCGCTCAGCCAGCTCTGTTTAGGCCAAGCCAGGATTGTTTAGGATTCCCGGGTTCCAACGATGGATGGTGCTGCCGACGAGCGTCGAACTCATCGATGACATCAGGAAGGCACCGGATGATGTCCTGGGGACGCGCGAGCTATTCAGAGAGGTAAGAATGAATGGAAGTCGGCAACCTCAACATGTGCTCATCGCAATTTCAATAGTCCTTTCAGTTGGACCACACCCTTGACTTCTTTGAAAAAGAAGACGCATATGAGACACGGGTCGTCCGTTCGAGATTGACCCGGAACATCGCAGCCACATTTGACCAAATCGAAGATGAGCTTGATGCTGCCTTGACAGAATATATTCCAGCGTCTAATGAAGGTATGTGGGGCGCCATTGAAGATGGGTCAGAGTTTCATCGGCAGCGCAGAGTGGGTCAAGGTATCTATCCTACCTGCCGTGCAAAGAATAATCTGTCGCGCCTCGGGTCGAGTCTTTGTGGGCGTCCCTCTATGTACGCGATAGTTCTTCACTTTGGTCAGCAAGGGATGCTGATTCCTTGCAGGTCGGAATCGTGACTATCAAACTCTTATAATGGACTTTAAGCTAGATTTCATGAAGCTAGCCTCAACCCTTGCCTTATTTCCAAAACCGCTCAAACCGTGCGTTTCTTTCTACATCTGTACACTTTCTATCAGTACAAAGGCGGAAATTTTTAGTTTTGTTGTACGAATGATCACGAACCTTCCGTCCAAGATTCGACAGATGGCAGAGTTCATCAGACCGCTGGTCGAAGAGCGTCTCACAAAACTAGAAGAACTCGGGGAAACCTGGGATGATGCTCCAGTTAGTCAGCCCTCTTCATTCGTGTGGTATCGTTGTTATTGATTCCATAGGAGCACAGAATGATATGCTCATGTGGCTGATGAGCGAAGCAAAGGGAGTAGAGAGGTCTCCTGAAGGTTTAGCTCGGCGACTGCTCCTAGTCAACTTTGCAGCTATTAATGCAACTTCTCTTGTACGTGGTGTCATCCCCTTTCGCCCTCCATCTGTTTCCCACTCTCGCTGCTCATATATGGTGCAGATGGTTACGCAAGTATTGTGCCGCCTCCTTTCCAATCCTGAATATATCGAACCCCTCCGCCAAGAGGTTGAGGCTGCCGTGGCGGAAGAAGGTTGGACAAAAGCTGGAATGGATAAGATGCGCAAGATCGACAGCTTCTTACGGGAGACCCAAAGAGTAGACGTAGAGAGCATTGGTCTGCTAGCTTCTTCCCGTTGCTTCGCGGCTGCTGATATCGGCTCTTCAAGTGATGCCAATATGTCTCACGTTACGCCCCTTCACATTTTCCAGTGGCGTGACCGTTCCAGCAGACACGGTCATTGCGCTCCCGGTCCATGCTATCCATTCTGACGAAGAGATATACCCGAACGCTGAGAAATTCGACGGCTCTCGCTTCACGAAGCTCCGTGACGAAGAGGGTGATGTCATGTGGTCTAGGCATCAAGCGATCACAGCTTCTGCCAAACTTTTGACTTTTGGCATTGGGAGACATGCGTGGTGAGTGATCCAGCCGGCTTCTATTTACCCTCCGGCTCCTATCTTTAATTATCCGCGTCTTTAAGCCCGGGACGTTTTTTCGCGGTCAACGAAATGAAGGCGTTGATTGCTCATATCATCGTGACGTACGATTTCAAGTTCGAGGAGGGAAAAGTGGTTCCAGATGGGCACCAGATAGGCATGTTTCGCGACCCCGGGAATATAGATATGATGTTCAGAAAACGTCGAAAATAGGTGCTAGACGTTCGTTCTACATAGAAATTGACATTAGTGCCGAATTATGACGAGTTTATTCCCCGAGTTTTAGCACGCGTCGTTGTGATGTTTTCATGAAATGAGATCAAGTGGCGGATGCAGAACTTACTACGACTCCTGGTGTCTCGGTTAGACGGGCCGTGGCTTCCGTTCATGCTCGTAATCGAACATCCATGTGGGACAACTGTGGGATTGCTGCAGGCAGTTTGGAGACAACTTCAATAAGCACACTGCCGTAACATAAGTGTGACACGCTGCCATTGGCAACATGATGGTCGACGAGTCTACCCTCGGGTTGCCACTCCTCACAGGCGTTCTCATCATCATATCCCTCTTCATCACCTGGTACAGAGGAGTGGACCCTCTCGTCAGTCTCCTCATACCTTCCTACTCCTACCCGGCGCTCATAAATCAGATTCCATAGCTCAACGCCATCCCCACAGTAGGATTTTCTGACCCTATCCTCTCATACTTGTCCGCTTTTCGCTTTCGCCTCGTCGATGGCACTCCCATTATCAAGGAGGCGTATGAGAAGGTCCGCACAACTTGATCCTCGTTTTTGCTGTTCCGAAGGCTGATGGTGACGTGATTCAGGCTAAACCAGGTCTATTCAAGTTTGCCAACTTCAGGCGATGGGTCGTGGTGCCATCGAGTCCAGAGCTTATCGAAGATGTGAGGAAGGCGACAGACGACGTTTTGTCTATAAGGGAACCGCTTAGAGATGTACGTACCGTGCATACGCCGTGCTTCGACGCCATGCTCACCATAGCGATCATTTTTAGTTTCTGCAGACCGATTACACCCTCAAGTACGTGGACCTCCGGAACACTTATCACAGAGACGTCATCCGCTCGAAATTGACACGGAACATCGCCCCCATTTTCGACCAAGTCCACGATGAACTGCTCGGCGCCATGAAGGATTTCATCCCGACGGTGGGAGAAGGTACTTTGCTATGCTCTCGGGTGGATGCATCGATGACTTCATATGTTAGCGTAGAGTGGGTCAAGGTATCTGTCCTGCCGTTCATGCAACGTCTGAGTTGTCGTATCTCGAGTCGGGTATTCGTGGGTGCCCCTCTATGTGCGTCTTTATTCCGAATCATCAGTTTCTCCAACTACTTGTGCTGATGCCTAACAGGCCGGAACACCGATTATCACAAGCTGGTCTCAGACACCTCGGTAAATCTTATGAAGTCGGCCCATATGATCGCAATGGTTCCGAGACCACTCAAGATGTATACTCTCCGTCCATTCCTGTTCGTCTTGATCGTCCTGATATAAAGAAAACCAGTATAGTCGCACAGATTGTCTCAAAAATTCCATTCTACATTCGACAGACAATGGAGTTTCTCAGGCCCTTGGTCGAGGAGCGCTTTGCGAAGATGGAAAAACTCGGGGAGAAATGGGACGACGCCCCAGTGAGCCATTTTCTCTTGTCTTGATGTCTCTTTATTCATGCCATTCCATGGGGATATAGCATGATGTACTTATGTGGCTCATGAACGAAGCAAAGGGAGAAGAGAGGTCACTTGAGGGCCTGACCAAGCGATTGCTCCTAGTCAACTTTGCATCTCTCCATTCGACCTGTCTTGTGAGCAGCACCACACGCCCTTTTCCTCGTCGCAACCTATTCCTAATTACAGATCTGCAGACGCTCACGCAAGTATTTTACCGACTCGTAGACAACCCAGACTATGTCGGACCCCTTCGACAAGAGGTCGAAGGCGTCGTAGCAGAGGAAGGCTGGACGAAAGCTGGAATAGACAAGATGCACAAGATCGACAGTTTTATTCGGGAGACGCAACGACTCGACGTTCAAGGGATCTGTTCGTCTGCACCTGTCCTCATTGTTTCAGTTACTGACGCCTGCTCGTGAAGTGGGTGTATTTCGCCTCGCCCTTCGCCCTTTCACGTTCTCCAATGGCGTGACTATCCCAGCGGGAACGCTCGTGGCTCTCCCGCAACGCGCGCTTCACATGGATGGGGATATATACTCTAATCCGGATGAATTTGACGGGTTTCGCTTCTCCAAGCTTCGTGAACAAGAGGGCGATGTCATGGTGGCCACGCACCAGACAGTCTCCACGTCCTCGGATCATGTGGCTTTTGGAATTGGGCGCCACCAATGGTGGGTCATCTCAGCATCCGTTGTCCCCTCCCACCCTGCTTACCTCCATTCAACAGCCCTGGGCGGTTCTTAGCGGCCATCGAAATAAAGGCGTTGCTCGCACATATCGTTGTAACATATGACGTCAAGTTTGAGGAAGGAAAAGGCCTCCCGGCTGAGCGCCACATGGGGCCGTTCCGTTACCCAGGGAACGCGGACGTGTTGTTCAGGAAACGGGGTGGTATTTTGTGAACGTGACATGTGTACTTCTACTACAATAGGGCCTGTAAAATTCTCGTCCGCTTGCAAGACGAGGTTCGATGCATAACATGGGGTACCCACCTCTACTGAGGGTCATGCACGAGAGTGCCACTGGCAACAGCAGGACACGAGGGGTCGGGCCCGGGAGGTCTCGTACCTCAGAGGACAGGCATGGCCACTCCTCACCCAAACACACCTTGTCTCTCCTACTCGGTCAGATTCCATGTGCGGGGGCCTGGGGCCTGCCTTTCCGCTCCACCTGCCCTATTTCAAATTGGGTACCCTCGTTCCTCATGCCTTTAGGGCCCCCGCCTTTACTTTGGGAATCGTAAGTGCCAGCTAAGGCCTTGTCCAGGTTGTTCGTCCACCCACCGCCGCCAGCGAGTCACACCCGCGCTCAGCCTCAGCCAGTATCTTGAGCCCATACGCCCGGCCCATGATTTTTTTGACTGCCCGTGCCACAAATGCGATCTCGTTGCTGGGAGAGTCCCTGAGAAGGACATGGGCACTTTCGGAGGGCCACTCTTCGGATGATAAATATCAAAGCATCTCATCTCACCCCAGGGGAAATAGAGTCAGTCCTATCGAACTGAAGGCCAAACACAATTTAATAGACCTCGACAGTCTTCTCTGACGAACCCTTCCCCACTCATCATAATGCGCCTCGATAGTGTCTGCTCTTCCTTACAAAGACACACTTATGGGGGAACACCCAGAATCTTACCGACGCACTGCTCCCGACGTAGTGGTAGGTCACGGTGATCAGCTCTACTGTGTCTTTCAACACCAGCAAGAGGGTCAGTTCCATCGTGACAGGAATAGATAGATGTCAGATCAGTGTCAAATAATACATACAAAATTCCTTCAGGTCATATACGTACACTTACGCTCAACGGCGTTCGGGTTATCTAGCAAGATAAGTA
>Ga0307510_10006233_pt1 | contig 14224 bp, 13 predicted proteins | sample 12_EM_MG_FD_207224 | JGI IMG/M metagenome (GOLD analysis project Ga0307510, IMG submission 207224) | Populus trichocarpa ectomycorrhiza microbial communities from riparian zone in the Pacific Northwest, United States - 12_EM | ecosystem: Host-associated > Plants > Roots > Unclassified | place...
TTGGGATCGAGCTGGTCGAGGCCCTCGAACTCCTCGGCATGGATGCCGCGGGTGACGAACAGGCAGTCGATGCCGAATTCGCGCGCGCCGGTCAGGTCGGTGCGGACGGAATCGCCGATCGCCAAAACCTTTTTCCGGTCGATCAGATGGCCCTGACGTTCGCCGGCCAGCCGCATCGCGCGCTCGTAGATCGGCCGGTGCGGCTTGCCGTAGAAGATCACCTCGCCGCCGAGCTCGCGGTAGAGCTCCGCGATCGCGCCGGCGCAATAGATCAGCCGGTCGCCGCGCTCGACCACGATGTCGGGATTGGCGCAGATCAGTGTCAGCTTGCGCTCGCGCGCCTGCAGCATCATGCCGCGATAGTCTTCCGCGGTCTCGGTCTCGTCGTCATAGAGGCCGGTACAGACGATGTAGTCGGCCTCTTCCAGCGGCGCGGTCGTCGCATCGAGGCCGCGATAGATCGAGTTGTCGCGCTCGGGACCTAGCCAGAACATCTTGCGACCCGGATGCTCGGCGACATAGAGCCGGGTCAGGTCGCCCGAGGATACGATGGCGTCATAGGTCTCGTCGGCGACGCCGAGCTTGCGCAATTGCCGCTGCACCGAGTCGGCCGGGCGCGGCGCGTTGGTGATCAGGATCACCGTACCGCCGTGGCTGCGATAGGTGTGCAGCGCCTCGCAGGCTTCGGGGAAGGATTCCAGGCCGTTATGAACCACGCCCCAGATGTCGCTGAGCACGACATCGACCCCGCCCACGAGCTCGCGCAGGCTTTCGGCGAAATGCAGCGTGGTCATGATGCGTGCGGCCGATCAGATGCGGCGCGCGAGCGCCGCGTTGCCGGTGATGCGTTGGGCCGGAGGAGCTGAAGAGGTCGCGCCTGGGCTGGGGGGAGCGGAGCCATTGGATCCCTGAATATCCTGCGCCTGGTTCGGCGAGGCCCCGCCGGTAGCAGATGCCCCTTCAGGCCGCAATGGCCGGGGCGGCGCGAACAGGAACCCCTGGCCGAACCGCACGTCAAAGTCGAGCAGGTCCACCACCGCACGCTCGCCCTCGATCCGTTCGGCGATCAGGTCGATGCCGAACCGGCCGAGCAGGTCGGAAAGGTCGGAGGGGTGGATGTCCGAGGTCGAGGCCTGCCTGGGGTCGAGCAGGAGGGAGGCCGGCACCTTGATGAAGCGCACGCCGCGGTCGGCGAGCTCGCGCGGCTCGATGCGCAGATCGGTGACGTGGTCGATCGAGAAGCGGAAACCGCGCTGGGCAAGCGCTGCGAGGTTCTCGGTCTCGGCCGGGCCGAGATTGCGGAAGGTCGATTGCTTGAACTCCAGCACCAGCGAGGGCGCCAGCGCCCGGTTGGCTTCGAGGAAGTCGAGGCACTGCGCAAAACTGGTGGAATTGCCGAGCGTGGAGGCCGCGACGTTGCAGAACACGCCGACATCCTTGTTGCGCACCATCAGGCGCCGCAACACCTGCACACAGCGCAGCATCACCATGTTGTCGATGCGCCCGATCAGCCCCGAGGCTTCCGCGATGCTGATGAACTCCTCGGCGGCGATGAACTGGTCGCGCTCGTCGCGCACCCGCGTCACCGCTTCGTAGAACCGGACCTTGCGCTGCGGCAGCGTCACCATCGGCTGGAGGAAGATGTCGATGCGGTTCTCGTCGATGGCGTTGCGCAGCGTCGCCAGCATCTGGGTCTGGTTGCGTCCATTGACGGTCTGAACTGCATTGGCAGTCTGAACCGCCGGCGCAGGCCGCGGCGGCGCTGCGGGGAGCGGGGGAGGGGCAACCGGCCGCTCCTCAGGCATTGCGATCAGGTCGATCGGCGCCTCCAGTTCCGGCCTCGCGGCCGGGATGGGGGCAGGAGCCGGTGCCGGCGCGTTGCCGGCCAGCAGATCCTCATGGGTCGATACGGTGGTGGCGAGTTGCCTGACCAGCCCGCCGAGCTCGTTGATCTCGCCGATCACCGACTGGACGCGGTCGGAGTTGGTCGAGTTGGACGAGGCGATGCGCCCCTCGATCGCAGCTAACCGGCGGCCGAACTCGGCGACCTGGCGGGCGAGGTCGGCGGTGCCGCGTGACAGGTCGGCGATCTGGCCGCCGACGTCGCTGCGGTCGCGCAGCCGCATCGACACCGCGTTGTAGAGGATCAGGAAGGTCAGCGCGGTCAGCGCCACGATCGCGGATTCGGTTCCGCTGATGCCGGCGACCGCGTAGAGCACAAGGCCGAGGGAGGCCGCGACCAGGACCATGCAGATGGCGATGAAGATCGTCGAAATGCGAATCATGCCGCGCGTTACGCCTCAAAGAGCTGACTGCCTCACCGGGAAAACACGGGCCACTGTGTGACCCCGTCGCGCCTCATGCTTCCCCAGCCGCATGATCCTAACATCATTGTTGATTCGAGGGGATAGCGGCCTATTTGCTGCTGCAGGGCATGATCCGGAAAAGCGTGCAGCGGTTTTCCGAACAGATCATGCCCAATAATCAGGTCAATCCAGCCCGGCGAAAGCCTTCGAGATAGCGCTCGCGGTCGGCGGCGAGCTTGACCGGCATGAACTCGGCGATCCAGGCGAGCGAGACGTTCGGTTGGGCGCGGCGGAGCTCCTTCAGGGCCGCGTGGGCGATCCCGGTTTGCCCGGCCATGCCAGCGGCCGCGGTCAGCACCCGGTGCCCGCCGACGAAGTCGCTACGCTGCCGCAAAGACTCCTGTGCGAGCCGGATGGCTTCCTCGTAGTCGCTGCCGAGGAAGCGGGCAAAGGCGGCGATGCCGAAATAGACCGGGGCGTAAGGATCGCGCGGGCTGAGGCGGATCGCCCGCTGTGCGGCCGCATCGGCGTCCTGCCAGCGGCCGCAATAGCCGAGCGCCAGGCCATAATAACCCTGCGCCAGAGCGAAGTTCGGATTGAGTTGCAGCGCAGTCTCGAACTCGGCCAGCGAATCCTCGAACCGCCGCGCAAACAGATGGACGTGGCCGAGCGCATTGTGGGCCCAGGCATCCCCGTCGTCAGCGCGGATCGCGGCCCGCGCCGCGCGCTCGGCGGCCGATATGGCGCTGGCCATCTCCATCCAGCCCATATGCGCCGTGAACATGTAGCTGGTGCCGAGCAGGCCGAGTGCCTTGCCGTAGTTCGGATCGAGCGCGATGGCCTTTTCGAGCAGGGCCTGCGCCACGACGTGATCCTGCCGCGTCACGCGCCAGTAATGCGACAGCGCGCGCATCACGAGATCCCAGGCATCCATGCTGTCCGGCGGCTTGCGCTGGGCGCGAAAGCTCTCCGCCGCGTAGAGCTGCGGCTCGATCGCGGCGACGATCGCTTCGGTGATCTCGTCCTGCACGGCGAAGACGTCGGCGAGTTCGCGGTCGTAGCGCTCGGCCCAGAGATGGCTGCCGGTGGCGACGTCGTTGAGCTGCGCGGTGATGCGGACCCGGTCGCCGTCCTTGCGGACGCCACCCTCGACGACATAGCGCACGCCGAGTTCTTCCGCGATCTGGCGCAAATGAACCGGGCGGCCCTTGTAGATGAAGGAGGAGTTGCGCGCGACAACGAAGAACCAGCGCAGCTTCGACAGCGCGGTGATGATGTCCTCGCTGATACCGTCGGAGAAATAATCCTGCTCGGTCTCACCGCTCATATTGGTGAAGGGCAGGACGGCGATGGCGGGACGATCCGGCAGCGGCAATCCCGTTGGCGGCGTGTTGGACGGTTTGCCTGGCGCTGTGGGCGTGGGCGTCGGTTCTGTGACCTCGCCGACGAAGCGCACGCCCTTGCGCGCGATGGTGCGGATCAGCCGCTGCTCCTCGCCATTGTCGTTGACGGCACGGCGCGCCGCATTGATCCGGCTCGTCAGCGTCGATTCCGAGACGACGCGGCCGTTCCAGATAGCGTCGAGCAGATTGTCCCGCGTTACCACGCGCTCGCGGTTGCGGACGAGATACAGCAGGAGGTCGAACACCTGGGGCTCGAGCGCGATGAGCGTCTCCGCTCGCCGCAATTCGCGACGCTCGGGGTCAAGCAGGAAATCCTCAAACTGGAACGTCACATGTCCTCCTCGGCTCCCGTGCGGAAATCAAGGCGCTCTCAGCGTAAAATAACGCCGCTCTCAAGGCCAGCCGATCACATGCGCTCTATCGTCCCGGCGTTTTCAACCCCGGAGAATTGCCATGTCGACATCCGCCGCGCTCAAGCCGGCCCCGGCCCAACCCGATCTCACCGCCGTCAAGCAGCGCCAGCACGGCGCCTGGTCGTCCGGCGACTATGCCGTTGTCGGCACCACATTGCAGATCGTCGGCGAGCAGCTCTGTGAGGCGCTCGACTTACGCGCCGGTAGCAAGGTGCTGGACGTCGCCGCCGGCAACGGCAATGCGACGCTGGCCGCCGCGCGGCGCTGGTGTGACGTCACATCCACCGATTATGTGCCGGCGCTGCTCAAGCGCGGGCAGGAGCGTGCGGCGGCGGACCATCTGACGGTCGAATTTCGCGAAGCGGATGCCGAAGCGCTGCCGTTTGCCGACGCCAGCTATGACGTCGTCGTCTCGACCTTCGGTGTGATGTTCACGCCGGACCAGGACAAGGCGGCCTCCGAGCTTGCGCGGGTCTGCAAATCCGGCGGCAAGATCGGCCTCGCCAACTGGACGCCGCAGGGTTTCATCGGCCAGCTGTTCAAGACCATCGGCAAGCATCTGCCACCCCCGGCAGGCGTGAAGTCGCCGGCGCTGTGGGGCACGCAGGCGCGGCTCGAGGAGATGTTCGGAAGCCAAGCCTCGGAGATCGCTGCCGAACCGCGCATGTTCGTGTTTCGCTATCGCTCGCCGGAGCACTGGCTCGAGATCTTCAAGACCTTCTACGGACCCACGCTGAAGGCATTTGCCGCGCTTGACGAGACCGGCCAAGCCGCGCTGACGCGTGATCTCATGGCGCTACTCGGTGAGTTCAACCACGCCGACGACGGCACGATCGTCGTGCACAGCGAATATCTGGAAGCCGTCATCACTAAGCGCTGAGGCGAAGCGTGGTCAGGCCGGATGAATGCCGGCCTGACCACCTGCGCGATGGGCTTGCCGCTCGATCTCCGAGTTCAATTCGGCGCCGAACATGATCACGATTGCCGACATCCACATCCACGTCATCAGGCCGATCGCCGCGCCGAGCGAACCGTAGGTCGCGTTGTAATTGGCGAAGGCCGAGAGATACCACGATAGCAACGACGAGCCGGCAATCCAGAGCAGGGCGGCCGTCATTGCGCCGATGCTCAACCATTGCCAGCGCGGCGCATCGCGGCTGGGCGCAAAGCGGTAGAGGATCGCGAGCGCTCCGAGCAGGATGACCAGCAGCAGCGGCCATCGCGCGAGCGCGATGATCAGCTTGGCCTCGGGGGCGATGCCGAGATGATCGAGGGCGAGCGGGAAGGCAATGACGGTGCCGACCATCACCAGAAGTGCCACGATGCCGCCGACCGTGAAGGTCAGGGAAATCAGGTTCAGCTTGATGAAGCTTCGCTTCTCGCGCTCCTCATAGGCGACATTGAGGGCGTCGAAGATGGATTTGACGCCGGCATTGGCGCTCCAGATCGCAAGCCCGAGGCCGAACAGGAAGGCGGCGCCGAGTGCCGTGTTGCCGTTCGAGACCACGCGCGCGACCTGGTCCTCGACGATTTGGAAGGTGCCGGCGGGCAGCATCAATGCGAGCGTCTGGAGATTTGAACTGATGGTCGAGGGATCGGCGAACAGACCGTAAGACGAGACGAGCGCCGTCACGGCCGGAAAGATCGCCAGCAGCCCGAAGAAGACGACGCCGCCGGCGGTCGCGAGCAGGCGATCGTCATCGATGCGCTGATAGGTGCGCCAGAAAATATCCTTCCAGCCGGCCCAGGGGATCGCGAACGGGCTCTTGGAGCGGCGGCCGTGACCGGGCTGCATGGCAGCGCCGGCCGGGCTCGTTTCCGGTGAGTTTGCTTCCTTGTTGCGATGGTCTTGTGGAGGCCCCGATCCAGTCAGGCCAGACTCCTGAAAATAGCGTTCCGCGGTCAGGACGAAGACGGCCGTGGCGGCGACCAGCAGCCAGGAGTCGAGCTGCCCGGTGTGCCGCGCTCGCATGTCAGGCGTCCAATCCGGGTCCGTGGCGCCTGCGGCGCGCGGCCGTGAAACCTAGCAAACCGACGGCTGCGAGCATCAGACCCAGCTGTACGGGCCGGTTGGTCCGAATCGACGATGCGTTGCCGCCATGACCGCGTTCGCCCGGCGCAAGCGGAGCCAGCGGAATCGCCGTCGCGACCTCTTTCACCGCCTGCTTGACCGTTCCGCGCGGAATGCGCGGGGTGGCGATCGCAACGCGCATCCGGCTGGCAAGCGGCACGATCGGCCTGGTCCGGCGATTCATCTGGGCCATCGCCACTCCGGCGCAGGCTGCGGCCAGCACCAGCAGCACGGCCGCGACGGCGCCAAAACCCCAGAATTGCCCATAGGTGATGGCAACCCAGCGGTACAGGGCGATCAGGCCGACAAAGATGGTCGCAATCACGAACAGCCCGGCCGCCGCGAACAGTCCAGCCGCGACCGCATACGAGGTCACGTGTCCGGTGGCCTGATTGGTACGGTCACGCAGATAGGACTGTGCGGCGCGCTTGAGATGGTTGAGTTTCAGCGCCATGCCGGCGCGCAGCAGTTCGCCCGATGGCGCGAGCATGCGGACATCCTCCGAGAGCGAGAAAATTCGCCGAGGGATGAACGTGGCGGAATTTGACTTGTTCCGCCGAAGCGCGATTGCCGTGACGGATCAGCCGAGATCGGCGGCCGCGATCCAGAACACTTCGCCCTCGGACTCTTCGGTATCGAGCCAGAGCAGCGGCAGTTCCGGAAAGGCCTCGTCGACCAGTTCGCGGCCGCGGCCGATCTCGCAGATCAGCCCGCCGTCCGGCGTGAGGTGGTCGGGCGCGTCGCGCAGGATGCGACGGACCACGTCGAGACCGTCGGGGCCGCCGTCGAAGGCAAGCTTCGGCTCGGCCCGGCATTCCGGCGGCAGCGCGGCCATGCCTTCTGCATCCACGTAAGGCGGATTGGTGATGATGAGGTCGTATCTGCTCTCGCCAAGTGGGGCGAACAGGTCGCCCCGATACAGGCTGATCCGCTCGTCGAGCCCGTGCTCGCCGACATTGCGTGTGGCAACGTCGAGTGCGCCCTTGGAGATATCGACGGCGTCGACCGCGGCATAAGGAAAATGATACGCGGCGAGGATCGCGAGGCATCCCGAACCGGTGCAGAGATCGAGCACGCGCTCGACCGCGGTGGGGTCGTCGATCAGCGAGCCCGCCTCATCCTCGCCGCCGAAATGCGACTCCAGCAGCTCGCCGATGAAGGAACGCGGAACGATGACGCGCTCGTCGACATAAAAGGGCAGGCCGCGCATATAGACCTTGTTGACGAGATAGGCGGCCGGCTTGCGCGTGGTGACGCGCTGATGGATGAGACCGAGGATAGTCTTGCCTTCCGCGGCCGTGACGCGGGCGTGGGCAAAGCCCTCGAACTGGTCGGGATGCAGGTGCAGGGCCTCGCAGACCAGGAAGGCTGCTTCTGCGACCGGGTCGGTCGTGCCATGAGCAAAGGCGAGCTTTGCTTCAACGAAGCGGCTCACCGCATAGCGGACGAAATCAAGCAGCGTGAGCAGCTCGCCGCTAGCCACTTTCCCGAGCTTTGGCGCGGCGCGGCCGCGCGCGGTCTTTTTCGAAACTCTTGCCATCACGATTTCGTCCAGCGGGCGGCGGCCTCGTCGTCACGGGCATGGGCCTCGACCCAGCCGGTGCCGGTGGCGCTCTCTTCCTTCTTCCAGAACGGCGCGTTGGTCTTGAGGTAATCCATCAGGAACTCGGCCGCCTCGAACGCCGCCTTGCGGTGTTGCGAGGCCGTGAGCACCAGCACGATGTTCTGCCCTGGCAGGAACCGCCCGACGCGGTGAATGATGGTGACGCCATTGAGCGGCCAGCGCGATACCGCTTCGTCGGCATGGCGCTTGATCTCGTCCTCCGCCATCCCCGGATAATGTTCGAGCGTGAGCGCCGAAACCTTCGCGCTGTCGTCGTCCGCGCGGCAGATGCCGGAGAAGCTCACGACCGCGCCGATGTCGGTCCGGCTTTTGGTCAGGACGGCGATCTCGCGCGCGATGTCGAAATCATCTTCTTGAATACGGATGGTCACAGGGGAGGTCATGGCCTAGCCGCCGGTCATCGGCGGGAAGAATGCGATTTCGCGGGCACCGGCGATCACGGCGTCCGACTTGACGTGGGTGTGGTCGATCGCGGTCCGGATCACCTTCGGCTTCTCGAACGCATACGCATAGGCCTCGCTCTGGCCGGACAGCCAGGCGATCAGCTCGTCGACGGTGCGCACGGTCGCGGGCGGTTCGATAGTCTCCTCGGCCTTGCCGACGCGCTCACGCACCCAGGCAAAATACTTCACCTTCATCCCTCATCCTCCTTGATGAGGTGATGGATGCCGGCGCGGAAATAATCGTAGCCGGTGTACATGGTCAGGATCGCCGAGGCCCACAGCAACAACAGGCCGATCTGGGTCACCGTCGGCATGATCGGGATCAACTGGTCGCCGGCCTCGCCCGCGAGCAGGAAGCCGATGGCGACGAGCTGGACCGTGGTCTTCCATTTCGCAAGCTTGGTCACGGGCACGCTGACGCGGAGCGCGGCGAGGTATTCGCGCAGGCCCGAGACCAGGATCTCGCGGCACAGGATCACGATCGCGGCCCACAGCGACCAGCCATGGATGATGCCGTCGGCGGCCAGCATCAGCAGGCAGGAGGCGACCAGCAGCTTGTCGGCGATCGGGTCGAGCATGCGGCCGAACGCCGATTGCTGATTCCAGATCCGCGCATAATAGCCGTCGAGGTAATCGGTCACTGCCGCCGCGATGAAAATGGCGACCGCGACCCAGCGCAGCCACAGCGGCTGATCCAGGATCGACTGGGCATAGATGCACCCGACCACGACCGGGATCGCGGCGATCCGGCCATAGGTCAGGATGTTCGGGAGGGACATCGCGCGGCTGGTGGTCCCTCGTGTCGTGGCGATGTTCATCCGTCCTACCAATACCGCTCGTGCCTGAAGGTCAACCGTCCCGCTCCCCAAATGGGGTGCAGCATGCGACGACCATATGACCGCTGCCCCTTTAGTTCACCCCGGCTGGGGATGGAAATAGTCGAAAATCCTGCGGGCGCTCTCGGCGCTCACTCCCGGAACCTTGCCGAGATCGGCGATCGAGGCCCGTTCGATCTCCTTCAGGGTTCCGAAATGGTGCAGCAAGGCACGTTTGCGTGACGGGCCGATGCCCGGGATTTCCTGCAAACCTGCCTCGCGGATGTCCTTCTTGCGCAGCTTGCGGTGCGAACCGATGACGAAACGGTGGGCCTCGTCCCGCAGGCGCTGGATGAAATAAAGCACGGGGTCGCGCGGCTCCAGCTTGATGGCCTCGCGCTCCGGCATGAACAGGGTCTCGCGGCCGGCATCCCGGTCCGGCCCCTTGGCGACCGACATCAGCGACACCTGGGTCAGGCCGAGAGTCGTGAAGATCTCGCGGACGGCGTTGAGCTGGCCGCGGCCGCCGTCGATGATGACGAGGTCGGGCCATTGCGGGAAGTCGTCGTCCTTGGCCTTGCCAACGGTGTCCTCGGGCGGATTGATCAGGCGCTTGAAGCGGCGCTCCAGCACCTCGCGCATCATGCCGTAATCGTCGCCCGGTGTAAGCCCTTCCGACTTGATGTTGAACTTGCGGTACTGGTTTTTCACAAAACCATCCGGGCCGGCGACGATCATGGCACCGACCGCGTTGGTGCCCTGAATGTGGCTGTTGTCGTAGACCTCGATCCGCTTGGGCGAATGCGGCAGGCTCAGCGTCGCGGCCATGGCGTCCAGCAGGCGGCTTTGCGTCGCGGTGTCCGCGAGCTTGCGGCCGAGCGCCTCGCGCGCATTGGTCAGCGCATGGATGACGAGCTCCTTCTTCTCGCCGCGCTTGGGCGTGGAGACCTCGATCTTGTGGCCGGCCTTGATCGACAGCGCATTGGCGAGCAGTTCGCTCTCCTCGATCTCGTGCGAGAGCAGGATGTTCTTCGGCGGCGGCTTGTCGTCGTAGAACTGGGCGAGGAAGGACCCCAGCACTTCCTCCGGCGTATAGGTCTTCTCCGCGCGCGGGAAATAGGCGCGGTTGCCCCAGTTCTGGCCGGTGCGGAAGAAGAACACTTCGACGCAGGAGAAGCCGCCCTCCTGGTGGATGGCGAACACGTCGGCTTCTTCCACGGTGCGCGGATTGATGCCCTGCTGCGACTGGATCGCCGAGAGTGCGGCGAGGCGGTCGCGGTAGAGCGCCGCGCTCTCGAATTCGAGCTCGCCGGACGCCTTCTCCATCTCTCCCGCGAGCTCCTGCTTCACCGCATGGCTTTTGCCGGAGAGGAAGTCGGTCGCCTCGCGCACCAGCGTCGTATAGCCGGGGAAGTCGATCTCGCGGGTGCAGGGGCCGGCACAGCGACGGATCTGGTAGAGCAGGCAGGGCCGGCTGCGGCTCTCGAAGAACGAGTCCGTGCAGGAGCGGATCAGGAACGCGCGCTGCAACGCCGTGATGGTGCGGTTGACCGCGCCGGCGGAGGCGAACGGACCGAAATAGCGCCCGGGCCGCGACTGCGCGCCGCGGTGCTTCAGGATCTGCGGCGCCCAATGGTCACCGGTGATCAGGATGTAGGGAAACGATTTGTCGTCGCGCAGCTGCACGTTGAAGCGCGGCCGCAGCTGCTTGATGAGGTTGGCTTCCAGCAGCAGCGCCTCGGTCTCGGTGTGGGTCGAGACGATCTCCACGGTCACGGTGGCCGCGATCATGCGCAGGATGCGCGCCGGCTGCGGTGCGCTCTGACGCGCATAATTGGACAGGCGCTTTTTGACGTTCTTGGCCTTGCCGACATAGAGCACGTCGGCATTCGCACTGAGCATGCGGTAGACGCCGGGCGAGGTCGGGGCGAGGCGGACCGCGCGCTCGATCGCCTCGTGGCCGGTCGCCAGCGGCTCCTCGCCGACGGCGCCGCTCTCTTCGAGGATATCGGGCAGAAGCGCATCGTCCTCGTCGTCGCCGCCTGTGGTGGCGGGATCGACGTCCGGCGCCGCCAGCCCCTCGGGTGGGGCGTCGGTCGCAGCAGCCCGCGGCGCTTTGCGCGCGCGGTCGTCCGGATTGTCAGTGGAATCGTGAACCATGGTGCGAATTTAGGCGCTGGGAGTGCCGATTTGAAGTTCCGGCTGTGCGGCACGCACAGGATGGCGACGCGGTTCCCGGTAACGCTTGCTTAAGCCTGTTAACAGCGCGGTAACCCGGCTTAACAGGCCTTTAACTTAAAACTCTCGATAAATCTTACGCGAAAAGGTGGTGGTTCCGTAACCATGCGGCTTTGCCCCGCGCGGCGGCACGGGCATCGCGGGGACGGCAGTTGCGTTGGAGAGTACCGATGAAGAGGTTCGTTGTGGGCGCAGCCGCGTTGGTTGCTGCCGGCTGGACAGCTTCGGCAGAGGCCGCCGATCTCAGTTACGGGCAGCGCGCCCCCTATACCGTCAACCAGCCGCTCAATGCGTATAGCTGGGCGGGCCCGTATATCGGCGGCAATCTCGGCTATGCGTGGGGCTCGGTGAGCAACTCGCCCGTCAAGCCCTCGGGCTTCGCCGGCGGCGTGCAGGCCGGCTATAATTTCCAGAGCGGCCCGTGGGTGTTCGGCGTCGAGGGCGATATCCAGGCGACCGGTGCCGACGACACCTTCGCGCCATGGAAGTTCACCAACCCGTGGTTCGGCACCCTGCGCGGCCGTGCCGGCTATACTTTCAGCAACGTGATGTTCTACGGCACCGCGGGTCTCGCCTTCGGCGAGCTGCGTGCGCAGACCTTCGGCTGGACGGAGTCGCACACCAGCGCGGGCTGGACCATCGGTGCCGGCGCGGAAGTCGGCTTCGCGCCGAACTGGAGCGCCAAGCTCGAATATCTCTACATCGATCTGTCGACGAGTCAGTTCGCAATTACAGGCGTGTCAAACGGCTATAGCGCCAGCGTTGTACGCGCAGGCGTGAACTATCACTTCTGATAGCTGAAGAAGAAACTACCGGACAACAACCTCCCGGCCGCTCGCGGCCGGGATTTTTTTCGTCAGTTGTTTTCGTGAGGCTCGCTAGGAAAGGATTACTAAATTGACCGCCTTCGGCCCCTTCCCCTTCTTGTCCGGTTCGACTTCAAAAGTAATGCGCTGTCCTTCGGCAAGATCTTTCAGTCCCGCTCGCTCCACAGCAGTAATGTGAACGAAGACGTCACGGCCGCCGTCGTCCGGTTTAATGAATCCGTAGCCGCGCTCGCCGTTGAAAAACTTAACCGTTCCCGTCATGGCCATCGGGAAACTCCCCCTCATTGCTCCTCCGTCGCGACGCAGACGCACGTCGCGACATGACCGGGCCTTACGGAGCCCGGGAGAGCTGGCCATCCTTGGGCGGACCTCGACGGTCCGGCCGGATCTTTCTTAGGCCTTCACTCCGCCGCAACCATTCGCGGAAGCGGAACGTAAAGCCAGTCACGGAAACAGCATAATACGGTTCTTTGCAGATTGACTACGGCTCCTGCATATTTTTCCCAAGAATGCCGGAGCGTTACGCTCTCGGTATCTCTAATCGGAATCTGGCAGCTCCGCCTTGGCCAAGCGGCATTTCCAGTTCGGGCAGGATCGTCTTGAGCTCGCCGTGCAATGTGTAAGGAGGATTGACGATCAGGAGTCCGGTCGAGGTGAGAGCCGCACCGTCAAGCTGCGGCGCGACGCTGAATTCGAGGCGTAGACATTTTCCCGGTGGTTTTGCTGCAGCTGCGAGCCGCGCGACCAGTTGCGCCAGCGTGTCGGTGGCACGCCGGCTCTTGGCCGGATACCAGATTACATAGATACCGGTCGGCCATTTGGTGAAAGCCGCAGTGAAGGCCTCGCCGAGCTTTTCGAACTCGTCCTTTGCCTCGAAGGGCGGATCGATCAGCACGAGGCCGCGCCGCTCTTTCGGCGGCACGAAGGCCGGCAGCGCAACCCAGCCGTCGAGATCGACCACGCGGGCCTGTTCGTCGTGGCGCAGCACATTGATCAGCGCTTTCCGCGCCTTCGGCTCGAGCTCGCAGGCGACGAGGCGGTCCTGCGGCCGCATCAGGCCGCGCGCGATCAGCGGCGAACCCGGATAGGCCTTGAGCTCCCCCTTTGGATTGAAGGCGCGGACGATGTCGAGATAGGGCTTTGTCAGCGCGACGGTGTCGTTCGACAGGCGCGCCTGCATCAGCCGCGCGATGCCGGTCAGCCACTCGCCGCTGCGCTGCGCCTCATCGCTTTCGAGATCGTAGAGACCGGCACCGGCATGGGTGTCGATGACGCGGAACGCCCCCGGCTTGTCCTGCAGGTACGTGATGATGCGGGCGAGCACGATGTGCTTGATGACATCGGCGAAGTTGCCGGCATGGAAGGCGTGGCGGTAGTTCATGGCGGAGAGTTACGACATCGCGCGATGAAAGTAACTCCCGTCATTCCGGGGCCCGAACTACCCACCCCTGATCGGCGGCATCGTCACCTGGTCGCGGCGGCAGGCGCGGCGGTCGGTTTCCTCACAGGCGCGGAACTGCAGGTCCTTGCTGAGGCAGATGCGCACCTCGGAAAGTCGGGTCCGGTTGCAGGTGACCGAGACGGCCGCGTTGCTCAGGCCCGGATTGGCCTTGATGAAGGCTTCCTCGACCGCCGCCGGCGCCACCGTCTTGGCCTGCGACAGGTCGAGATACTCGGCTGGGATCTTGATCGCGGCGCGTGCTTTGCGGATCGTTTCGAAATAATTGCGGTCGGTCAGCCCGGAGCAGGTGCCGTGCTTGTCCCATTCGTTGAAGATCAGGCCCGGCGCCGGCATCAGATCAAGCATGGAGGAGACGATGCTGCGATTCAGCCGCGGCGACGGCCGCTGGCAATATTCCGGAAAACCGTTCTCATATTGCGGCCACAGCCCGTGCACCACGAAGGCGTAGGGCCGTCCGCTGCACTGGATCTGCGAACGGCCGCCGCGCTCGGCCGCCTCCTCGCAGAACGAGGGCGACCACGACAGCGACAGCACATAGAAATCGAATTCGCCGGGAGCGTTCTGCCGCTTGTCCTGGGCTTTCGCGCCACCCGCAAGCCCAGCGGCAAGGGGCAGGGCAACG
>Ga0307510_10006234_pt1 | contig 14223 bp, 12 predicted proteins | sample 12_EM_MG_FD_207224 | JGI IMG/M metagenome (GOLD analysis project Ga0307510, IMG submission 207224) | Populus trichocarpa ectomycorrhiza microbial communities from riparian zone in the Pacific Northwest, United States - 12_EM | ecosystem: Host-associated > Plants > Roots > Unclassified | place...
ACAAAGGTCACTGTCAGTATGAGCGCGTACACGGTCAGGAATGTCAGGCTCTGATACAGAAGTGATGTGTTGAATGTGCCGAAGAATTGCGGCGGCCGCCGGTTTCCCCAGGGGTTGAAAAGCACCTGGAGCAGGGCGGACCAGGCCTCCGCCACCACGGCAACTGTAATGAACGTCGCAAGGTGTTCGGCGACGACCCGCGCGGTAACACCGCGTGCAGCCATGTGGCGCCGTGCCAGGCGGCTGATAAATGGCGTAGCCAGTGCCCATGGCAGCCAGACCGCCAGCTCGGTCAGGAAAAGCGGTACCCACCACCGATCCCTGCCCTCCCTGAACATGACGAGCACATTCTGGCTCGCGTCGAACAAGCCGCCCGCGAACCAGATCGCTGCGATCCAGCGCCAGCGGGTCGGATGCACACTGCCCGGGGTCTCGTTCATGGCCCTCACTTTACCCCAACACCGCAGTACCGGCCCGTGAATGCAGCGAATCGCCGGCCCGGTGCAGCAGGCGGTCTGGGGTCCCTGCGGTGATTGTACTTACACTGGCTGCCCTGATCGTGAATGGGAGCAGGAGCGATGAACAGTCTCATGGTGGCGATTCTGTTGGCCAGTGTGTGCGCCGGATCGGCCTCGGCCGGCCCGGCCAACGCGAATTCCAGCGGCCCGAGCGTTGCCGAGACTCTCGTGCGGGTCCAACTCGTCAATGCCTTGAAGCAGCTCGAGCAGGATCTGGGAGATGCCATGGTGGCCGCTGATACCGCCAGGATCAATGAAATATTTGCCGACGATTGGCAAAGTGTTGGACGGTCCGGGAAGATTACAACCAAACAGAGCATGGTTCGCAATTTCAAGGACGGCAAGGACAAACTCGAATCGTTTGTGCTTACACCCATGGATGTGCAGGTGTTTGGCAATGTTGCCGTGATCCATGGTGGAGTCATCGAGAAGCGAAGCTACGAGGGTAAGGACACGAGTGGCGAGCTCGTTTGGATGGATCTGCTCGAGAAGCGCGGCGACAAATGGGTCATCATCCGCTCTGCGGGCGCCAGGGTGAAGCTCGAAACCGCCCCTGACGGTCCTGCTCACCGCATGCCGCTCATTTTCAGGCCATAACGGGCTTTGTAAAGCCTATGTAAAGCTGAACCGGCTCCCCGTGCACTTCCACCACACTTGCCGCAGGCACTGCGACTGTGATGGGAGGTTCTATCGTGGGAAGACTCGTTCAGGTCTCGATCTGCGCTGCTGCGCTGTTGCTGGCGGGCTGTGGGGGCAGTGATTCATCGAGCAGTAGCTCATCGGATGGGTCCTCGACCACGGTGACGGCCCCAACCATCACGGCACAACCGACTTCCGTCACCGTCACCGCTGGGCAGAGCGCTTCATTCAGCGTCACCGCCTCGGGCGATTCGCTCACTTATCAGTGGTACAAGAGCTCCGCAGCCATCTCCGGGGCCACGAGCGCGACCTACACGATCAGCAGCACGGCCACCTCCGATGCTGCTTCCTACTACGTCGTGGTTACCAACTCGGCCGCTTCGGTGACGAGCAGCACGGTGACCCTGACAGTCAATTCCAGTAGCTCGAGCAGCACGACTCCCACCATCACTGGGCAACCGTCATCGCTGAAGGCGATCGCCGGAAGCGATGCAGCATTGAGCGTGGTCGCCACGGGCGACTCGTTGACCTATCAGTGGAGTAAGGACGGCGGGCAAATCTCCGGTGCAACGAGCGCCACCCTGCCGTTGAGTGCCGTGACCTCGGCGGATGCCGGTGCGTATACGGTCGCAGTCGCCAATAGCGCAGGCTCCACGACCAGCAACACGGCCACAGTGACCGTGACATCGCCCTCGGCCACCTGCACGACGGGCACTCCCGTTGCCAATGTCATGTGCGCCGTTTCGGCATTCGAGGCCACACTGACCTCATCGCAACTCTCAACGGCCCAGTACAGCACGTCGTCCTTTACGACCGCACAGTTGAATACGTACAGGACGCTCTGGTCGAACCTGCCGGGCGTCAACCGCGCTGGAATTGCCTACAGCGCGCTTACGACCACAGCACAGCAGACGGCCTTCTACACAGTAGCAAGTGTGGCGCTGAGTGCGGCGGGCTATCAGGACTTCAACAGCGTGTTGGCTGCGGATGACTATCTCGGCACGATTCAGAGCGGATATGGTTCCGGGTATGCGCACATTGCGATCATTGGAACACCCTCGGCGACTGACCTGTGGACCCTGCAACTCGGTAACCACCACATGGCCTTCAATCTGACGTTCTACAACGGAACGTTGTATCCAACTCCGCACCACATCGGCGTCGAACCCAAAGCGGCGTTCACCGTGAACAGCCAGGGATATCAGGCGCTCGCAGCCAAGGCGTCCGCCTTGCTCGCGGTCTTTTACGGCCAGACGGATAGTCTCAGTCCGTCCAGCAGCGGTAGTACGGCGCTCACATCGGCCTATCTGAGCGACCAAACCTACTCGGACGTGCTCCTGGGGCCCGTTGAATACAACTCGGGCAGCTATTCGGCAGTGAGCGCGAAGTACCCGACCAGCAATCGGGGATTGTTGGTATCCAGTTTGACGGCGGCCCAGCAGGCGCTCGTAACCCAGGCGATCACTGCATTCGTCGATGACTACGACAGCACCACGTCCGCGCAACTGCTCTCCGCCTACACTTCATCGACCGCGTATGCGAGTACGTATGTGGCCTGGGCAGGTTCCTCTAGTCTGACCGTTCCGGACCTGGACACCTCGAACACCTACCTGCGAATAGACGGGCCGCGCGTGTGGATCGAGATGGATTGTCAGGCGGGCATCGTCATCCAGGGCAAGACCCACTACCACATAATCTACCGCGATAAGACGACGGACTACTACAATGAGCTGAGCACGAACTGATGCGCCTGGTCGCCGCGCTCCTGCTGCTGGGCTTCGCCGTGACCGCAGGGGCTCACGATGTCCCGCCGAGTGTGGTGCAGTTCGATATCGGCCGCGAGATTGTCGATGTCGAACTGCAACTGCCCTTGAAGGAGTTCAGTGCGGCGCTGGCCAAGGACTTCACGAGTGCGCCGGCGCAATCCCTCAGGCAGAACGAGGGGCCGGTAGAGACGTATGTGTTGAATCACCTGCACCTCCAGTCCCCGGGTGGCGTGCCGTTCGGCACAGTCGTTGAGTCGTGGAGACTTTCACACACCGACAATCCCAACTGGGCCAGCAACGACTGGTTGGTCATGCGGGTGCGCGCCCGTCCTCCGGCGGGTGTCGACACCGAGCGCTTTATTCTCGACTACGACGTGATCCTCGGGACCGTCGTCACCCACAAGGTGCTCGTGTACGTGCGCCGGGATATTCGACACGGTCTGTTGGGAGACACACCGCAGATCGTCGGACTCGTCGCCTTTCAACAGACCTCTCTGGCCATCGATGGCTCCGGTGGAAGTTGGTGGACGGGTTTTGTGAAGCTGTGGCAATTGGGGGTCCAGCACATCGCCGAAGGTACCGATCACCTGCTGTTCCTGCTGGTCCTGCTTCTGCCTGCGCCGCTCATCGCGACCCGGCGCCGCTGGAGCGAGGCTCGGCCCGTCGGCAAGAGCCTGTGGATGATTACGAAGACGGTGAGTGGCTTTACAATCGGACATTCGATCACGCTCGCATTGGGTGCGCTGGGATTCGTGGAGATTCCCGAGCAACCCGTCGAGGTGTTGATCGCTGTGTCCATCATCATCTGCGCCCTGCATGCCTGGCGGCCGCTGTTTGCTGGAAAGGAAATCTTCCTGGCCTCAGGCTTCGGCCTCATACACGGCCTGGCGTTCGCCACGACCCTGCGGGGATTCAACTTCGATGCCACGACGCTGTATACGAGCTTGCTCGGCTTCAATCTCGGGATCGAGTGCATGCAGCTCGCGGTCATTGCCTGTGTCATGCCGTGTCTACTGATCGCGAGTCGTACCCGTGCCTATGAGGCCTTGCGACTGACAGGGGCGGGCGTCGGTGCGATTGCCGCGCTGGCGTGGGTCGCGGAGCGGGTCAGTGGCCAGACCAATCAGGTCGCTACGGCTGTCGGGTGGGCGGCGGAGCGGTCGAGCTGGATATTGGTCGGTCTTGCGCTGAGTCTTCCGGGTTTGTTTGTGCTCATGGGAGCCGGATCCCGGGATGAAACCGCACGGCCCAGCGGGGAGTAACTTCTTGCGAAAAAGATCCGCCCCCGTGGGCGCCTTTGTGTCATCGTACGCGACTCTATGATCCTACCCATGTTGCCAAACGCCGAGATCCGAGATACCGGCACGCCGCGGGGGCGGGGCGTGTTTGCACTTCAGGATTTCCGCACGCATGAGGTCATCGAGATCTGCCCGGTCATCGTGTTCGAATGTCGCTACGACGAACTGCCGCCGGAACTGCAGGAATACGTTTTCAACTGGAGTGACCTGGACACTCGGGCCGTGCCTCACATGCATGCGATTGCCATGGGTTACGGCGGAATGTACAACTGCGATAACCCGGCCAACATGCGGTACGAACCAGTGGCTGACGGTGGGCGATTGTTGCAGAGGTTTGTAGCCGAGCGCGAGATCAGAGCCGGCGACGAGCTGACTATCAACTACAGCGGCTCGCAGGGAGCGGCCGCGTCGGATGGCAACTGGTGGTTCGAGGGCAGCGGTGTCGTGCCAATTCTAGGTTCTTGACAGACTGCCGTCGCGCCGGTCGGGTACCTCAGTTGTTCCGCGGTGTCGCTGCGTCGAACCGTGTATGCGGTTGGATGTCGAGCTGCACCGCAAGCCCCATGCGCGCCAGGAGCGCCATGGTGTCGGGCGACAGTTCCAGTTGAAAATTCTCGCGGGCGAACAGGCTGATGGACAACTCCGAGGTGCCGCCTTCCGAACGCAATTGCTCCAGGAAGGCGACTGAGCGGCGCAACTGGGTAATGATCTGTACCAACACACTCTCTACCGACACTTCAGTTGTCGAGAGTTGCGGTGCATCCATCAATCGCACCATCCAATAACTGTCACGATACTCACCCGCGCAGTCTTCTCCGGCGGCAGTACGGCGTGGTTCACCCGCTTTCCAACTGTGTTGGGGTTGCAGACCGAGTACATCAGTAATTCTCGCCGGTTCAATTTCCGGATGGCGGATACGCAATGAGATCGTAAACTCGTATTCGGACATGTTCCGCATAGTACAGCAGCAGGGCGGGCGGGGCGCCTCAGTCATCACCTTCACAGCAGCGGTGGCGGATTTTGGCTGGGCCGGACCAGATATGCCTGCAAGGCCGTTGTTGTTCGTGTATCGTCTCATGAAGCTGCGGCCTTTCGTATTGCCCGGCCTCAGCTCTACCTACCTCGAACGTCACTGTGCGTCCGCACAAACGGAGAGCTACTGTGCAAGTCGATACCCGGGGAACCCTCTGTCGAGACCTCGCGTTCGATCGTTGCCGCAGAGTTGACTCATCACGCGTGCTGATTGTGGATGCTGACCGTTCGGCGTGCGATGAAGTGGCGGGATTCGTCCAGCAGCTCGGCGCGTTTGAAACACAGTGTGCGTATTCTGGTGATGTCGCGCTCAGGATCGCAACCGAGCTCCTGCCGGGTTTCGTTCTCATGAACACGGATCGGCACTCTCTCGATTGTTACCGCCTTGCATCGATGTTGCATCAGCGCGCCGGCTTGCACGAGACCAGGATCATCGGGCTCACGGGAGAGATTGCCACCGTGGACCGGCAGGTCGCGCTCGCGGCTGGATTTGAGCAGTTTTTGACGCTCCCGTTGCGGCAAGCGGCCCTGGAGAAGATTCTCACCTGCAGGTCGCATCGCGGCCTGGAGAGGCATCGGACGAGTTTGCAGCCGGTTTGAGGCAGTTTCCGAGTCGGACTTGCCTACGCAGACAGGGCCCGGTGATCAGGTCGCGGCAAACGCGCCGCGAATTCGCTGTTCTTCGTGTATCTCCGCCAAAGACAGTTGAGTCGCGAATGCAATCTGATCGAGGATGGGATGCTGGGGGTCCGAAGGCATCCGCAGCGCATGCACTTTTTCCCACGCTCTGATCCGGACCCCGGCGAGGTTCTGCTCCAGGGTCTGTTCAGCAATTTCGAGACGTCTGTGTTCTAAACGCGCCTCCGCTTCGATTTCCCGGCGGCGTTGATAATCGACGAGTGATTCTTCGCTGCCGCGCAAATTAGAGGGGCGCCTGTTCGGAATCACGGCAAATGTAGACATCTTGATCTCCAACGACGGCGAGGTCCCCGCCCGTGCCCATCCTACAGGCAATGCTTGGCGGTCAGGGGTGTTTTTCGACCTGAGGCTGCCTGAAGAAGCACATACTCGAGCAACGTGGCCAGCCGGTGCCCGATGGCCAATGAGGTTTTCGTGAGTGCTGCAATTCCTTTGGTAGGCATCGGTGCGTCTGCGGGCGGACTGGAGGCGCTTTCAGAGCTTCTCGAGGCTCTGCCGCCCCGGCTGGGTGCGGCCGTGATAGTCGTACAGCATCCCGATCGCAGTCGTGAGAGTCTGCTCCGGGAGATTCTGGCTCGAAAGACCGTGCTGCCGGTGATAGACGCCGTCCACGGCCTCATACCCCAGGCCGACTCGATCTATGTAATTCCCCCTGACGTTACCCCTACGGTGGTCGACGGGTACCTGCATCTCGATGCCCGACCCATGGGTTGCACGCCGCATTTGCCGGTCGATGCTTTGTTCAAGTCCCTTGCCCAGGAACGCGGAGGCAGTGGTATCGGGATCGTGTTATCGGGGGCCGACTCGGACGGCGCAGCGGGCATCCAGGCGATCAAAACGGCGGGCGGCATTACGTTTGCCCAGGAACCGCGCACCGCGCGGGTTCCCAGCATGCCCCACAGTGCGATCGAGACGGGCTGCGTCGATTTTGTCCTGGCTCCAGCCCAGATCGCAGGCGAGTTGGCACGGATAGCTTCGCACCCGTACTTACGTGCGATTGCGGGCGAGAGCATGCCCGATTCACGCGGAGCGATTGCCGAGGGCGTGAGCGAGCTCAGTTTGAAACGTGTCTTCAGGCCTTTGCGTTCAGCTCACGGGGTGGATTTTTCGCGCTACAAACCGGCAACACTACAACGGCGCCTGGCTCGGCGGATGGCGCTGCAGAGAATCGACGACATTGATGAGTACCTTGCGCGTCTGGAGGGTGACCCCGCCGAGTTGGCGGCGCTCTACCAGGATTTCCTGATTCGGGTCACCAGTTTCTTTCGCGACCCCGCGGTCTTCCAGGCATTGACCGAGCAGGTTTTTCCCGACATCTGTGCTGCGCGCTCGTCCCGAGAGCCCATCCGGATCTGGGTAGCCGGTTGCGCCACGGGTGAAGAGGTGTACTCGATTGCGATCGCCCTCGTCGAATTTCTCTCGGCACGCTCCTTACCCATTGGAATCCAGATCTTCGGCACGGATGTGAGCGAGTTGGCGATTCAAAAGGCGCGCTCGGGCCGATACCTGGATTCGATCGCACAGGACCTGTCGGTCGAGCGGCTGAAGCGTTTCTTCGTGAAAGACGGTGAGCAGTATTGTGTCGTGCGCAGCATCCGCGAGCTGTGCGTGTTTGCCCGACAGGACGTCACCAGCGATCCGCCTTTTTCGCGTCTGGATCTGGTGAGCTGCCGCAACCTTCTCATCTACCTCAGCAATCTGTCTCAACAGCGCGTGATGCAGATTTTTCACTATGCACTGCGCCAGCGGGGGATTCTCATGCTGGGGCCGGCGGAAAGCATCAGCGACATGTCGGATCTGTTCGATGTGGCCGACAAAACGCATCGCTTCTACAAGCCGAAGCTCACGTCGACCGGTGTTGGTCTCGAGCGCCCGCCGTCATTCGCCCAATCCGCAAGGGCCGACTCCGACCAGGATCGGCGCATTGGCGAGTTGGAACGGGAGAACACCGACCTGCGCGAGCTCCTGCGCGCAACCCTGGAGCAACATGCGGCCGCCATGGAGGAATTGAGGTCCGCCCGTGAGGAAGGAGATGGCTGAAAACCGCCGCTAAGTGTGCTGCCGCACAGAGCACCGACGCGCTTTGGCGTAATGTCCGGAAGGTCGTCAGATTATGCGCCGCTGGGTTGACGGCGGGGAGCTGTCGAGCCCCGTCGTGTTCACCTTTGAAAACTTTCCTGGAGGCGCTCAATTTGACTGCTGCCTATCGAGTCGCGTTTATCGGCAATTCCCTGCCGCGGCGCTGCGGGATCGCCACCTTCACCAGTGATCTGCAACAAGCCATAGCCGCATCGCCCGAAGTGGCCGACACCGCCATCGTGGCAATGAACGACGGCGATTGCGTCTATGACTATCCTGCCAGCGTTCAACTTCAGATTCACGATGGTGAGCCGGAACAGTATCAACGCGCCGCACGGTTCCTCAACGCGGGGCAGTTCGATGTCGTGTGTCTGCAGCACGAGTTTGGAATATTCGGCGGCGAAGCCGGCGCTCACATCCTCGGCCTGTTGGCAAGCCTGACTGTACCGCTCGTGACCACACTGCACACGGTCCTGGCGGCGCCCACTCCGGTACAACGCCGTGTGTTGAGGAAGATAGCCGATCTGTCTGCAACCGTGGTGGTCATGGCCGAGAAAGGCCGGCAATTGCTGAATACCGTGTATGACATCGCGCCACACAAGATCGAGGTCATTCCGCACGGCATCCCCGATTGCGCTTATGTCGAGCCCGATGCAGCCAAGCGACGTCACGGCTTCGAGCACAATGCAGTAATCCTGACATTCGGTCTGCTCTCGCCCAACAAGGGCATTGAGAACGTGATCGAGGCCATGCCGGCGATTCTCGAAAGCCGCCGGGATGCCGTCTATGTTGTGTTGGGAGCGACGCACCCAAACCTCGTGCGTCGCGAAGGCGAGGTTTATCGAACCAGCCTGCAGGCTCGCGCCGCAGCGCTGGGCATTGCCGAGCACGTATTGTTTCTCGATCGATTCGTCGACCAGGACACGCTCGTGGACTTCATCTCGATGTGTGACGTCTATGTCACGCCCTATCTCAACGAATCCCAGATGACCTCAGGTACGCTGGCATATAGCTTCGGTGTGGGTAAGGCCGTTGTCTCGACTCCATATTGGCACGCACGCGAACTGCTTGGGGATGGGCGTGGTGTTTTGGTCCCGTTTGCCGATTCCGGGGCGATCGGGACTGCCATCGCAGCCTTGCTGACTGACGATGTGAGGCGTAACGCGCTGCGCAAGGAAGCCTATTCCCATAGTCGCTCCATGACCTGGCAGCGATGCGCCGAACGGTATTTGGCGACGTTTGCGCGTGCTGCCCATGGCAGTCGCGGCAAGCTGATAATTCGGCACAGCGAAGGTGTGCCCCGCGCCAACGGTCAAATTTCGCCGCAGATGAATCTCGGGCATTTTCTGTCGATGTGTGATGACACGGGTCTGTTCCAACATGCTGTTCATTCAGTAGCCGACCGCTCCCACGGGTACTGCGTAGACGACAATGCCCGCGCGCTTTTGCTGGCCTGCGCTTTGAATGCGCCTGGCGAGGAACGCCTGTCTGAAACACTGACGGGCCGATTCGCGGCATTTGTCCAACATGCCTGGAATCCGCACACCCGCCGGTTTCGCAACTTCATGAGCTTCGAGCGACGCTGGCTCGAGGACCAGGGCTCGGAGGACAGTCATGGCCGCACGCTTTGGGCTCTGGGTGAATGTTCGAGAAGTGATGCCAACCCGTCGCGGCGCCGTTGGGCGGCTGCACTGTTCGAGCAGTCCTTGCCGACTGTGCGCGACTTCACATCGCCGCGCGCCTGGGCCTTCACGCTGCTCGGCCTGGAAGCCTTCCGCGGCTCAGCGGATCGGAATGCCTGCTTTGCGCAGATTCAACATCTGCTCGCGGGCAGGCTGCTCTCAATATTGTCGGCAGCTTCGACCCCCGATTGGCTGTGGTTCGAAAATGAGCTTGCATACGATAACGCCCGATTGCCGCAGGCCTTGATCGTAACCGGAGAATGCACCGCCACGCCTGAGTACACCGCGGCCGGCTTGCGTGCACTTCGTTGGCTCACGTCCCTGCAAACGAGCGAAGCAGGCTTTTTCCGCCCCATCGGTTCGCAGAGTTTCGGCGCAAAGCGTCAGCAGCCGCGCCCTTTTGACCAGCAACCGCTCGAAGCGGCTGCCACGGTTGCGGCCGCTCTCGCGGCCTGGCGTGCGGATGGCGATCTGCAATGGCGCGCCACCGCAGCCGGCGCCCTCGAGTGGTTTTTCGGCGCCAACGACCTTTCAATCGCGTTGATTGATCCGCGTACCGGGAGCTGTTGCGATGGTCTGCATCCCGACCGGGCCAACGAGAACTACGGCGGGGAGTCGGTTGTGTCCTATCTGCTCGCGCTCGCTGAGGCACGCCGCCTCACGCGATTTGCCGGTACCTTTGTGAAGCCGGCGCAGGTTCGACCCGCGCTGGCTCAAGTCCATTGACGTTAATCGCCAACCCGGAAGTCATTCTTGTCAAAAAGCACGTTTTTCAACCGGCAGGCCTTGCACCTCCGTCCGGATCCTGCGCGCGTCGTGGTACGTCCCTTCAAGCCAGCCACTGAGCCGCGCGATTTCAATCCGACAGACAAATCTCGTGCTAACCACATCGTAGATCGTGTGTTGGCGTTGGATTCCGCGGCCGTGGCAACGCAGTTGGCAGACGTCCTCGAGAACTTCCTTGGACGGCACCGCAACCTGTTGGAGACTTTCGAGTCTCGCGCACTGGAGATGGAGGCGGCGTTTGCGGGTCACGCTCCCTTTACGTTGGATCAAAGGCGGCTGATAGGCGCCTATTTTCTCCACGAGTATGCATTCGAGGCGGCGGCACTGTTCAATCCGAGTATTGTCCGCCACCCCGATCAAACAGGCGCGCCCGCCGGAGGCCGGCGGTTCATCCTCAGCCTGCGGGCCGTGGGCGAAGGTCATATTTCCTCGCTGACATTTCGTACGGGTTCGGTTACCGCGGATGGAAGCGTCAGCATTGATCCGCCTGCACGCCTGGCCGCTGTTCCGGACATAGTCGGCCCCACGCCGCTGCCGGATGCAGATCGTGTCGAGCTTGCATTCAAGCCGGCCGGGGACATCAGTGAGCGCGTGATTTTTCCGGTGCTGGCATCTCAGTCGAACGGAGTAGAGGATGCGCGCTTTGTGGAGTTTACCGACGGCGACGAGAGGATTTTCTACGCAACCTATACTGCCTACACCGGCCGTGCGATCCGCTCGGAGTTGATTGAGACTCGCGACTTCGAAACCTTCCGAATGTCAGCCCTGCAGGGTACCGCGGCTCGCAACAAGGGCATGGGCCTGTTTCCGCGCCGAATCAATGGTCAGTACGCCATGATCGCGCGCCAGGACAATGAAAATCTGTACCTGATCTATTCGGACGATCTGCTCACGTGGAATGGCGGGCAAGCCATTCTGCGGCCGCATTTTCCCTGGGAGTTTGTACAGATCGGCAACTGCGGTGCTCCGATCGAGCTCGATGAGGGTTGGCTGCTGTTGACACATGGAGTGGGGCCCGTGCGCCGCTACTCGATTGGGGCGGTGTTGCTCGATAAGGCCGATCCCAGCAGAGTCCTTGCTCGTTCCAGTGAACCGTTGGTCAGGCCGGAACCATCCGAGCGGGAAGGTTACGTGCCCAACGTCGTCTACACGTGTGGAGGCATGCGGCACAACGATCGAATCGTTCTGCCGTATGCGATCTCCGACACCTACTGTAGTGTTGCAACCATGAAGATCGCCGCGCTTCTGGACAACCTGCAGGGTTGACTACATCTAACGCCCGATTCGTTTCAAGCACGACAGTGCTCGCCCAACCAGGCGTGTAACCAGCCGGTCAATGATCGGGTCCGTGAGGCCCGCGTGCTTCAGGTCGGCTCCAACTTCCGGCGCGAGATCAGGGATGGCTTCCGCCATATGCGCGATCCGCTCGAAGAGGGGTTCTGAATCCAGCCCTAGTTGATCGGCAAGCTTCAGCCAGTCACTACGACGGATCTCGCTCATTCGGTACCGCTCTCCGATTTTCATCGCCAGCTTGACTCGATTTGTATCGAATTGAGGATACGGTAGTACGCTGGCAACGTCGTACAGTGGGGCGAGGCGCATACGCCCGGGCGCAATGAGCACACCGTAATTCTTCGCGTGAGCATCCGTGCCCGCAATCAGCCAATTAAACGCCAATGCATCCACGAAAGTTACGACATCGTCGTTGGGCGCGCTCGAGTGATTTCGTATGAGCTCGACGATCGCTTTCGGACCGGGGCCACCGTCATTTTGATACTTGTGCGCAGGATGCACGCCCAGGGCCTGACACAGATCCTCCTGGTGAATCCGCAGCCAGCCTTGCGGACTGCGAAACCGATCGAATCGTTCAACGACGATCGCTGTCTGGCCATCAAACGTCATTACGCGTGAGTTCGCGGTTGGGAATTCGAGGCGACGAGCCAGTTGCAGACATAGATTCTCATTTACAATGAATCCAACAAGAGGGCCTGCGGGCGGCTTCAGGATGTGCGTGGTCGGTGTGCGCCCCGAAGGTACTCCCCAACGATCCTTTTCAAACAGAAGGGCCGTCTTCGGCTGGGCGCCTGCGAGGCTGAACAGGCCGGTGTCGCCGTGCAATCGCCAGGCCGCGTGATCGGCCTGCAGAATGCGCAGCCGTTCAGCGACCTCCTGATCGGTCAGCCAGTTGACACGATCGGCTCGCTTTGCGAGTTGGGCTTCCAGGCGTTCCGGAGGGATGAACTGCACCGCTCCCGCGCAATCCTCGCCCACGTGTGACAACAGGGCAAAGGCATTGCGCGGCGAAACCTGAAATTGACGGCCCCAACTGTCGAGAACTGCCGCGTTGTCCGGCAACAGGCCCCAGAGGAAGGCATCGATCTTCTCGTGAGAATGCTCTGGCGAGGTCAGTGGCATCGACAAAGATAGAGGAAAGGCATCGTCGGCGGATTGCCATGTCTTCTCGTATTGAAACTTCATCCGACCGTTGTTGTTGCGGAGCACCCGTCCGATCGGTGTTCTGCCGCTCAAAGCGAGCAACTCCTTGGAGCTCACGAACGCGGTTTCCGCGCGGCCTGGATCAGCGCGTCGAGGTCAACCTCATGGGCCGATGGCTTCGCTTTCTGCGGCGGAGCGCTCTGTGCATCCAGAAGGATGCCCAGCGCATTAAACGTGCGCAGGACCAACCCGATGGCGGCGCGCGGTTTGCCTTTCTCGATCTCGATAATCCACTGTCGGCTGACACCCACTTTGGCGGCCAGTCCACTCTGATCGAGGCCCAGTTGCCGGCGCCTTGCACGAATGAGGGCACCCAGTTCTGAAGGACTGCGAATACGCATAGCGGTTTACGGATGTAATCGATCGATGACATTTATAGTAAGTATGCGATCGCTGACATGTCAATGAGTAATCGATCGGTGACACGGTGCCTGGGGCAGGAACTCTGGTCCCCACCCTCAGTCGGACCAAATAGCCGTCCAACTGACCCGCGGGGTACCCATGAGCTTCAAAGATCTGATCCTGAAGGCCGCGAGGCTCGGCGCAAGCGACCTGCACCTCGAAGCCGGCGCCGTCATGGTGGTTCGGGTCCGCGGCGAGTTGACCCCGATAGGTGAGCCGCTGACCGGTCCGCAGCTCATGGACATCGCGCGCGAGCTGCTGAATGAGGAAGATTGGGCCGATTTTAATTACCGCGGCTCTGTAGATCTTTCGGTCGTCGCCGGCGGTAGCCGCTGCAGGATCAACGTCTACCGAACGATTCGAGGTCTCGCGCTCGCCGTGCGACTACTCATCCCCTCTGTCGGTAATTTGCGCACGTGCAACCTGCATCCTGACCTGCGCCGATTCGTAGCGGCTCCCACCGGGCTGGTGTTGGTTTCCGGCCCAACGGGCAGCGGCAAATCCACTACCTTGGCGGCACTGCTGGAGGAGGTTAATTCTTCGCGCGCACTGAATATCATTACGCTGGAGAGCCCGCTCGAGTATGTATTCTCGAATCGCCGTTCGTATATTCGGCAAAGGGAGATTCCCACCCACTCGCCGAGCTTCGAGCAGGCGATCATCGACTCGCTGCGTGAAAATCCGGACGTCCTCGTAGTCGGGGAGATGCGCACTCCCGATGTCATGCGCCTCACCCTCGACGCTGCTGAAACCGGCCACCTGGTGCTCGCTACGATGCACTCCGCGAGTTGTGGCGAGGCGTTGAGCCGGATGTGCATGTCCTTTC
>Ga0307510_10006235_pt1 | contig 14221 bp, 17 predicted proteins | sample 12_EM_MG_FD_207224 | JGI IMG/M metagenome (GOLD analysis project Ga0307510, IMG submission 207224) | Populus trichocarpa ectomycorrhiza microbial communities from riparian zone in the Pacific Northwest, United States - 12_EM | ecosystem: Host-associated > Plants > Roots > Unclassified | place...
TATCCGTAAACTAATAATACGAAACCTCTCGTCTGGACTGAGGTACTTTTTAGGAGGGCGTGATGGTGGCATGGTGGGTTATGGCTGTGGATGTCGTTGTGACCGTGGTCAATTTCATGACAATTTTGCCGGGGGTGCCAAGACCTTCCACCCGCTAGTTGTACCAGTACCGCACTCAACTATAGTGTGGTATGGTATGGGGCCAGAGTACTGGTGTCGTACCGCATGCATGATACCGGTATTACGGTATATTATTATGATAATAAATTTAGAAGTATGATGTTTGTTTCGGGCCTGCCCAACTTATTCCCCCCCCTCCCTCCCTCCCTCGGTTTTTTTTCTTTTCAAGTCTCAGATAAGGGCGCTGTATATACCGGTAGGGCAGAATGCCGTGCACTGCAGGCCTGCAAGGGGTGTGTGTGTGATCAAGAGATCCCGACGACTTTCTTTCTTGGGTGCAGTTGTTTGTTTGAGAATTGTACGAGTTCAAGAACCTCGAGCACAAAGTTTATTATACAGTACAGAACAAGGATTGATTGCTCAAGGCAGGACGAGAGGAAAAAAAAGAATAGAAAATAAATAGAACTAATAAAAAAAAGATAAACTTGGCTAGAATACATTATTATACAGAGTTTTGACAAAAGAAACTCGTTTTTTCGTTTCGTCGTTCGTTTATCATTCGCGTTTCGGGGGGGGGCTTTTTTTTCTTCTTTCTTTCTTTCTTTCTTTTTTCCCCCCCGTTCGTTGGTGTGGGTACCGGTAGTTTGAAGGAAATTGAAAAAAAAGTAGAGTAAGAGTAAAAAGTAGATGAAGTGAAGTGAAGTGAAGTGAAGTCAGGTAAGGAAAACTGGAGTAAAGTAGGGTAGACGCGATGGATTAACGTCGGGGATATGATAAGAAAGGAAACTCGTTTGTCCGTTGTGCTGGAGGGGCGTGTGGGTGTTTTTTTTCTTTCTTTTTCTTTTCTTTTCTTTTCTTTTCTTTTCTTCTGACAATAGTGGTGGTGATGATGATGATGGGAGCTGGGAAGACGCATTTTCTGGCTAACAAATGTGTGCAAACCAGTTACTATCCCAATCATTTATTTGTGGGATTTCCCATTGAATCCTCGGCGCATCTAGAGATAAAAAAGGTTAGTCACAATTCAGCAACCAATATGCATGGCGGGCACAAACCATCAAAATGCCCAACCTGGGCAAACATATTCAACCTGATCGTTGAAACTCTGACCAATTCTTCCCCAATGCACCTGAAATCCAAGGTGCTAGGCTTCTTATGTCTCCCTAAAAATCCTCCCCCAACTCCGACGCCCACTCCGACAATTCCGATCCCCATTCCTCCACCCATAGATCTTCCTCTTCCTTTTCTGATGTTTCCCGGTGCGAGTCCGAAAGGTGAAGATATCTTGTTCAACAAATGCCTGCGCTGCGAGCTATTGCTGCTTGAAGAACTATTGCTGAAGAAGGATTTTAGCGACTTGAGGGAAGATGCAGCGGTCGATGTCGACGAAGAGGATGTCGCGGATGATGTTAGTGGTGAGGGAGAGTAGCGGCGTGGAAGACGGCGGCGGCGTCGTTGGGTTTTTGTCGCTCGGGGAGCGGAGCATGAGGGCATGGCGCAGAGTAATTGTGTTTCGTGAAAATAGTAAGGAATGATAATGAGTTGCAGTGCGTGGTGTGGGGGTGGGGGAGGGGGATGACGGAAGGACGGGCGGGTGGGTATATAATCGTTTTGGAAAAGTGCCGGCTGGGATTGAGGAAATGGTTCAAGGTCAGTGTTGATAATGCATTGACCGTTCTGTGTCTCGTTCTGCACCTGCGCACTCTATGGAGAAGAGAAGAGCAAAGCAGAAGAGCAGAAAAGCGCAACCCAGTTATCCATCACACACACACATGTATAGAGAGTGAGAGGGAAAAAGTTGGTATAGGTCAACTTCTCCTGCAAGTGTGTGCTGTACCGCAATGTATGGACCATTCCCTCTACCAAACAAACCATAGAATACACATGGCAGGTTTGTATGCTACCATTGAGATGATCTTCGCTTATGCTTCTTCCCTCCTCCTTTCGCCCATCGTTTATTGTCCTCACTTCTCATAGGGAGTGGGAGTATTGCACTTTTGTCTAGGTTGATTGGTAGTTAGGGTTGCTCGGTAAGTTGGTGAACCTGGTTTCGAAGTGGAGTTTGCAAGGATTAAAGTCTGCCCCGATGGTTGATGGAAGGTGTGGTACAGTAGGAGGGGGACGGGATGTGCGTGACCTGTCAAAGTTGCGCGATCGGTTGTGAGTTTGGACTCCGCCAGGGGTTTCACAAGTACTGTTCTGTGGACTTACTATAGAGGCTATTCTTCGCTTTGTTATATTGTACTCGCATTATAACTATATTCTCTGGGAGGGGCTTATTCTCCGATTGGGCTAAAGCTGGTTTCGGTGGTGTTTTGTACCATTTGGCATTGTAGTACTGAGAGCGGTACGGTGTTCCATTCGCAGGAGGATTGTCGGTTTGTGGTTGATTTTGTTGGCCTTGTTTGCTCCCTTTCTGTGGTTTCTTCGGTGGGTCTGATTTGGCGCCTCGGGGTGATACGTTTGAGGGAATGCAGCACAGCATTGTGCCAGTACTGTACAGTACTGTAGTCTACCGGCCTTTCCACTCTGTCAATATTTTCATGCAAATTTGGGGATCAACCGACTGAAATTCCCATCACTACACTTTCTTTTTCCTCTTTTACGCCGCGATATGGTATCTGCACCAGAAGCAAGTCAGGTACATACCGGTTCCTGTCGGGTTGTCCAGGAACACCGTGCTCATTGGTTAGTTTGATCTTCCATTCCTTCCACCCATCCTTCATCCATCCTCATCACATATCACTTTCTCTACTACGCCCCGGAACCCGCAATTTATTTTCCCTTTTGACTGCCGTAATCGAGTGAGAATATTCCATTCTACACTTGGGTGCTGTAATTTTCACATCATGATATCTTTTTCCAGGGACTTTCGCCTAGCTAGCAAATCTTTCATCCGGGAGGCTTTACCGGCCCCCACATGTAAGGTACCGTTCATTCCATTAGACGTCTATCTGGCTAGCGAAAAACCCGCACTGCATCTTTGTATTGATTCGGAAGGATTTCTTGTATTGGACCGATAAGAGTGCTGTATACAACTCACGAAGGGTGGCCTCTAACGGCAAGCCTTATTTGAAGTTATGGATGGGTGTATTGGAGGGCCCCGTCGGAGGAGTGGGACTGGGTGGTGTATGGGAAGGGGCAGGAAATCCGACGAGTGATAGTGCGTGGAAAACCCGTTTGGCATTTGCTCCCAAGCGAGCAATGTTACGGTATGTGGAATTCTGACAGCCGGGGGTGAGCCTTGACTCTCGTTGCAAACCTGGGCAACCGGAAAAAGAAGAATCATGCCACACACTCGACCCTGGAGTGGACCATCTTCCTCCTCTTTGCAGTACGATATTACAGACCGGATCCGCAATCGAATCGAGCGCCGGCATGTAACTAACAAAAGTAATATTCGCTAATCGAAAGGGGGGTATAAATAACTCTGTAGTCTACCGTCTGTTTCATCCATTGGAGGCAAGCCTGCTGATCTCGCGCGAGTGGTTTCACGTGCACCATCTGTCTATCCTGTGTTATAAAATCAACGGGTAGAAGTCATCGCGAGCTAATTGATCATTGGCCCGTCACGCTCTCCAAGTAAGTCAGACATCCCAACATATGACACTGTACTCGAACACCCAGGTTCATCGGAGAAAAAAAAAGTCCTTCCCTTCATATTATAAGACGGCGGAATAGGCGGCGTGCGAGTGGCGCTCCCGTATCCAAGACAGAAAATCCGAGCGGGGGTAGCTCATGGTCCAATGGTCTCACTTTAAATGAACTCTCGCCTCTCATTGTCGTAGATGGCCATGGCTTTGATGCAGAGTACGTATTCACGGGTAATTCTAGTACCGGCATATTTCTCCCGACCGATCTACATGCCTTTGCGTTATCTCGGCGACCTGCATCGAGTGAGGGTTCATGCTACGGATGTTTTGTAGGTTGGGTGTCGTTGGTCAAAAGGCACCTTTGTCAACGGAGTGATAACTCGCAACCCTTCCCTCAATCATTCGTTCATCTCTTCGGCTATCCCGTCGCATTCATCTACTCGTTCGTCGAGATTAAGGCATTGGACAGCAAGCAACATTCCATCATGTGGGTCGGGCCTCTAGTGGATAACGGATCAAGAGTGGGAGGTTCCGAGCTTACGAAGACAAGCACAACCCCACTGATGTGCAGTGCGGTCTGCGATTTTTAGGCCTCTGACGCCCGCTCAAACTGAAGGTAGAATCTTGTGTCATTTGACTTCCAGCCGCTTGCTAAAGTTCCGCTGTGAGGCGGCCTGAGAGCCAAGTTGTTCCGGGGCACTGCAGTCGTAACAAGCAATCGAATCACTCCTCATTCAACTATTCGCATTGACCCTAATGAAACACTAGAACCTGAGTCAACTAACAGAAGAAATGAGACAGAGCAGCGGAGTAACGGGTGCACTGAAATGCCCAGATTTCATATACTCAATTTCATCGAGCAGGATAATTTTGGGATCCCGGATCAATTCGTTTGATCATCCCCTATCGGTACGCCATAGCCCTCGGTGGTGTTTTGGATAGCTCTGAAAAAGAAAATGTATTTCGTGGAAAAAGGAAGCTGGAGGTAGATTTCCGGTCCAAGAAAAAGGGGGTATTCTGCTATCTATACAAAATGCCTTGCATAGCGAGTAACGAATGGTAGGACTGCATACGCATTAGTGCAGAACAAGATGGTCAGCCTCAAGGGACACCTACCAGAGATTACAAAGTCATTACGACTTCTGATGCAACTGGGCGGGGGACCTCCAAATTTAGCGAGCCCTCGTAAGCATAATTTGATGGACAACGCAAAGGGGGTATTCATGCTTCCCGCAACCAACCCCCGACGCTCGGGAAGCCTGGTTCCTGAATGGAATTCGACGCATATTCCCCGCTTTGCCTATCCCACAGGATTGGGTATGTCTTCGAGTGATATGTGATGTGTTCAGCTCCTTTAATTCCAGGTCACGGAGTCCGGAAGGAAAGACACCGCCAGACAGGGATCCTAAAGAGCTGTTTGAAAACAAGCGGCGGGGATGTTTGTGGAGAATCCATGTCATGGAAGAGGATGGGAAGTCTTCAACTTATGGTTCGTTGCCTTGACTATTTTGTGCGGGGTACGCCTATAGGCTGATAGGTTCGCGACAGGCCGGATGCAGGGTAGGCTGTTTCAGGATTTATGCATCGGTGCGAGATGTGAGCTCTCTTGCTTTCGGCAGAGGGATAAAGATAAAGATGGAAAACCTTGTTTACTTTAAAGTTTGGTGTGTTTACCACTTTATTGCATCAATCAAACATTGTATCTCTTTATCAAGCGGAGATGAATGAAACTGCTCGGAAGCGAGAACCAAGAACACAGTCAGCAGCTCGATGCATAAACACTTAGAGCAGTTACGGAGGGGGTTACGTCTCTTGAGATGAAGGAGGGCTTAGAGAATTTACTGATAGGACCTAGCATCGAATTCCAGGAATTTCTTTGAAGCTGGTTGGGGTCTCACTTATCATAGCAGGCCTAAGCCCCTATATGACGGAGCGTCCCGCCTCCTCCTCCACAAATTGGACAAACTTCCACCCCAGATATATCTTGTTCCCCAAATGAGCTGGGCGACTCACAATCGCCTATAACAGTTTGGTGTTGATGTCGGAGGAATAGCCCTTTACCCGATGGGTAAGTTTTGAAAATCCTTCCTCAACAGTTTTGGGCATCTCCAGTAAGAATACCTAGATATAGTGGGTCAAACTGCACCGAGGGCCTAAATACGAGGGCCGGGTTTTCCCATCCGTTACAAATATAGTGACCATTCCAGCCACTTTTTTTTGAATACACAAACTTCTGCACGCCGAGATCCACCTTAGGGGAGCGAATGTGGAGCAGTTAGTTGAGGTATGGAAGAAAGATAACCCCCGAAAAATAGCTCATGTCTTAGTTTCTTACGGGTTTAGAGTTGTCGATCTCTGGGCCCAATATGTTTTGGAACCTTCAAATGGAGAGAGAGAAGGAGACCTGAGTGGTAAAGTCCCTGTTAGGAACGCCGCGGGTGAGTATCATATCGTGGGGTATCTCGTATTGTGGAAAACAGTCGGTAGTACTAGGAGGAATACAGGATTTGTAATTTCAATTGTCTGGTCCATCAGATACTGAGATTCCTAGCTCTCGAGATGTCTAGAGCTCGTATGAAACTATACCAGACGGTGCAGACATGTTTTGCCCCTCTAGGAGTTTTAGGATACTATGATAACTCGAACAAATGGACCTTGTTCCAGATCGTTAGAGCTCTGATTAGGGTCTGGCGTTTGTATTCGAAGCAGAGTTTTTTCTGGGGGTTTGTCCCCTTCTCACGAAACGGTATGTTGGGATACCTAGGGAATAGCCTGTTTATTGGACATTTTCCGGTAGGAGTACAGTATCGTACCTGCTTGGGAATACGAGCACTCTGAGACGTAGAGGTCGATGTTGTTATCAGACAAATACATTAGGCCATAATGATTTCGTCCGGTAAATCCCAATCTCTCGCAGACCTAATAGCAAATCAAAATAAGTGAAGATTATTTGATACCCCAGAAACATATAATAGGCTATCAAATCCCCTTGGTCGACAAAAGATCATACAATCTCACTCGGTGCACTTACAACATTCTGCTATTGGGGAGTTGGTACAAAGTACCGTGAACTATCCTAAGGTCCTATAAAAGATAGGAGTACTTATATAATTAGTCCTCGCTAACTAAAACCTTTTTTCAACGACTAGCGTACAGGGATAAATAGCAAATCACCAAAACTGACCTTCCCCCCCGGCCCAGAACTAAATACCATCTTTTTCTCCGTGTCATAATGTTAATTTCAGCCCTATCGTCCCACATCGCTAAAATAACGAACAAGGCACATCCCTGTGCTCATCACCATCTAATTTACTGCTCGGGTACTGGTGCGGGGCGTCCTGATCCCCCCTCCACAAGTCTGCTGCTTCCTGGAATCAGTAACAAATCTCCACCATGGATTTTGAAAAACCCACACCGCAATAGGCTTCTAAGCATGCCATCCAGAACTACCCCCGGAATACGATTCTTCACCCCACCTATCATATCCTTCTCCCGGTTTCCTTTCCCCTCCCCATCGACCTTCCTTGCGCTCTGATAAGAGAAGATTGGGCACATATTGACTATAGGGCCTCCCGGTTTGGTAGGTCACGGGTGATATCGTCCAGTGAGTCACTAGTATCACTTTATGAGTGCTTGGAGGACTACTAGTAGAAGCTAGTAATTACGTGCCACAAAACAGGATATCGCGCCCCGCTGATGGGTTCGCTTGGCTATGGGACCGGTAGAGAAAGTGCTGAATTGAGTGAGATGCACATATTAGACTAGAGCTGCCACATAAGGTATACCATTGGATCTCGGTTCTAGGAAGATAGGAGGGGACTTAATTTGTGGATCGGGTAAAAGCGAATACAGGAGTTTTGGATGGATGGACTGATGACGAAAGAGCCATTTCGTGACTGGCTGGCTGGTGGAGGTGGCAGGGACCGTGCGCACCTTCACATAGATTCGGAGCAGCTTATTTTGGCACAGTAGGGCGATCACTTAATGGTTGTGATATGGGGAGTCAGTGTGCACACCGAGGGCGGGGTCGGATAAAGGACTGGCTCTAGAATGATCTACTGAAAGCGCCATCCACTGAGCGATTACCAGTTAGAAGGCACAAATGTGAGCTCGAGGGAGGCCCAGCTGAGCGGAGAAAAGATGACCCGCCCCTCAAATTCCGGTACCTAAAGGAGGACCGTTCCCATGTAGACCCTCGGTACCTAACGGGGCATTCCCCCGGGGGCGAGGGACAAGAACTCTAGGAGCCAAAGGAGATCTCCGGTACGAACAGGGAGATCTCCCGCTGCCCTGAAACAGGTGCTCATTGAGCAAGACAGGGTGCGAAACAGATAAAGCCCGAATATAACCTCACACCTGATCCAGGAGCCCCATTCCGTCTGCCCAAACCCCACAAGTGCCTGTGACCCATCGGTGGACAATTTGGAAGTTAGAAAAGTATCTATCATACCCATGCATGTGAACAAAACCAGTTAAATACCTAGGACTGATACATAAATCACCGAGAGAGGATATCCTCGCCGCGGTCTCTCACTCACATAGAAGCGCATTTGAAATGAGCCCTTCCCCCCACCTACCCGCGCGTCCTGCATACCTTATTCACACATCTCCATTAGCATGCTCCTACTATCACTCGATTTCCCGGCAACTGGGGACTAACAAACCGTACCGGCAATTAGCCAGCACAGCAATATATGTAAATTAACTCCCCTAGCCCAACACATTATCCTAGAGCGTGCACTCTAGATGCTGCTATCCCCAATCTTTGCAACCTTGAACCTAGCACCGGGGACAAGTCCACGAACCTGGGATCTTCGATAAAGTATGCTGCCATCTGGCCATCTCGTCAAAAGCAGACCAATACTCTAGGGTTTGTGACCTATTCCGTAAGACTTATTTCTCCATGCCATTCTACCACGGCGAGCTTGGAAAATTTCGACGGGTTAATCAGAGTTGAAACAAAATATTCCGTCGTTTGTTAGAGCAATGTAGTCATTGACTGATCAAACAAAGAAAAAGCTATCACCCGTTGGGGGAACCCTGAAAGATAATTTTCCCGCAGGTCTCAAAAGCGAACCGTCCATCAAGAAAAGTACCAAGTTGTCTTTTTTTGTGGGGAATCTCTACGAGATCAGGTTGACACCTGGTTTAGAGTGTTTCTCGTGCCAGGAAGGCCTTGGCGTGCTGGTGAGGAGGTATTACCTAAGTTCATGGTATATCACTCACTTTGAGATTCTAAAGTAAAATATCCAACCAGAATGATTTTCTGCACGAATTGTGAGTGAGGGTGGAATTCCTCCCTAGGCTTCACCCTCTCAAGTAATTTTGAGGAGTGAAAAGAATACGGGGCTCAGATGTGTTCACTCGCCCTGGAAACAGTTTTATGTGAAAAAAAGTTACATTTTGGACCTTGTCAATTCGGTTTTTCCTTCTTTACTCCCCCTAAGCTCTTTCGGCCATTCGAAGGGAGGGCTTACTATATAAACACTGGCGAGAAGGCTTTCGACATATTATGTGAGCTGCGAGAGCAGTGCGAGCGGGAGTGAGTGTGGGGCCGTAAGACATTGTTCGAATCATCCGGGATGGCAAAACAGCAGTGTCTTGGGAGGCTAAATTGCCTTAGCCGCTACTACTTGGGATTCCTGTGGTGGCTTCAAGATGAGGTTCACTGCTAGAGGCTGGAGGTAGCGCACAAGTGATATCTCATGATTTTAGATCCGCTGTAATACTGAATCATTGGGAGTGATGCTAGGACGTCTAGAATGCTCCCCGTTTGGAGGGAAAGCACGGTGAGGAAATTCTCTTTTAGTTCCCGGTTGAGACGAATACAAAGAGACACAATACTGGTATGGCTCATGAGGAGGCAACACCAACATCCCGGAGAGATGCTCAATTAGACTATTACGGTTTTTGCAGTGCTGCATATCCCCCCAAGATAGGGACAGGAAGCGCAAGGGATGGGATAAGCTAAATCTTGGCGTCTGCTGCAATAAAGCCATTTTGCAGGGCCCATTATTACTGCAAACCAACTTTTTCATGCTGAAAGCCCTTTAAGGCCAGTTTTATCAGCGCTAGAGCTCCTTAGCCGATAGGAGGGGGATAGCGGTTATTATCTCGTCTGGCTCCGGCATCATTGGCCCGCGGGTAACGGCACTCCATTACTCGAGTACATATCTAGGACTTGTATCGCTCACTTCTCCGGTAGAGAAAGCCTTCGGTGGAAGGGGTGCTTTGACGGTAGGACCAAATGGCTCTAGTGTTGTTAAAAGTTAGTTTACCTTGGAAAATAAGGGGTCTGCCGATGGGTGGGCTTTGGGGTGCTCCTCCGGGGGAGTTTGCAGATAACCCTACAAGTGCCTGGTGGTATTTTTTAGTACATTAGATTCTTAAGTCGCTGCTAAGGGCTCTTGGTCTTATTGCATACTGTAGAGACCAAGTTGAGACAAACAAAGGGTGCCACCGTGCTTCGAGCACAACTTTCAGAATCACCATGCGGGTTATCTGCGCTTAGGACAATACAGTTGGCTTCCCCGCGAGTTTGTCGAGTTTTTACGATATCACGTTCACCACCGCATGTTCTCTAAGAAGCGTGCCAGCAGTGCGGTAACGGTATCACCGGCGATAACACATTATCATGCACAAACTCTGGGTACAGTACCACAAACACCATTTGAGGCTGGAAACATATTTCTATAATAGTGATGCGGGCAAGTGCCGCGCTGTGGAAGAACAGCATTGCCCCCTAGCAAAAAGACCCCAACCGAAATCAAGTGCTATTCGCCATAGAAAATCCAAGGCAAACAGTAGCACTCCTCGTGGCAGACTGGCTGCCCAACTGCCCTACATCCTCTGCCGCGGGGCCCCTCGTTGTCTTGCTGGGAGGCGCTTTACCTTCCGCTGTCAATCAAGAGCCGGGAATGACTACATCATGCATCCAGACCCGGAAAATCAACTGCAACCGGAAAGAACAAGCGGTTTGAAGAGCGATTTCTATCTAATGCCTTGCTCATCAGGTTCCGGTGCGGGAGGCCGCAGACAGACTACCTCGTTCAAGAAACTCCGCAATCCCTCCAATTCGATTGTTTTCTACGAGAGCAGGGGTGGAGGGGAAGTTGCCCTTGCTAGCACTCTCGGCTGCTCTTAATATGCTCTATCAAGGGTGGAATGAGGGGAATGGTTAGATTGAGAGAATTGATTGAGAGAAATGTAAGTGCACCAATGCGTACCCCACAAGGGTGGTGGAGAAAAATGTGACAGGCCACTATTAGACTTGAGTCACTGGAAGCCCTTCAATATGGCTGATGACTTTCTTTGGGGACCACTTCTATGAGAATGTCTTTCTGATGGGTGAAGAGCCACCTGTGCTAATGGGATGGTTGATATGATGATATCACACTTGAGGAGAGGCTCACCAAACTGCATCCCGTAAAACCACTTTGCCGACAGCCCTTCGAGGGGTGGGGAAATTAGCGGGAGTTGCACAGGCCCAAATTAACTCCCGTGCTTGACTGTCGTAGTTCTGAGCGGGGGGTGCACCGCCAACTGCGGGGTTTTCAGAATTGATAAGGCCGAGGCTGGGGCTCAAGCGGCTGTTTTATACAAGTTCGGTATGAGGCTTTGCGTTTCTCGTGAGATGTGCCAGGATATCCAAACAGCTCCCGCATCGGAGGATGCTCAATGGCCGGGAGAAATTGTTTTCTCCTCTGCTCGAGTAATATGGCAGATCCCTGGTCTGGGAAGCGATAAGAGATAGTGTATTCATACCATACTGTGGGACAAGGCCCGACGCATAGGCATAGTCTTGTTCTTGGATTGGATATCGGTACGATGCCGGCACTGTACTAGGCTGCCATACCGGCACAACATGTGAGCTATGGAGCCTCTCCGAGGGCGTAATCAGGACTTTTTTCTCGGAAATATTTCCCCTCATCCACCGTAGCCCCTCGTAGCACATTGTTGTCATTGGGCATACAGCCCAGGTCTAATTGGGCTCGCTAGGTTGGAAATAGCCAGGCGGAGGGAGGAAGAAAGGGGCTACTGTACAATATTTCATGTCGAATATCAGTATCCCTGCATGCCGGTGGGGGCGTTTCCTTCTCCGGGGGTGGGACCGGTTGGACTGGATGATCGTAAAACCGCGGGGCTGTAAATGTATATAACCCCGCCTTTCCCTCCACTTCCAAAGAATCTCAACGACTTCCTCAATCACCCACAACGGGCTTCTCGTGCCCACGCCCGCAGTGTTTTAACAACACTCGCGGTGGCGTGGCGATGGTGCGTTTCAACAGCACCTCGGGAACGCCCGAACAATACTTCCACTAGTAGACGCCGCTAATCGTAACAATTACTCCGGGTGGTGCTACAGAAAAATTTCGAGTAATCGAGGCTATAATAGCCGGATGGAGAAACCCTGGCCTGGCTGTCTCCATAAGGTTTAAATAGAGGACTTCCGCAAATCCTGTATTATTCTGCTATGGGGATCCAGGGGTTAGAGGACGTGAGTCAAGAGGAAAAGAGGGTTTTCGGGGGATAACAAGAAGGTAGTGGCTGATTATACTCTTGCTTATATAGGACTCAGGGAAGTCGACGTTGCCTGCTTGTATTGCTACTCGACTCTTCGAGGGTCGCCTGTTCTTACTTTGACTTACTCGTAGAAAGAGCAATCTACGACGAAGGAGAAATCGGGCGCATCCTGAAGCGACAGTTTACTCACGATACGACATTCCCGAAGAAATAAGCCGAGCGTGCGCCGCTTTGTTTCTTTTATCGTATGTCCTCGGTTCCATCTCTATTTTTTCATTAGGAATTGACATGGATTAGGGCGATTCGGGACTGCGAGGAGAGCCTCTCCGGCGGAATCTTTGTTATGCATCGATGCTCTGGATGAATCCGCATCGATGCTCTGGACGAATCCGCATCGATGCTTTGGATGAATCGGCATCGATGCTCTAGATGAATCGGCATCGACGCTCTGGACGAATCCGCATTGATGCTCTGGACGAATCCGCATCGACGCTTTGGATGAATCCGCATTGATGCTCTGGACGAATCGGCATCGATGCTCTCGACGAATCGGCATCGACGCTCTAGACGAATCGGCATCGACGCTCTCGACGAATCGGCATCGACGCTCTAGATGAATCGGCATCGACGCTCTAGACGAATCCGTATTGATGCTCTGGATGAATCCGCATCGGCGCTTTGGATGAATCTGCATTGACGCCTTGGACGAATCCGCATCGACGCGCTGGACGAATCCGCATTGACGCTCTAGACGAATCCGTATTGATGCTCTAGACGAATCCGTATTGATGCTCTAGACGAATCCGTATTGATGCTCTGGATGAATCCGCATCGATGCTTTGGATGAATCCGCATTGACGCTCTGGACGAATCCGCATCGATGCGCTGGACGAATCCGCATTGATGCTTTGGACGAATCCGCATCGATGCGCTAGACGAATCCGCATTGATGCTTTGGATGAATCGGCATTGACGCTCTAGACGAATCGGCATTGACGCTTTGGATGAATCTGCATTGACGCTTTGGATGAATCCGCAAGGGGGTTCTTCCTGGCCTGCGTGAAAGGATGGTGGGGCTATTTCCTTACCGGAAGGCCACACCGGGACCGACCATATCGATCCGCTGTACTAAAATTATAAAGCCTAGCAAGGGCGATATCAGACGATGATGTGAGGGGAAAGTTCATACGCATTCACAGGAAGGATTAAAATCTATCCTACAAAGCTCTGGAAGCACCTCGGTATATCCCATAGTATCAGCCATCATGGATTTCCATCCATAGACCCGAACAAATTATCGCTAGCCCAGCTCAGACGAAAGGAGAATTACAATCATCACAGAAAACCTGATCCGAATCTGAGATCAGCCCATTGAAGAGCACGACCCGTGGAACCAAGTTTGTAAGTGGTCACAACATGCCAATACATATCCGGGATAATAGCTAACGGTTAAGTAGCTTCCTGCTTGTTTCCTTGAGCATCAGAGACCTCGGGGGGATATCTGCTCGTAATGTCCTGACGTTTGTGAACACAACTGCTATTGCACACAGGCAAAAAATCAGCCGGAACCTCGGGATTTTTGTGGTATGCAATAGCAGCGCCAACGCCAGGACATTACGAGCACAGGATACCCTGCCCGAGTGCGGTGTAAACTGTAGGGCCACCTGGCCGGGGAGGCCGATTGAGGTGATCTTGTGGCGAGCGGTACTACTGCCAGGGCGCCACCTCAGTCCCCCGGACATGGCTACCCTACGTGTAGCGTGGGCCAGTTGTCGGGCGGTTTTTATGATTGGCTAAGCCAGTGCGATGCCGCGAGGGGAAGCGGAGGAACGGAGGGAATGGCGAGAGTGATTTTAGCAGCCGTAGATCAAAGGATAGGAGTGCTTGGCTGGCTTGTGTATGGAAGTAGTGAGAAGGTGGCATATTTCTATATTTTGTAGTTAACTGAATGTAGCTCATGTAAAGGCAGGGTTTCTTGCTTCTTT
>Ga0307510_10006236_pt1 | contig 14220 bp, 18 predicted proteins | sample 12_EM_MG_FD_207224 | JGI IMG/M metagenome (GOLD analysis project Ga0307510, IMG submission 207224) | Populus trichocarpa ectomycorrhiza microbial communities from riparian zone in the Pacific Northwest, United States - 12_EM | ecosystem: Host-associated > Plants > Roots > Unclassified | place...
TCTTTTTCTTCTTGTCGAGGTCTTTTGGGACGGCGCGTTGAACGCGTGAGCCCATCTCGCGAGGGTCGATACGTCCGGCAAGGGAGGTTGGCGCGCCATCGGGCTCCTTGTCTCGTCGAGGTAATGCGGAGCGGTCGGCGGTCAAGACAAGGGAAGAGATAGCTCCATAGTTATAACCTGATAAATCAGGTTTTCCAGGAGGGCGACCCGACATGATAAGAGTGGTAGGGGTCTCGTCGTTGTTGCCGACGTTGGCAATGAGGAAAACGTGACTCGTTCTTTTGCCAGACGCGTGAGATCGTCGGAGTTTAAACTATTTCCGTATCCGCCGTTTGGTGGCTGTGGCTGCACACAAACTCTGCACACCCGTCTCACCAGGAACACAATTGTAGGCAATGGCAAGATAGACAACAAACATATATCGTAAGCGACACTGGCGTGATTTGGCGTGACAACGACTGGATGCGCCCTATCTTAACCGGTACGATGACCAGTCACAGCTCCTTTCGTGGCTAGAATCTGACAGTAGATGTACGGACTTAATGTGATGAAAATAGGAAACCACGTGGCTTTCTCAAGGATTCGGCGAGCCCCAGGAATGTCTCTGACAGGCGTACCTAATAAAAGTATCCATCAATCATTGGGATCGGAGAAAAAGGAGTGCCTTCTCTCACCGTGTCGAGAGCCTCCGTATAAGATGAGGGAATGTTGGCGTTGGCGGGGAGTAGCGGATCCCGTGGTGCGTTGTTCTGTACCTCCTGGGCAATTTGTGCCATCCTACGCAACGAGGTCGAAGTAGCCTCCTGCCCAAAAGAGACTGTGTGGAAGGAAAGCGGCCTCCTAGCGTTTATCTCGTTAGAAGCTGCTGAACGAACTAAAAGATCTACCAACCCCTGGCGTACTGCGCTACGGCAGATGTCGAAAATATTTTCGTCCCTGATGTCGTCTTCACCGTCAGACAAGAAAATCACTACAGGGGTTCTACGGTGTGTCAGCGTATAGTGTAAATGTCACGAGCCCTCCCAGAGTGGGCCCGTACCTTTCTGTACTCCAATGCGCATCCATAATGCTCTGTGTTCTCTCCAGAGCACGTGTGAAGTCCGTACCGCCATCGGCTTCAAATTGCAAGGCGGCGGTCAACAGCTCGTCCGGAGAACCGGTGAAATCGCTCTCTATAGAGGTCGAGGGTTCATGGTTGAAGAAGATCAAGCTATATGCGTCCCTTCTGACCCCGCCAATTTGGGCATTGCGATCTATAGCAGCCTGGCGGGCCAGCCAGAAGCTGTAGAGGGCAGAGAAGACACATCCAAGCCTGTCGTTTGCGGTGGGAGTAATGCGGTCGATTCCGGCCGAATTGGCCAGTGGCTGACGATCTTGCTGGCACATCGACCCAGACCTGCACGCAAGGACGTTAAGTTCACACAAAAGCGGGGAAAGCGTCATTGCAGACCTGTCGATGACGAAAATTCTATGGAACCCCTGAATTAAGTGCGTGGATCAGTGGTAATAAATTGGCTACTCACACATGGAAAGCTTGCTGCATAACTATGGGGTTTCTACAGCTAAAGTGGTGGCCGTCATTTGACACATAGCCAAGCCCAGCAGGCACGTTTGCAGCATCCATTGGCGCGTGGAATAACGCCAGCGTGCAGCGTGAAGGTTGCGCGTTCGCTCCGCCCACTTCCTCGGTATGTTCAGGGCCTTTAATTTTCGTTTCAATGGCCGCCACAAAGTTTACGAGGGTGTCATTACCTGGACACATCGCATCGCTGTTCTGGCATGTTAGACAAGGTGTGGCTAACTTTCGGTATCAATGGACCACGTACCATTTCGCAAAGTTCGCTTGATCTTCGCGAGGATATGGGTCTACAGAGAAAGTTTGGTTAAATATAGGTAGTACAATGTCATCAACACCGTCACCTTTGAAACCTGATACTCGAATGAGCCCGATCGATTAGAAGTGATCATAGGATGGGCTTACCCATTCGGCGCCAATGAAGACCATGGGTAATCCAATCTTTCTCCTGGTCAGGGTTTGGGACCATTCTCTGGTTGATGTGCTGTGTCTCCGGATTATCGCAAGGATCTCCGCGACAGTAGTTGACATGCACGTGTCGCCCCATCGAAGTGCATACCAAGTTGCACAGCATAGGAGCGCCATCGTCATTTGACGAGAATTTGCGTCCTTCCAACTCGAGGATGGTCTCATCTATCCCGTCTCCATCCTCAATAGCCCATCTTGTACGAGACATAGACCCATGGCGCGTTTCGTGCTCCTGCTGGGTGTGTCCTAAAACCAACTCAGCAACTAACATACCACTGGGAACAACTACCAAACCTAACGGAAGCGTGCACAAATAACCGCAAGTTTCACACCTAGAGCCAGTGAGTACTTCCAGAATTCGGACGCTTACTGTGCTTACCGGCTCTCGCAGAAGTGGAATGGCTGCTTTTCGTTGCTGTGAATGTGAGGGCCGGGGTGTCCAACTTCCCCAGGCTCGATCATCTTGACGCAACGGATCCGCTTCGCAGCTGAAGTAGCGTACGCTCAGTAAGCTAACGTAAGGCACCGTGAAACGTACCTTGGGTATACTAGACTCATCGTTAGGAGGTCAGTACATCGCCTCGACGAAGCCAGGAATACCTTGGTGTATTGAAATGTTTCATGTCTGCCAGTAAACGTAGCCTCGATCGACTGGGGCGTTGTATCTATTTGGCATATTCCCGGGGCAGAACACAAGGCGCTACAAGAATGTTCTTGTCTGGGAGACTCAAATGAATGACTTCTCAGATATAGGGAAATAGCAACCCACCCGCATAGGTGACTCTGGTCGGGTTCCAAGCCATGTAGATGGTCCCCACAACACAAACGCTTGCATAATTCGCATGAAACGGGACAAAGTCTATGTTCACAAGCATGTACCACGTGTTTTTCATCTCTACGCAGAGCTCTATCATAGCGTTATTGATAGAGGAGCGACATGGCTCACAGTGGAACGCGGCAGGTCTCGGGACATGTAAACGTTTTTCCGTTCGGAAGCGTCAAGCCAATTAGATCGCACGGCTAAGAGCACGATTCAGTTTCGAGAGTGAAGACAGCATTCAGCGTAGCAGACATACTTGACCGCACATATGGACCGGAGCTGAACAAATGTGCTCGCCATCGTGCGCGACTGACTGGCGAAGAGTGAGGCAGCGTACATACGGAAAACTCAATGGTGTTACCTTGACGCACTCATCCACACACCCATACTTTCCAGCGAATGTGCAAGGCTGTCCGCACAGATGAGAGTCCACACGGCATCTGGCGCCAGGAATCATGTAAGTATCAGTGACAGTGACAATCCAAAAAGGCCAATAATCTTACACGTGATCTCCGGCATGTCCCGCGCTGAGGGCAAGGCCAAGCCAACAGGTTAGCAAGGCGAATGGCAAAGTTGACTCTACCTACGTTTGACCACAAGGTTCGGCTGTAAGAAGATCACGTTGGCAGAAGGTACAATCGTGGATGCATCCATGGCTCGTCATGCAGTCGTGACCGCCTTCGTGCAGACGGCTCTGGACGCAGAAGAGTTTACAGTTAGCACACTGAGATCTGCAAATCTGGACGCTGGCTCGCAGATCTATGACAGCACTATCAAATGTTCTGCGCAGTTCTTCGATGCTGGCATTCCCCGCTTGGAATCGTTGTGTATTCGCCCCCAGCCATTTCTCGACGTGAGCTATACGCAGGTCGACAAGGTAGGTCAGATACTGCGCAAGATCGGAGATCCATTCAGAGTCGTCGACGTGTTGCCTTGCATTTTTCCGGTCCCAGGACTCACGAAGAGTCTGGAGATGATGTTCGCAATCTGCTACTGGAGCATCCGGACCTGCTAGCAAAAATTGGGCTTCTGTATCCTCCCCTTCTATCACTAGGTCCGTATCAAAGTTCTACGGCCATCAGTATCGTGTACGGAAATCGCTATGTTGTCCTTACTTTTAGTGGCTCTGGCTCGGGGACGACCTCTGAGAGTCCTGTTTCCAAGGCATTGGGCAAGATCCCAAGGAGAGTATTTGCCCGATGTGCTGCCATAGTTTCTATAATAGGGATTCAACACAAGGACGTGTATCAAAGACGCAGCGAACTCACGTGACATTGCTCCCCAATCGTTGGCCTGTTGGAGACACGGCGCTGATCAGTTACCCATGGAGGCGAAAAGCCGGCAAAACAGACCTTCAACTTGGCCATCAACGTCTTCAACGTGTGTAAAAATTCGCCAGCGGTATAATGAGACGTCTGCTGCTGGTCAAGCTTCCTTTTAAGGGCACCAAAGAGCTTGTAGAACTCTTTCGATTCGATCACGGGCCACGGGATAATCTGTAGTTTTCCTGCGTGGAGACGACTGATGAAGTTAGCATCTTGCTCGTCTTGAACTATCTTCTGGAACTTGAGCGAGAATCTAGGTAGCTTTAGTGAAGGGTGGGCCTGTATGTCTTAGAAAACTCACTCCCTCGTCACTTCAGCCTTGTCCGAGTCAATGACATCCTAGAAGAAGGCATGACAGCGTGAGCGATTACACTACCCGGGACGATACTTTCGTACCTTGATGATGACCACAAGGGTCGACTGGAAGAGTGACGGGTTCGATGCCGGGTCCAGGACAGACGAGCTTGACTGGAAGGATTGAAAGAGGCCAGTAATATCTCTGCTCAGAGCAAAGTTATTACGGAAGAGAACCTTCAGACAGAGTTGATTAACATCGATTACTACAGAATAGAGAGGTCCCTCACGAGATTAGAAATAGCAGTATTGAAGAGAACAAGAAGAGTGTCCTCCTGAGCCGAACGCTCGAGGCTGTGTACGCCTGTCGTTTATCACTCAGATGGTATTCAGCGAACCGCGACAAGGTTCGCCGTACTCACCCTCAAAATCTAGGGCCACGATGAGTGCGTCATCTGTAGGAGAAACAGACATCCAGACGCCCTCTAAGTGTAGTTAGCACCCTAATCTCGGGTAATGGTCATTCGGAAAACAGACCAGTTGTTCGCATTGCACTCCCGGCAAATGAAGTATCGACGAGATGATTGAGAGTGAAACTCTTCCCAACGGATTGCTCTCCCATAGACGAAACGACCTTAACAGGCTGGAATTGGAGTTAATAACACTGTGAATAACGTTCTAAGGAAGGAAACCTCCACCTTTGATGCCCAGTAAGATTGGAAAATAGACTCATACCACCCAAGCGACAGGCTATCCACGATTTTGTTGACTTCAGCCCCAAGTAACGCCTTCTCCAGTTCCGTCGACATAACTCCATCCTTCAGTGGGACGAATCTATTTTCCTGAGTGATCGCGATGTGGATCGGGATGAGACATAGCAAGTCTGCAAGCCATTCTCCGGCTCGGAAACGGGAGACCGGCCAATCGGGACTAGAGAGGAGTTGATCGACAAAGGAGGGGAAGGTGCGTGCGGACACAGCAATACTCTTGAGTTCGTCACCAGTTGGTTTCCGTGAAGCCCTTTCGAAGGAGTGAATGATATCCGAAAAGTGAGAAGAAAAGGGACGCTCGTCGTCATCGGTGACGAAAACCAGTGTCTTTTGTTGTCGCTCGCTGGATGATGTTATGGTATGGCGCTTCACCGCAGGTACGACTGGGAAACGTGTCCAGACATCAGCGTGGCAGTCAATTAGACAATTGTGGACAGTAGATTTCCCATGGCTAGATGACCCCTTGGATCGTCGTTCCTGGAAGGTGAACTCAGTTGCCTTACGAGTGATGGCGAGGGTAACGGATCGACAGGACCGCGACTCCAGGTCAAGACCAATAAGGTGGATATTGTTACGATGAACCATGGACGTGAGAAGTGCGGAGCTGAGGTCGACAGGGAAATCAGGGAGCTGGATAGGAATTCCGTTGGTAGATGCGAAAGTGGACCAGTGGTAAGCCGTCACGGTAGACACGCCATCCTCTTCTTGAATTACAAACGCACAGGACCCGTCCGGGGAAGAGTAAACAGCGCGCGGTACCTGTGAAAGTTGTAGAGACGCAGGTCTACAAAGAGGCGTCAGGGATCCATGGATGAGGAAAGTGTAATGGGTAATACTTTGGTTGCAAAGTGATCAGAGAAAAAATCCTTGCCTGGGCGTCTGAGTCGACAAATAGTATCTCTTCAGTTCCATGAACGAAACATGCATGGACGATAGACACTCCGGAATTATAGAATGGAACGAGGTCGATTGGAGTGCCCTGTCCCCGTAAGGACTTAAGCTCTTCATCAAATACGAAGATATGGAGTTGCATCTAGGGACCTGTGTTAGTCTGAGGGAGGTCAATGAGAAAATCAAGGACATACTCTGGCGGATGCGTACACAGCCAACATGCGTTTTGATTCGTCGAAGGTGAAGAGGCAAGTTTGCCCGATTTTATCCTGGTGGAAATATTTGGCATGTGTTCTATTCGTGATGGCAGTATCTATGCGACTGAGACGTTCAGAAAAGATCATGACGTTTCCTTGAGGGTCGACGAGGCCTAAGAGGATGCGATCCCCTTCCAAAAGGTGGGCGTATCTAGATGGTGACGTTAAGGACCGTCATCTGCAATTTAAATACACTCACTTGACAACTGAATCGAAGGGAACGCGGAATGAATGAGAAAGTCGCTCATGCAGGACGGGAGTTGGGACAAAAGAAGAATCGAGCTGGACATTGTGACTTTGCTCTGCAAGCAGGCGTAGAGCGTGGACGTGGTATTCGATCTCTTGGTTTTGCAGGGATTCTTTTCGCCCACGGATAAAGTAAGTCTCTGTCCGGCTCGTTAACTTGAAGATACGCCAACGGTCTAACCGGGGAGTCAAACAAACCTTGGGAGTAGTATCGCTCCTTCTTTGGTATAAAGTTGTCGACATAGATACTCACACGACTGCATTACGTTAGGCCATCTTCCATCAAGAGAATGTGGTGAACGTACGATCTCGAGTGCTGTCCCGTTGAATCCTCAATTTGACGGACAAAGTCAGACCGGAGGATCCCAAGTTCCCTTTCTTCCGCGCTGCCAACCTCTCGTTGTATTTGTTTGTCGCACTCTCCTCTCTGCATCGACAAAATCTGTTGACCAATACTAGACACAAGGGTCTCGACCACTGTCGTAAGACAGGCGTAGGCGGCTCCCTCAGCCTCAGCGGTAGCGTCGCGCAGGCATTCGTCAAGGTCAGCAGTCTTGAGCCGCGTGAGAAATTCTGAGTCAGATACCGTCGATACAAAGTTATTTGCTCCTTTCCAAAGTGTCTCCTCCTTCGAGAGCTTAGTACTTTTGCCGCCGCCCCACGACACTATGCGCCAGGCACCGCTACTGCCTTCATCACCCATCCCCAGAGAGTTCTTGACACGTTCCTTAGCGGTACTGAGCAAGCCACCGCTGGCTCCGCTTTTGTCCCCCTTCATGAGGCTTTTGAGCAGATCCAAGGGAGCCCGCACATCCCGGCGAATAAGTACAGCGTCCGCCAAGGACTTGATTTGGTCCCTGTCCAGACCGTTGATGTTCGTGAGAAGATAGTGGAGGGTAAGGATGCGCCCCTTTTTGAATTGGAACTCTGGTGCTCTAATGCCTTTCTCAAGGGCAGCACGTACGTTACCCCGGAAGGTTGGCTCCGCTTTCGGATAAACGCGAAACACGTCCCGGAGTGGGTCTAAATGACATGTCAACACGGAGGCTTGCTGGAAGGTAGACAAGGTATACTGGTCATGTCATTGGCGTCTACCCCGGGCTTGGCACCCTCGGAGGAACTCGACTTTGGTAAGATAGACTCGGGTCGAACAGACCTGTTATCAATTGAGGCGGTCACGAATGAGCTCACCCAGAGGGATGTTGGAGCAGATAATCCTCACGGGAATTCTTTCAGAACTTCGGCGACCACAGCTTCCTGCAGCTTGACTCGTATATCCTCGAAACTTTGCTCAAGTTTGACATGCATCTCGTCCTGCCGTTCGGTAACGGTTCCTAGAAAGCCTTGCCTTACCTCTCTCCTGCGCCTCTCCCACGCCATGCACTCATTAGGGAACCGTTTCTTGAGAGCTACCTTTATCAAAGCCTCCAGCGACGTATCTCCAATTTTATCGGAGAGACATATTACAACGTCATCTCCACTGAAACGTAAATCCGTCAATATGGAGCTTAGAAGCGCAACACGACGCTTACAGAAGGAGGCGGACCTGCGAAGCACTCTGGTCATCTCGTGAAATCACCTCGACCAACTTCTTTGCAGGCTTAAATTTGGCGGTCATGATACCTTGCTTGGTTTCTCCATGGAGCAGCTTCGGAGACAGGACGTTGTGATCTATATGCAATTTTGGCGGTGGGCGTCGATTAGCAAGGAGTGGTGTGTCCATCTTCCGACAGAAGAGCCAAAGTTAATATGAGAAGTTATTCCTCCAAGAAAACATGTACCGTGAACCCAGGTCGCGCGACTACATTCTCCTCTTGATCATTCGTCTTTGCAACGACGAAGTCATAAAGCCGGCCCGAGTCGTCGTTATCTGAATCAGTCGATGCATCATCGTCGTCTTCGTCCCCCCACACAATTGCTTTTGAATGTTCTGAAGAGAGTAGGCAGACCACCTGATCACATAATTTGGTGAGGTACCTATGTGTGTACAGTTAAACTGGGGCGGAGGGCGAGCGCAATGTTCATTCATACCGCATGAACGTAACTCTATTGCGTTGGACGGTAGAGATGGCCTGGTCATCCCACGTTGTATCTTCGGGCCAGTACAAGACATAGGCTTGTTCTTCGGCCGTAGACACGAATGAACGCACGATATATAATCCCGATCTCAAAGTAGGCTCGGTGTCCCTCGAAGTGTAGCAATTCTGCGGTGTAAGCAATTTCCGCGCACTGTTCTCGAAGAATTAGCTTGATAAGATACCAGGTAACTTTACGTACGCTTCGTCGTCCACCGCATGAATCTCACGAAGGAACGTCACAATTTCCTCTTTTGAACCGTAGACCCCAATTGGCTTGAGCAAGAAGTTATCTAACTTCCTAAAGTTGACCTTCGTGATAGAAGAATAAGCGCCAGGGGAGAGCGCATTGATGAACGCCTGAAGAGATTCTTGAGCTATAACAATCTTATCGACTATGGATTCCATGAGTACGAGGAAACAGATAGCTAGGAGGAAATCATTACCGAGCCCGCTGCTCCCTTGTTCTGTAATCAGATCGAGAAGGCGATACATCCCTTTTACGGGACAAGAGGGATCCTGGTGAAGGGGTTGTTTCTGCGCCTTCGCACGACCACGCACTTTGTCTGCGGAGGTTTGCAACAGGGAATGCGCAGCTGGTACGATAGGAACGAATGAGTGTCGTCAGAGCATGCTAAAATAAGTTCTCACTATTTGCTTGATCTGGGGGCGGGGAAGGGGTAGTAGGAGTTAATCCCGTTACGTGCTGTCGTGAAGGGGGGGTTTCGGGCTCTAGGGACCGTGGCATCGATAAGCTACCTGCATATAAAAAACCAAAGACACAACTCGCCTGCCCAAAAAGTATCTTCACTATCGGCCGTGGGTGTCGCAGGTGCCGACATATATTGATCGGACTCGGCGCCGTCATCAACGGATGACCCTGACATGGCCCTGGACTGGGGGCGCATGGTAAGTCTCTAAAACTCGAACCCAAAAGAGTAGAGTTGTTACAAATGAGGAGGCACCAGGATGACCAGTTGAGTGCGACGACGGATCGACATCCACTATGTCAGGAACAGTATTACGACGCCACAGGTCGTTGTCTGATCCGTTGAGCGATTAGCTTGGTCCCGAAGACATTACAAAGGTTGCCCACCAGTATCAGTTGAAGGGGTTGTCGACATCACGTTGAAGGAATGAAAATGAAAGCAATGTTTGAGTGAAGGAGCGCTATGATAGTGATCCTAGGAAAAAGAAGTCGACAGACAGATGATTATGCATTTATGTACTACATTCTTGCACGAGATCGCCACGCATAGACCCCTTTCACGCCAACTGCGGATTAAGCGCTAGTGTGGCACCGATCACGGCGATAAAGTCAAAGAATGTTCTGTTTTCCCTCGTTGTCACTTTCGTCGATGCTTCCACCAGTGGGTGACAACTGACAACAATAGAAGGAAAGGAAAGAACCATTAGGGGCATATAGGGGCAGAGCGATGATTTCGAAACCATATACGTCCATCAAAGCTGTCAACAAGAAATCGGGGTGTTGGTAGCTCCGTAATTTAACACGACACACGGGGTTGCAAAACAAAAGCCTAACGCTGGAGATATAATATTATTTTTCGATATTTTTCTAGGGTTGCAGGTTGCACCCAGACCACGGTCCATGGACTCCTGGACTCGCGATTACTGCTCCGGTCCGGCAGTCATCCATATTGTGGCGGCTCCCCAGGTTTGTACACTGTTGGTGCTCCATTCGTTGTAATCCTGGGGTATTTTAGTTGGGATAACTAACCTGACTTCGGTGCTCAGCCATGGGCGTATCTTACTCACTGACCCCATTGTGTGCTGTAGCCCCAGATCTGGCCACTTTTCAACCACCGCGGCACGCCTGCAAGCCCGACATGTTCAACCACCATCACCTCAACCTCAGCCTCCGTTGCGCCTCATTCCATTCATCGTTACCCTCGCCCCTCAAGTTCCCTTTTACCTCGCATCAAGCCCACCTTCGCCGGCTGATGCCACAAATGCACGCCGCCTCGAGCTGTCAGCCCAACGCCACGCACGACGTACACGACACCCCGCCAGTCCCCTTGTTCGGGACCCCTTGTTCACCGGGCTCATATCATACCGCTTATAGTTGCATTCATTCCATCTTCATACGTTCCCTTATCTTGCTTTTCGTCCTAGATCCTTCTCTCGTTGCCAGCCTTTCCTCTTCGACCTTAGCCGTTGGTCATCGAACGTCACTGTCCTCTTTTCGACCCTGCGACCGCCGTCGCGCCCTAGGGTACAATATACTTGCTGCCTTCAACTTGGACACCGTTCCCTTTACTTGCAGTAGCGTACCTGTATATATTCCCCCTCACCTGACTTCGGCCAAGGAGACGACCTCTAGAGGACCCCTCTGTGCAATGCAATCATGGACCACTCTTTCCCCCTTCCGTTCGCGTGCCATCGTCTCAAGTCTCTCGTTACGCCCCGTTGCGATTCCCTTCGTGTGTTCTCAGCCTTTCGAGAACGCAGCCTCTTCCTCCTCTTTCTCCCGGCACCTTTGCTCTCCCCTTGGGAACGCGGACCTGTCTCGGACCTCAGACCCCTATTGAACTCACACGGTGCGGAGTTACCTCCTGCGCTACATGCTTGGCCTCGTGGGATGTTCACGCACGACATGACCACTTGTCCCACTGGTAGCTTTGTTACATAATACATACCGTCATCTACTCTATGCTGGATTGTCAGTTGCGCAGCTAACACTCCAATCAGACGTCCTTCGAATGTTTGATCGGAGCTCCGACTCCGTTCCGCAGTACTTTTTGCGCCGTTGGGCGACCCCAAAGCTTGGAATTCTTTGTGATTCTTGGTAGGGTAGACCGGCTGTCATACTCGCATGACTTGTAATACCCAAGCCCTGCCGGTGACTCGCATGGACCGCCAGCCTGGTGTTGTGGTGCAGTGTGAACGATAATGCCCAACGTCTGTCACTCTTCCACGCGTGTTGGCCTGCTGACAACCCGGTATGCCCCCCTGAACCCTTATAGGTCCTTGGAATCTCGCATATAAACCAACTAGTTGCTACTGAGCCCCGCCATAACACTTACCTCGATATTTGGTCAACATGGCCTTGAAGCTCCCCCAATCAAACACCACTCCGATAACCCAATCACCGTTTTGGGACTTCCGTCCACCATTCAACCCAAAGTCTTGGTCTTCTGGAACTACATCGGTAAACTTCATCCATGTCTACTTCAGGAAAACGCGTTCCCAACGAACTGACCCATAATCAGGGCCGGACCTGGTCACCACTGACAGATGCAACCACACCCCATTCGAGCCGCGAGTTGGCCGCCATACTACAGTTCCAGTTCGACGAAGAGAACCGCCTATTGCTTGCGGAGCGCGCGGATCTCGCGGCTGCTGCGCAACGCGTGTTTGACTGCGCAGTGTGCATGGACACCCTTCCAGAGGAATCGATCGCTCAGATCGATCCATGCGGGCACCCGTTTTGCAGGGACTGCATCCGTGGGCTTATCGAATCGCAGATCGAATCGCGCCGTTTCCCAGTTCTGTGCCCTGCGTGCACGGCAGAACCAGGAAATAACTCGGAGTCGATCGGAAGTAGGTGCTGTCACCGTCTGTTGGGCGGCCTTTGGCTGATGGAATTCTCTGTTCGTAGAGGTTACGCGGGAGCTGGTACTCGACATTGGCATCACGGAGGAGCAATACGAAACATGGGTCGAGATGGAGATGTCAGAGTTCCTCATTCGCCTGCAGTGTCGCCGGTGAGCAACGCCCGTTCAGATCGAGGCTCCACGTGACTGGGTCTCACGGTGTCATACTAGGTGCACCCACACCAGTTTCTTCGACAAGGAGGAATTTAATGAAGCAAAGAACTTAACGTGCCCACGCACAGATTGTAATTATGTCTGGTGCAAGGAATGTCAGCAGGAGATCACTCCTGGCGGGCCGGAGCATTCGTGTGACGGCTCCTCGGAATTGAAGCATCTGGTCCAGGAACAAGGCTGGAAGTTCTGTCCAAGTAAGTTGATACCTAATTTTCCCTGAAATCGAGCATAGAAAGAGGTGACGCCTGCACAGCGTGCAGTACGCCATGCGAGAAGATCTCTGGGTGCAATTTTATGTCTGTAAGTGAGACGCACAGAGACGCAGGATTTTCACATTGTGCTGACCCGTTGTACTCCAATTTCGCAGTGCATCTCCCCCGGGTGCAATTCGTAAGTGCATGGGACTTCTTGCGGAGGCATTTCTGACGCAGGAATTGCGTGTTTGAAGGCACTTTTGTTATAATTGTGGCGACTTGATTATCCAGTCCGCCGTCCCTGCAGCCATCGCACAAGGAAAGTCCCAACATTGGAACAAGTGTCCCACGAACTAGGGACATCGGATTCCCAAGTATTGACTTCTCGTGCGATAACTTCTCCAATCTTGCGCCCCAGACGAACCAGATGGTTGGCTAACTGTCAAGAACGAACGTGATGTAAAGTATATATGTGAACGGATAGGATATTTAAGATTTCAAGCCAGCATCTCCTCTAGTTTCTAGTGCTGTAGTCCGAATTTGATTTCCGATGCGACTCCTGTGGACTTTCTGCGCGAGGCTGTGACTCCCAATAGGGTATCCGGGCTCGACCTCGGCGAGGAACGACAAATGTCTTCGATGATCGAGAATCGCCTTGACTGATCCCAACCATGGGTTTGAGACGATTCAAAGATGATGCGCTGCACGTGCTCACTATACCGTATGGGCATTCGTAGGGCAGAGTATAGCCCGCTAGCATCAGATCGCGGATATCTGGGTGTAGAGCACGCTCTGTTCTGGTGACTCCAGTACATTGAAACCAATATCCGGGTTCTCCGAGTCTGGCAACCATCATGAGTGTGCCAGATGCGAACCTGTGGAACGCAGACAGCGATCAAGCTCGTATGCACAAAGATCAAACAAATAAGAGAACTTCATATGTTGTAGTAGCGGATGTCGCATCAGATTACAGGTAGCGGCAAGTTGGAGGTGAGCCGCATTTCTGCGGGATCTTTGGTGCGCAGGAGAAGAGTTGTGGAGGTGGCTGAGGTTACCGACTTTTGTTGAAGAGAAATGGACGGCAGAATTTTTACAGTATACAGTACGGAGGTGTCCGTCGAGCGATATGGTGTGGTGCCAGGCGCCATTCAAAAAGGTTGCCGTAAACCTGAGACAGTGCCGTGATAAGCGGAGATTAAGATGCCCATCGGCGATTAGACCGAAGGGCGATAACATTGCGCAGCCCCAGGATTTAGATTCTGCCAGCAGGCGCGCTCATCGTTATAAAGTGTTGTGGTTAATGAACCCGCGTCCTCATGGGAGCATGCAGGACAGTGCACGAGGGGGCACAGATACTTCCCGTAGTCACATCTAGATTGCAGGTAGGGTGGGTTACTGCGCGATGTACGTAATGGTGTGAGTCCGTCAAGAACGCGTGGGTTATTTCAAATGAAATGAAACACACAAATCAAGCCTGCTGTGCCACCTCTTCCGCGCGTTCAGTAAAATCCATTGT
>Ga0307510_10006237_pt1 | contig 14220 bp, 15 predicted proteins | sample 12_EM_MG_FD_207224 | JGI IMG/M metagenome (GOLD analysis project Ga0307510, IMG submission 207224) | Populus trichocarpa ectomycorrhiza microbial communities from riparian zone in the Pacific Northwest, United States - 12_EM | ecosystem: Host-associated > Plants > Roots > Unclassified | place...
CGGCCAAATCTGGGTCGAGCCTATAAAAATACTGTTCAATGTCCGCAGACTTAGGAACGGGATGATACAAGACATACCTGATGGGAGTCATAAATGAGCGCAGCTGGAATGGGCGCCGCGGGGAAATGTCCACACGACAGTGCGATGTCTGTTTTCGTGGACAGATACCTCCACGCTGAGAGAGAGCAGACGCGGCAGGCCGGCAGCCACGTGTAAATCTTGGCTATGAGCAGCTCGAGCGCGAACAGGACTCTGTTTTCGATGAAATCAAGCGAGAGGCTCTTGAGGAGCTCGCACCGCGTCACAGGGTCATTCGCGAGCGACAACAAGAGTCCCATTGCGCGAGAGGTGGGGAGGTCGCCGATGTTGCAGTATCAGATGCGTTCTGCCCATGTGGTCGAGGGATTTTCTGATGAGGAAGTAGTGGATGGAAGGTCGTGTGATCAGGAAAGAAATACCGGTATAGATGCGGTCGAAGAGCTCTAGAGGAGGGTCATTCGCGTGGCACGTTTCATCATGTCCATGGTCGTCTCAGCCGTTTAGGTTTTGCAACAAAATCTGACGGGGTGAGAGACGGGAGGCCACAATGATGTGATGAGATAAAACAACCACAGTGGGCAGTGCTCTCAAAGACAGGCTGTGGCAGAAATGGCTGGGCCCATACGGGTTGGTGGAACCTGCCACGAGCGCTCTCTTGGAGAAGGATGGGCCTGATTGTCAGATTGGACAATTTACTTACCTGCTCTGGGTTGTCAGCCCACCAAAAAAAGGGAGGTGATTGCTTTTCAACAGTCTTTCAACGAGGAGCAGAGGTCGACACGCACAAGGCGACGCCAGAGATCCGGCTTTTAAGCGGAGGTTGAATATTGAATTGTCACTCAATCTGGATAGCCGCTTTCTCCTTTCCGGTCATTCCCGAGTCGCGCAACGACAATACAGTACAGCCCATCAGTTGTTCGAGTTTATTTGATGCGGTTCATCGGTCACCGTCGTTTGTTGTTCGTTCTCTCACGTTCTCGCCTACATATCACGATCCCTCCGCACACAACTCCATCCTCACGATGGCGACCAATCCAAGATCCCATGGGGCAAGCTCAAGGCAGAACCCCTCCGCGCAATCTGCCGTGATTTTGGTGCGAACCCCGGAAAGTGCAAGCGCGACGGTATGCTCGAGTTCCATCCCACAGTAGAGAGAACTGGCCGTGCGTCCTCACACATGCAGTCGATGAGGTCCTGAAGCTCAGCATTGAAGACAAGGACGAGACCTCTTCCCTTTGGCAATCAGCCAAGCGCGCGCGCGCCCAGCGCAAGAGCAACCCGCCGCATCCGCCCCCTCGGGCGCTGGGACCCAGACCCAAGGCCGCTTCTGTGCCTGCGGCGGAGGTCCCATGAAGAGCCGTGGTAAGAAGACCAAGACTGAAGCCATGGTGTTTGTCAACACGTTTCCATCTTGCCAACTTCGTCGCGATCACCGACTTCAAATGCCACCACCACACCCTTCCATAGTCTGAGAGACGAAACCACTTGTTGTGCGGACATCTCATATCACTACCTTAGTCCATTCAACAACCTGTTCATTTCTCCCTCCTCTCGTCTTGGACTACAGCCTTGCGTGACACCTCAGTGACCGTACTCTCTTTTATCTGTATTTTCCTAGTTTCCATTACCTGGGCTAATACTTATTTTGCATACACTTCCTGAACGTTCTGTAGTCACCAAAAAATATCGGCCGCTGTTTTGGACGGACATTGTCGTATTTATATCCCATTTCAAAGACACTCCAAGCGATCCTCACAGAATGTCATCACAAATATACCCACCCACCGACCCGCACTGCCCGCAACTACACCCAGCCTCTAAGCAGGATGATTGTCGCCGGCACCGGTCACGAGCGCGCACATCGTTCCGCAACGGTCGCCTTGTCGTCGAGCTCATGACGCGATGCGCCGCTGGCCATGGACGCGAAAATTCCCAAGCCAGTGCTCGATCTGAGTAACGGCGCCGACGTGAGAAAAATGACCTACTCTCAATGCTCGTCAGGTGCCGGACAGGTGTCGAGTTCTAGGTGAGTACTCGATCGCACGGTATCTGCGTTCGAGGAACAAGAGAGGAATGCCCTCCACGGGTCGTGGCGATCGTCTATCAATCCCATCTGCCAGAAAAGAGTGGGGAATATCTGGACAGATAGGTACGTACATCGCCGAGGGTATCCAGATCGACCTGTACGGAGCAGAAGGCCTTGAGGTGTGGGAGCATGAAAGGAACCGAAGCGTATGAGGGTATGCCTCGGAACGAGAGGTCAGGGATCTCTGGCTGGGATACCGAATGCGAGCAAATCTGGGTCGAGCCCATAATTTCCATTCAATGTACGCAGAATTAGGAACGGGACGATACAGGACGTACCTGATGCAAGTCGCAAAAGAGCGCAGCCAAAATGGGGCGTCCCAGGGGAATGTCCACGCGACGGTGCGGTGTCTGTTTTCAAGGACAGATACCTCCATGCTGCGAGAGCGCAGATGGGCCAGGACGGCAGGCAACTGAGCGGCTTGGCTATGAGCAACTGGAGCACGGTCAGGACTCTGTTTTCGATGAAACCAACCAAGAGGCTTTTGACGAGCTCGCACCATGACGAAGGGGCATTCGCGCGAGAACAAGGGTCCCATCGCGCGAGAGGCGGAGAAGTCGCTGATGTTGCGGTATCGGACACATTCTGCCATGGGGTTGAGGGATTTTCTGAGGAGGAGCAGCGGATAGAGGGCGTGCGGCTAGGAAAGAGATGTCAGCATATATGTGGTCTAGTGAGCTCCAGAGGGAGGGTTATTAACATGCCACGTTTCATGATGCCCATGGTGGTCTCAGCCGTCTATATTCCTAACAAAATACGAGGATTTAGAGACGGAAGGCTGCAACGTCACGAGATAGAAACAACCACGGTGAGCTATGCTGTCAAAGACTTGCTGCACTTGGAATGGCTGGCACCATACGGATGATACGGGTGGGTAGAACCTGGCTCGAGCACTCTCTCAGAGAAATCTCGGTCTGACTGACAGACACTTACCTGCTCTGGGCTGCAAGCGCACCAAAAAAAGAAGGGAGATTGTTTTCAATGAACAGATATAGAAGCGCACAACGAGGGCAAAGAAGCAGGCCCAGACATCCGCTTTACGGGGAGGTTGAATTGTCACTCGATATAACCACTTTCTTACCTGGCCGCATTTCCGGCAAATGACGGTCATGTTTCACAGCAGCGGTGTGATCATCCACTTCAGAGCAAATCGATCAACGACTCAGGTAGCACGCAGCGGAAAATTCCGTAGAGTGGGTACCCTGGGAGGCAGCGGGTACAGGCGGTATGCTTCCTACACCGCGCAGCGAAGACTTGAGGAAGACCTTGATCAGGCTGCGTGATGCCCATAGACGTGATTGGGGTTAACGACCTGCAAGGGACCTAGAGCGTCCCATCATAACTGCGATTGGTATCACAGAGTCATACAGCTCGTACCGGAGAGGATGGAAGGGCAATGGTGAGGGGTATATATCACTGGTATGTCCGCATTGTAGCTGACATTTGGAATTTATCGATTGGCAGCAGCTCCTGAGCCCAGTAATGCAAACCGTAAATCGAGGCGCGAAGAGTTGGGAAGGCTGGAAAGAACCGATACCGTCGGGAGCCGGTCTGGAAACACAACAACGAGAAGGAAAACAAAGGAATTGAAGAAAGTGACGACGTAAACTATGGAATCGGGGGTTGTCACCAAAGGTTATGTACAACGGTTGCAAAGGTGGGATGGGGTTCAACGACTTAGTGAAAGAAAAGCGGGCAACAGAACTGGGGTTCTCTCACTTGGTCAACGATCCGTAAAGAGATAGCGATGTCTGGCTACTCCACATACCCATTAGCCGTCCCCCTGTACCGACACTGCCCTACTACGACGGGTGTCTTGGCCAGAGTCCCGGGAACATCCATGTGGCGGAGTACGAGTACCGGTGAGAGCATCGCTCGGATGGGGCGAAAGCGACCAAGACGTCATGCAGATACGAGCGAGGCAAACAAATTTGGGTTATTTCCAGGGTCTTTCAGAAAGAGAGGGCGGGGGGGAGTACACACCGGCAGTCGAAACTTGGCTTCAGCACTGGCCACATGTCGTAGCGATGGTGTGATGGGGAAGAAAGTCAGCTGGATTACTCGGCTTGTGATTTTGCTAGCCCTTAGCTTAGGTACGTACCGAAAATGGAGAATAGACTTTCTTGAGCCGACAGAATACGCAGAGGTAGAAGCGATGGGGAACGGAAGCATGGGGGCCTTCGCACTGCGCCGCGCCGATGCATTTTTGCGTTGACATTGACACAACGTGGGAATGCACCGCATGGCAGCCCAACCCGGCCCGGGGCTGTGTCACGGTCGAGGTCCTTGTTTCCTCGAGCTTCAGGTCGTCCACATGTCCATCGTCTGTCCCATCCCCACTGTTAGAGTGCGATCCGGCGCCAACCTGATACGGGTGTCAGTGTACAAACATCAGCGCGCCATCCTAGGACACGCACTCGTCGGTGTGGCGTCCCCGCCGGTCCCTGGATCATAGCACCGCCTTACTAGAGGACCCACACATATATTAGGCTGCGTGATATCGAATACAATAAGATTCTTCCCCTCTCGTCTATGCGTGATACTACCCATATCCTTGAACCCACCTCATTTGTTTTTCAACTTCTCTGCACATTTCTTCGATCTGTGTAAAACAATGAACGATTCTTCTAGTACTAGGCTTCAGTTGCTCTTCGATGCTGCCCTCCAGAGCTATGAAAACCAGACCGGGTTCAAATTGATCGACCACCCCCTCGCCAGACAGCTCGAGAATTGCCACACTGTCGACTCTGTCATTGACGTTCTCCAACATCAAGCTTCGGCCAACACCGGATTTCGAGAGGATGACGGCAAAATTATGAGACCTCTCAAACAGGTGGTCCATGTCCTCCACGCGCTTTCTACAAGCACAACTCTTGGAGAGGGTATTGGCCTGGTACGTCTGACGTAATTTTTGTGTTTCCATTTTCCAATGCTCGTTTTGTAGCCATTCCCTTGTGCAAAGCCAATATTCGCAGCGTTTGGGATCCTACTTACTGTCTGTCTTTCTCACTTACAACTTGTATATCCTTCTGACGACGACTCATGTCCATATGTATCAGGCAATCAAAGATGGTTACTCAAGCTATGACGCGCTCATCGGCATACTGGAGACTATCGAACACTTCTTGGGGCGACTCAAAATTTATATCGGACTACCCCTAACGGGGAACATGCCAAAAATTCTTGTGAAAATCATAGTCGAACTGCTTTCCACAATCGCCCTAGTTACCAGCCAGATCAAACAGAGTCGTCCATGTGAGTGCGTCCATCCTGTCTATTATCCGCCACTTTACTGACCATGATGCAGTGAAGTTGGTGAAGAAGATTCTCAGGGAGAATGAAGCCGAGTCTGTGCTACAGAGACTCGATCGATTGACCCTCGATGAAGCTCGTACCACTGCAACCCAGACACTTGATGTCGTGCACGGTCTCATTCAGAATATAAGGGTGGTCATGAACGGTGGGGCAACTCTATGTAGCAGGATGCATATTTGGTGTTGAACATCCTGCCCTCTAGACGGCAAAGCGTCGGCAGACGCTATCTGGGATTCTCTTAGTATGTTTTGTTACTGAGATCGAGCTACCGTGTCCCTGACTGCGTGGTAGAAATCATGCAAGAAACTTTGGACAAAATGAACCAAGCACGACGTAAGTACATTCCTTTTACCTATATCGCCAATCGAGGACATTGAGACGGACGAGTAGATAATGACTTGCGAAGAGAGGCTCGAAAATGGATTTCTCCCCCGGACCCATGGAAGAACCATATCACTGCTCGTGAATCTCACTATGAAGGGACGTCGAGATGGTTCGTTGAGGGTGACACTTTCGCAAAATGGAAATCGTCTGATCCAGATTCGCTACTCTGGATTCATGGGAAACGTGCGTGTCTGAGTCTCAAATGCTCCCATTTATGCTGAAATTGCCAACTTCGAATTTGCAGCTGGTGCGGGGAAAAGCGTTATCTGGTATGTTCGTCTTCTTGCAGTTCCCCGGAAAGAACCTATGGGATTTTCCAGTTCCACTGTTGTCGAGGACGTGTTTAAAATGCGAAAGCGAGGACTGGCCTCGTTGGCGTTTTTCTACTGCGACTTCCGGGATGTCAACAAGAAGAACCTTCGCGGATTGGTGTCATCTATACTACTTCAGCTTTGCGATCACTCTGATTCCTTCTCCACCATCCTTTCCGAATTCTATTCAGCACACGGTGATGGATCGCGAGAACCTAGTGACGATGAACTCATTGGATGTCTTGAAGACATACTGAGGCACCCCGGTCAAGCACCCGCTTACATAATCATTGATGGTTTGGACGAATGTCCAGACACTTTTGGGATGCCTTCCCCTCGCGAAAAGGTTTTAGTCTTCTTGAAGAGGCTCGTCAACTTACACATCCAAAATTTGCACGTTTGCATCACGAGCCGACCCGAGGTCGACATTCAAGCCACCATTGATCATTTACCTTTCCGTACTGTATCCCTACACGACGAGAGCGGTCAAAGGCAGGATATTGTCAACTACATAAGGTCTATTGTATACACGGACGCGAATATGGAAAGGTGGAGACCGGAGGACAAGGAACTGGTGATCGACGTGCTGACAAATAAAGCCGACGGAATGTGAGACCTAAATGGAATGATATCCAAGGACACTTGCTCATATATTTGATACAGGTTCCGTTGGGTATATTGCCAGTTGGAGTTCCTGCGGCGTTCCCTGCCCTCGCGTATCCGGCAAGTTTTAGACGAATTACCAGAAAGCTTGGATGGGACTTATGAACGCACGTTACAAGATATCAATGAGGCGAACTATCAATTTGCGCATCGGATCTTCCAATGTGTGGCAGTCGCATCTCGCCCTCTTCGTGTCGAAGAGCTTGCAGAGTTCCTTGCATTCGATTTCAAGGCAGGACCAACCCCGACATTTCGTCCCGGTTGGCGGCCGGTCGACCCTCTAGACGCTCTTTTGTCGACCTGCTCCAGTTTACTTGCGGTTATAAAAGTCGAGGATTCCAAAGTTATACAATTCTCTCACTTTTCAGTGAAAGAATTTCTGACATCGACTCGCCTCACCGAAGCCAGGGACCCAATTCCCCGCTACTGTGTTTCAATGACCCCTGCTCACACACTTGTCGCACAAGCATGTCTGGGCATTCTCCTACATCTCGATGAGGACATCACCAGCGATGGCCTGAACGACTTCCATCTCACTAAATATGCGGCAGAGCACTGGGCAGACCACGCGCGATTCGAGAGCGTGTCTGCCAAGGTGCAGGATGGTATGAAGCGTCTCTTTGACCCGAGGTCACGACATCTTGCCGTCTTGGTTCGGATATTTGACCCACGTCCCTCTCGGACTCGACGCCGGCAATCCACGGACCCGTCTCAGCTCAGAGGAAGTCCGTTACATTATGCTGCTTGCACTGGGATTCACGAGTTGATAAGGTTCCTTGTGATTGAGCGCTCACAAGACGTGAACGCGCAGGATGATGAAACGTGGACTCCGTTGCATCTCGCATGCCAAGGTGGACATGTGGCGTTTGCTCGGGTGCTTGTCCAGCATGGCGCGCAGGTGAATGTGGGAGACAAGTACAAGTGGACACCGCTGCATCTTGCGTTGAAAGGCGGACATGTGGACTCTGCTCGGGTGCTGGTCGATCTCGGGGCAGATGTGAATGCCAAGAACAAGTACAAGGCAACTCCGTTGCATCTAGCATCGAAGGGCGGAAATATGGAATTGGCTCGGGTGCTCGTCGAGCATGGCGCGGATGTGAATGTCAAGGACAATACTCAGACGACTCCGTGGGATCTCGCTCGGCGGGGCGGACATGTAGAATTCGCTCGGATGCTCATCGAGCATGGCGGGGATGTGAACGCCCGGGCCCAGGACCGTGACAACTCGACTGTGTTGCATCTCGCGTTGAAGGACGGACATGTAGACTTCGCTCAGGCGCTCGTCGAGCATGGCGCGGATGTGAATGCCCAGGACAAATTCAAGGCTACTCCGTTGCACCTCGCATCGAGCTCCGGACGTGTAGCATTGGCTCGGGTGCTCATCGAGCATGGCGCGGATGTGAATGCCCAGGTGAATTCCAAGTGTACTCCGTTGCATTACGCGTCGTGGTCCGGACATGTAGAATCCGCTCGGGCGCTCATCGAGCATGGCGCGGATGTGAATGCCCAGGAAGATTTCGAGTTGACTCCCTTACATTACGCGTCGAACGGCGGACATATGGAATTCTCTCGGGTGCTCATCGATCATGGCGCGCGTCTGAATATACGGAATATTTCCAAGTCTACCCCGCTGCATAACGCATTGATAAGTGGACATGTGGAATTCGCCCGGGCGCTTATCAAGCATGCAGATTCTCAGAACAATTACAGGTCCACACTGTACATCGCGTTGGAGGACGGGGATGTGGAATTCGCTCGGACGCTCCTCGAACTAGGCGCGGATGTGAATGCCCGGGACGATTTCAAGGCGACTCCGTTGCATCTCGCATTAAGGGGAAGACATGTAGAATTTGCCCATGTGTTCATCGAGCATGGCGCATCTGTGAATCTCCAGGACAATTCCAAGTCGGCTCCGTTGCATCTTGCGTTGAGGGGCGGACATGTGGAATTTGCTCAGGCGCTCCTCGATCATGGCGCGGACGTGAATTCTAAGGACAATTTCAAGTCTACTCCATTGCATCTAGCGTTGACCGGCAGGCATGTAGAGTTTGCTCAGGTGCTTGTCGAGCATGGCGCGAATGTGAATGCCGAGGACTACTCCAAGACGACTCCGTTACATCTCGCATTGCGTGGCGGACACGTGGAATTCGCTCACGTTCTCATGGAACGTGGCGTGGATGTGAATGCCCAGGACTATTACAGTTCGACCCCACTGCATCTAGCGTCCGAAGCCGGGCACATAGGACTGGTTCGGATGCTTCTCGAGTGTCATGCGGACACAGGTTTGCAGGATATTATGGGTCTGACTCCGCTGCAACGCACATCGAGGAATGGTCCCCGTGACATCGTGAAATTGCTTTCGGATTACGAGTCTGCGCGTCATAGGACACTGTCATTTTGAAGCAGATATGTAGCTTTCTGAGATGGCTTCTACAACCACGTGCGAATCGGAATAGATCAGTCACGTCGGAGCTTCATCGCAATCATCGAATTATCGTCGATACCAAAGCCTGCCACTGGCCTTCCATAGGCTGAGTGACGGAGTAACTCAACGGTTGGACATTTCTCCTATCTCAACGACCCATTACCTTCGACTTTTCCCTTGTTGCCTTCTGTCCATTGCTAGTAATTAGCCTGGCTGCCATCCGGTGGCGCCTCGGTGACTGTACGCGTTTACATGTATTTTCTTGATTTCTATCGTAGTACCTATTCTGATCCTTAATGGACATACCCCTTCCTGTGTTCTGTGCTCGCTGAAACATTGGCTATTGTTCTGACGGACTGTGTCATAAATCAAAACAGATTCTAAAGATACAGAAGACGATCCTTACAGCATACAATCACGAATGTACTCACCTACTCGCACTGCCCGCAAACCACACCCGGCCTTTCGGCAGGATGATTGTGGTTACCGTCGGGCATGCACGCGCCCAACACTCTGCAACCGTCGCCTCGTCATCGAGCTCATAAAGCGACTCACCACTAGCCATGAACGTTAGAAACCGCAGGCCGGCAAAGGTTTCAAGCAGCGGTGCAGACGCCAGCAACGTGTCCTGTCCTCCGCACTCAGCACGGGTGTATCCATAGGAATGGTAAAAAAAGGAGGATAAGAGCGAACATACGAGATTGTATTGCTACACGAGGGCGACGATGTGTAGTGCCTCGAGGTGAGGCAGGTATGTGGCGAGCTGTGGGAAGAGCTCATTCGGCGCCGACGCATCAACGATGAGGATTGTCAGGCGCCGGAGCGGGGTCGAGGTCTGGGCGAGAACTTGGAGCGCGCGGTATCCATGCTCAGAGAACAAGGAGAGAGATATGCCCTCCACGGGTCGGGTGGCGATCACCTGGCGTACTTCATCAATCCCAATCTGACGGCAAAAGGTGGGACACGCTCAGGTATACAAGTACGTACCTCTCTGAGAGTGTCCGGGTCAACATGAACCGACCGGAAGGTCTCGAGGTGCAGGAGCGCGGATGGCGGGAGCGTGAAGGGATCTGACGCGCACGAGAGTGTGCCTTGCAGCAAGAGGTCGCGGATTTCAGGCTGGGACCCAAGGAAAGTGGCCAAGTCTGGGTCGAGCCTGGAACATCCATTGAACTCCGCAGACTTAGGAACAGGTGATACAAGAATTCGCGTTACCTGATGGAAGCCGCGAACGAGCAGAGCCGGCATGGGGCGTCTCTGGGGAATATCCATGCGAGGGCGCGGTGTCTATTTTCATGGACGGACACCTCGATACTCAGAGAGTGCAGCTGCGGCAGGGGCCTGAGGACTTGGCAATGAGGAGCTCAAGCGCGAATAGGACTCTATTTTCGATGATGAAGTCGAGCGAGAGGCTCTTGAGGAGCTCGCACTGTGTTGCAGGAGCATTTGCGAGCGACAACAAGAGTCGCACGACGCGCCGGGGGGGGGAGCGTCGCCAATGTTGTGGTATGAGATGCGTTCGGCGATGAGGTTGAGAGATTTACTCACGAGGGGCAGTGGATGGAGGTCGTGTGGTTAGGATAGAAAGGTCAGTATGTGGTGGATGAGTTCCAAAGGGAGGGCTATTTGAGTGGTGCGTTTGCCCACGGCCATGGCCGTTGCAGCCATTTGGGTTCGCGGTACGATCCAAGGAGAAGGCTGAGTTGGATGGCTGGAATGAATCGGATACGGTGACAGGTATCGAATAATTCGAACCAACCACGGCGTACAGTAGCTGTCTCCAATCCGGCCCGCTTCGGCGCTTCTCTTCTTGCTTCTCTTCCGTTGACTCATCCATTTATATCATCGTCGTTATCTATTCAAGGTCACGTAGTTGTACCTGTTCTCTGCTCGCCCACAGCTATGGTTTATAAAGCCTTTCTGAATCGTTGTTTTATCTGCCACGCCATTTATCTCGCTCTCGAGAATCCTTGATGTCACACAATACGTTCCCAATACGATTGAGGGTTGGGTTTGTTTGAAGAGATTCATCGGTCACCGCTGTTCTTTCTTTCAAGCTCTTGCCCCCATATCTTGACCCCTACACACACAACCACATCCTCACGATGACTACCCAATCCAATTTCCCAGGGGACAAGCTCAGGGCAGGCACCCTCCGCAATCTGCCGTGATTTTGGTGCGAACCTCGGAAAGCACAAGCGCGAGGGCATGTTCGAGTTCTTTCGCACAGTAGAGACAGCCGTGCGTCCTCACACATACCGTCGACGAGGTCCCGAAGCTCAACATTGAATACAAGGACGAGTCCTCTCCCCTTTGGCCATCAGCCAAGCGCGTCCGCCCAGCCGAAGCAGCCCGCCGCATCCGCCCCCGAGGGCGCTGGGAGGCCCAAGCGCAAGGCCGCTTCTGTGCCCGCGACGGAGTTCCCCGTGAAGAGTCGCGGTAAGAAGACAAGACTGAAGCTGCGGCTCCGGCGCCAGCACTCGCGACAGCAGCAGCAGCAGCACCCGCGTCGAAGGCCAAGAAGGGCGGCGGGAAAGGGCCAGCGCTGCTGATGACGAGGCAGCCAAGGACTAACAGGAGGCGGATGAGGTATACTATACCCGCTCGCTGCCGAGCCCGCAAAGGACGTCGAATCCTGATCAAGGTGCGATTTTCTCTCGCTTTTGTTCGGGCACTGGTCGACCCGATTGCATCTCGCGTCAGAGGGGCGGACAAGCGGTATTCGCTCGGGGGCTCGTCGACCATGGTGTGGACGTGAATGCCTAGGACTATGACGAGTTGACTCCGTTGCATATCGCGCTAAAGGGTGGACACGTGGAAATTGCCCGGTTGCTCTTCGAGCATGGCTCGGATGTGAGTGCCACTTTGGTAGTTTGGTTCCTTTTAGACGTCGTGCCACAGAGTCATGAGACGGGGACGAAATTGATTGGCCATTCTCTCGCTAGCAACTCGGATATTACCGTTCTGTTGACTCTATCATTCTCCAACCGCAAGCTCAGGTCTTGATCGACTTCCAGGAGATAACAGCAAAAGCATGAGATCCCTCAGGTGAGAAGTCAGAGTGTTCCAATTTACGGGGTTAGTCCGCTTCTTGCCCATCGTACAACAAAGGCGGCGAGAGGCCGGATTGTCATGGGATGATTTGGTGAGGTTACACGATGACCTGTTAATGTTAATATGGGTGGATGGAAATTCTCCCAACACGCTCGTCGCACTGTGGAATCACCAATCTCGTCGTTCATACAACTGAATTGATTGGGTGTGAGTGCTAGGTGGGATGGTCTGACGTGGCTTCGTAGGACCCGTAAATGTGAGGCGTCCTCTGCGCCCTCCCACGGGAGGCGTAAACCGACACGCAGTGACACGGGTGAATTCGTAAGGGGCAGCGGTAGTTGTATGCTTGTTGTTATGATAGCGAGGCGGCATGGACTATGATTCAAAAGATGAACGTGAACGCGGAAGAGATGACAAGGTGTATATTTTAATCGTGGGTCGCCTGTATCGGTATGATGAAGGTCTAAACGGGCTATGGTATCTCGTTTACAATTGTTTTTCTATTAAAAAAAATGAGAAGATGCACACATATACCTTTACCATGCAAGGCCCAGCCACGCCGACATCGAATTGATTAGGGTTCGCCAAAACTGACTTTCTTGCCAATGTCCTCAACCAAGGTCGTGCCGTCTGGATAGCTTCACATATCCAGCAACGACTCCTCACGCTCCTACACGCAGGTCCTGACCACAAGCCACGATGTTGAACCTGGCTGAACACACGTATTTCTCAGCGGGGCGCACAGCAGAAAAGGTGTCGTCTTCGGAATCGCTGTTGAAAGGGGATGTGGGATGATTCCTGGAAATATCCCCGTGCGAAGGGAAATGAACATTCAGACTCTTGCCGAGAGTAGGAAAAACAGAATCGGATCAAGACGACGACATCGACGCACAGATATAAGAACCCCTCGCTACGACCGAGTAACAGAGTTGCCCTACAAAGAACGGTGGGGAGGTGGCCAACTTTCCTCATCACGCCATGAAGGCGGCGAATGGTAGGACGATGCTGGGAGTGAGTTCATAAGGGTACGAAATGGACTGACGAAGCGATGAGATAATTGTCGCAGGTGTCCTCAGTACTATACAGACGCTACAACAGACCAGTATGAGAGATAGTTGTTGGGTGGGGGTTCATGACGTGTTTGCGTGTTGGCGTATGGCTTGCTGCGGGCAGCACCGTCAAGGCCCGCTTGCCTGGTCCTACCACAGGAGATGTATATCCAGGAAGACTCCAGATATACTCGAAAGGAGAGCTTAGATTTGATGATATATGGCAGGATAACGGCCAGTCAGGGGGATGCCGGCGATGAGGAAGTGGGGCGCTGGGCAGTATACATAGGCTTGAATCCGTCCGAGCAACTGCGACGTTCAGATCCATAAAACGAGAACATGTACCCATAGAAACGGGGTCGATTTCTCTCGTGCCAACACGGTTAGCCCAAATGACGCGATCGACGGTGTTCACGATGTCACGCTCGACTTTTGTGTCGCTCTTCATACCCCCGCCCCCACAAGTCCTCTGCCTATTCTTCCACAAGCACCCTCGTCAACCGAAGATGTTGCGACGTTGACTGTGGCGAATGCTGGAATAGGTCCGTATATAGCTTGTGGCAGGGCATGTTAACCACGAAGTCGTCTAAGGTAGTACGCGTGCGCAAATGAATGTGGGATGATTCTGGAGAGTGAGGAGAGAAGTGTGGTGTACGGGTTCGAACGTGTCTCCGAGTCGAGAAAGAGCTTGAAGAAGGCGGATTGGCAACTTGCTTGCCGACCCTGGACCGAGGCTTAAGCTGAGCCATGCGAGGGCACCAAAAACAAAGATCGATTGTCTTTATACGGATGAAACGTAGAAGTGCAAAGGAAAGAAGTCTTGTCTGTGGAGTGTGAATTGTCACTCGATCTGGAGAACTGTCTTCCTAATTTGCTTACCTGGAAACCTTTCCG